>Ga0315330_10003233_pt1 | contig 11171 bp, 12 predicted proteins | sample M140m34915metaG_FD_203453 | JGI IMG/M metagenome (GOLD analysis project Ga0315330, IMG submission 203453) | Ammonia-oxidizing marine archaeal communities from Monterey Bay, California, United States - M1 40m 34915 | ecosystem: Environmental > Aquatic > Marine > Intertidal zone | place: USA... | reverse complement strand
GCCGAAGAGGCCTGGAGCTTGTTTGATAGTATTCCAGAAAAGCACCTTTTACCCTCTGTTAAACACTGGGACTACGTTTTAATGGTCGAAAATGCGGACTTTGCGTTCGATTTAGAATCCGTCCTGAAAAGAAATGAAAGAATCACAACTGCTCAATATTTTGAGGCACACACACAACTAACACAACGAGAAACACATTTATTATATGAAATTAGAAACCTCTAACAACACGAAGATTGTTGCAACCATGGGGCCTGCATCGTGGCATAAAAATGTCATGAAGGACATGATCATTGCGGGTGTAAACGTATTCCGAGTGAACTTTTCGCACGGCGATCACGAAACGCACCGTCGTACCATTCGTTTAGTTAAAGAGCTAAATGAAGAGTTCAATTGCAAAACGGCCGTACTTGCGGATCTTCAAGGGCCAAAACTTCGCATAGGAGATGTAGAAGAAGGTGCCGTGATCAACGAAGGAGATACCTTGACCTTCACCACAAATAAAGTGGAGGGTACAGCAGAGTTGGTTTACATGAATTATCAGAAGTTTCCGCAGGACGTTAATACTGGTGAGCATATTTTGCTTGACGACGGTAAGTTGATGTGTGAAGTTTTAGAAACTAACAAAAAAGACACCGTAGTTACTAAGGTGATTCAAGGTGGCCCGCTTAAAAGCAAGAAAGGGGTTAATCTCCCAAACACGAAAGTCAGCCTACCCTGTTTAACAGAAAAGGACCTTAAAGATGTTGTGGTCGCTATGGAAGAGGGTGTTGAGTGGATTGGTTTGAGCTTTGTTCGCGATGCAGATGACGTCAATGAATTGCGTAAAATCATAAACGACTTTGGTTCGTTTGCTAAAATTGTCTCGAAAATTGAAAAACCTGAGGCCGTTGTAGATATCGATAAAATCATAGACGCTACAGACGCTATTATGGTTGCTCGCGGGGATCTAGGTGTTGAAATCCCCTATTCTTCAGTACCGATGGTACAGAAGATGATCGTTGAGAAGTGTCATTTAAAAGCAAAGCCGTGTATCATCGCTACGCAGATGATGGAGAGCATGATAGACAGCCAAAGCCCTACTCGCGCTGAGGTTAATGACGTTGCTAACTCGGTGTGTGACGGTGCAGACGCGGTGATGCTTTCGGGCGAAACCTCCGTTGGTAAATTCCCTGCAAAGGTGGTTGAAACCATGGCAAACATTGTGGCCCATGTAGAATCAACTTTTGACGTAAAGCCAAATATTGAGAATGAACCTTCCGTGAAGAACGAACGCTACATCACTAAAACCATTTGTTATAACGCCGCAAAAATTGCCGATCAAATTGATGCTACAGCCATTTTAACGATGACCTTCAGTGGTTATACAGCGCTTAAAATTGCAGGACACCGTCCTAAGACAAAAATTATAGTATTCACCGCCAACCGTCAAATCATGAACCAAATGTCATTGGTTTGGGGGGTAGAGGCTTTCTTTTACGATAAAATGGAGAGTACTGATCAAAGCTTTAAGGACATTAAAGCAATCCTCAAAGAGAGTGGCACTGTTAAAGGCGGTGACCTTATTGTGAATATCGCTTCTATGCCTATACAAGAGCGCGGGTTCACAAACATGCTGAAAATATCCGCTATTGATTAAGCGGCATAAATTTGTTTATCCCTGAAAGGCCCGGCGAACACCGGGCTTTTCTTATTTTAACTGTATGAATCACACACAGCATTTATGGAAGGAGCAAGAGCACATGTTGCGGCGCTCTTTCGTTTTTCCAACTTTTATTTCAGCAATTGATTTTGTAAGTGAGGTCGCGGCACTTTCGGAAAAACACCGCCATCACCCGAACATACACATCCACTATACATCTGTAAGCCTGTCTCTTTCCACACACGATGATGGAAATATCGTTACCGCTAAAGACCATCTATTAGCTGCTGCAATAGACCTTTTCTACCAAGAACATTGCCTATAGTCCCGTTTTGAACTGCTCTAAAAAGCGCTTATCGTTTTCCGTGAATAGACGAATGTCTGGAATTTGATAGCGGTTCATAGCAATACGCTCAATGCCCATTCCGAAAGCATATCCGGTGTAATCCTCTGGATCAATTCCACTAGCGCGTAAAACATTAGGGTCAACCATGCCACAGCCCATTACTTCGAGCCAACCGGTTCCTTTAGTAATCTTATAATCAATCTCGTTTTCTAGACCCCAGTAAACATCTACTTCTGCGCTAGGCTCTGTGAATGGGAAGTACGAAGGTCGCATGCGAATTTTAGCCTTACCGAAAAACTCTTTAGCGAAGTACATAAGCACTTGCTTTAAATCTGCGAAACTTACGTCCTTGTCTATGTACAACCCTTCTATTTGATGAAAAATACAATGGCTACGAGCACTTATCGCTTCGTTTCGAAAAACACGACCAGGGCTAATAGTGCGAATTGGGGGCTGGTTGTTTTCCATAGCCCGAACTTGAACGCTAGAGGTGTGTGTTCTTAGTGCCCAATCTGGTTTGCGCTGAACAAAAAACGTATCCTGCATGTCTCTAGCTGGGTGCTCTTCTGGGAAATTTAATGCAGTAAAATTGTGCCAATCGTCCTCAACTTCAGGCCCTTCGCTAACATTAAAACCGATGCGCTTAAAAATATCTACAATCTCGTCTTTAATCGCATTAATTGGGTGAATCGCCCCTAGCTCTTGAGGTTGCCCGGGACGTGTTAAATCTCCGTTTTGACCTACAATGGCAGATGACTCTAATTCCTCTAAAGCCTCTTTGTGCTTGACCTCAGCAAGGTCTTTCAAGGTGTTTAGCGCTGCGCCGAATGCCTTCTTCTGATCTGCCGGAACTTCTCTGAATGCTTTAAAAAGCTCCTGAATAGTACCCTTTTTGCTTAGGTACTGTAAACGGAAAATTTCAGCTTCTTCCTTGTTGGTGAGGGAGGTAGCTTCGACCTGACTTTTTAAATTTTCGACTCTTTCCAGCATAATTGGCCGTTCTAATACGTTAGCTTTGTTGTAGATTTGGCGAAATTACAGAATTCCCCGCATGAAACGATTTATTCTTTTAGTACTCATTGGATTTGTTCTTACCTCATGTCAAGAAGAGGTGGTTAACGAATACTTCGTGAAGGTAAAAGTAGTTAATGAGAATGGTGTACCTATTCAAAACGCTGCTGTTAAAATGTTTGCACCGGTCGCTGGCGCTGAGGAGTGGTACGATGAGTCCACGAGTCCGAGTGGTGAAGTGGTTTTTCGTACCGGGCGCGAAGCTTATTACGACCTCAAAGCTTGGAAAATGATTTATGAAGGCTGTAATTACGTTCGACTTGTTAAAGGCGAGACAGTTGAAGTAAATGTTGTAATTTACCCCATCGGCGAACCAAACGGCTGTGTAGAATAATGAAACGTATTATTGCTCTTTTTGCTTTTTCAGCGCTGCTCCTTAGCGGGTGTCAGATAGAAAACCCTTCTTATCCTTTTAGAATTAAGATAACCAACCCCAACGGTGTTGCTATACAAAACGTAACCGTGGAGGCTTCTGTTGACGTTCCCGGCTTCCGTGAAGAGGCTTACTTCATTGGTGTTACCGGTCTAGACGGCATTGTAGAGTTCGAATACGATTACGAGGCTGTATTTAAGGTTTTAGGAACAAGAGGTGAAAATCCCTTTACACACATTGGTTGTGGTTTTATCAAACTTGAGCCAAATAAAACTGTAGAAACAGAAATCGTTCTGTTGCCCTACGATCCTAGTGATCCCGGGTGCTAATACGACCACCACATAAATTTAAAGCGGGCTAATAGCCCGCTTTTTTTATACATACCCGTTTGATTTAAAATACTGTACTACAGCTTCCTTCATTAATATGGTTTGCTCACCCGCTTTTAAATTTGGAAGCGGTTTTAGCGATTTAAAGTGCGGCCAACCTTCGTCGTCACGCTTTTCAAATTCGTAATAACCAAACGGTTCTAAAATGGTGCATATGGCAATGTGAAGCACGTTGATCTTTACATCCTTTTTCATTTTTATGTAGCCCATTTGAAGCTCTTGCGTACCGATAAGCAGCAATACTCCATCTAAATCTAAATCGCCGTCTCCAGGAAACTGTTTCGTAAGTTTCTTCACTAATCGTTCCCAATCCTGCTTTAATTCTTCGCTTCTCATTAATTTGCCATCATTATGGTTGGACTAGACCTTGTTGTCGTTGTTTTCTGCGCCTTTCTTGTTGCTAAAGGTATGTGGAAAGGCTTTGTAAAAGAAATTGCCGGAATCGTCGCCGTAATAGGTGGTGTCGCCGTCTCTTTTCTGTTTCATGCTCAGGTGCAGCCGTATATATCTGCTTTTGTCGGAGAAAAGTACATTCAATTGGTTTCGTACGTAGTTATTTTCCTTGGTTTCTACCTAATTGTGATGATGCTCGGCAAGCTACTAGACAAAATACTTCGTTCCATTATGCTTGGTGGCATTAATAGGGTGCTTGGCGCCTTATTTGGGCTAATTAAAGCCTGTTTTTGGCTGACTCTTTTAACGTTTGCTTACACCAAAATTCATGTTGGTATTGGATTCAACCACCCGGTGTGGGTAATTGATTCTGTATGCTATCCCTTCTTGCTCGACCTCGTTAGTATTGGAGAAAGTCTAGTTCCTGCTTAACTAAGCGCCGCTACGCCAGGAAGCGTTTTGCCCTCCAGAAACTCTAACATCGCACCGCCACCTGTGCTGATGTAGCTTACCTTTTCAGAATAACCGAATTTATTCACCGCCGCGACACTGTCGCCTCCGCCAATAAGTGAGAACGCGCCGTTTGCTGTTGCGTCCGCCACTGCTTGCGCTACGGCTTTTGTTCCGCCTGCGTAATTCTCAAATTCAAACACGCCCATAGGGCCGTTCCAAATAATGGTTTTGCTCGACGCCAATGCCTCTAAAGCGTTTACAACACTTTGCGGACCATTGTCTAAGCCCATATAACCCTCAGGAATCTCACCTATTGCACAAACGCGTTCGGCTGGCGTGTCCGCAAAGTCTTTCGTTATAAGCGTGTCCACAGGAATCAAAAGATTACATCCCTTCGCTTTGGCTTCCGCAATAAGTTGCTTCGCTAAATCCAGCTTATCGTCTTCGACTAAAGACGTTCCTATGGCGCCACCCATGGCCTTCACAAACGTAAAACCCATACCGCCGCCTATTATCACAGTACCAACGTTGTCAATCATATTGGTAATAACGCCAATTTTTGAGCTAACCTTAGCGCCGCCAATTATCGCAACAGTCGAATCACGATCGCTGCCTAAAGCTTTTGAAATGCTTTCTACCTCGGCATTCATCAAGTCGCCGAATCCTTTGTTCTCTGTTGAGAAAAATTGCGCTACAATCGCTGTTGAAGCGTGCGCCCTATGGGCTGTTCCAAAGGCGTCATTAAGATATATATCGCCTAGTGCAGCCAGCGCCTTAGCAAAGAGCTCATCACCAATGGTCTCTTCTTCATAATAGCGTAGGTTTTCCAATAAAACAGCTTCACCGGGGTTTGCTTTTGCAATCACAGCTGTAGCTGCATCGCCAATACAATCTTCCGCAAAATGAACAGAAGCCCCTACAGCTTTTTCAACTTCATGAACCAAGGCGCTCAAAGATAATTTCGGAACCCGCGCTCCGTTTGGACGACCCAAATGGCTCATCAAAACCGGAATTCCACCCGCTGCTAACACTTTTTTTATTGTTGGCGCTGCTGCCATGATTCGTGTATTGTCAGTCACAGCAAGGTTTTCGTCCTGCGGCACGTTAAAGTCAACGCGGATTAGAACTTTCTTATCTTTAAAGTCGAAGCTTTTCATATATTTTTGAGTGTTAATTCAGCGCCCAATTTACTACCCAATTTTCACTCTACATTAGATGTTCAGCATATATAACAACCAAGATTTAATGGACCAATTATTTGCTGCACATGGCAGTAAAAAACTACACCATGCAAATCTTATTTATGGGGGTGCCGGTGAAGATCCATTAGGTATTGCACTGAGGCTTTCGGCCATACTGCTCTGTGAAACAAACACCGCCTGTGGATCGTGTAGAAGTTGTAAAAGGGTTGAGAAACTGGAGCATCCCGATTTAAACTTTACGTTTCCTTTCGTAAGCGGTGGAAAAACGGGTACCGCAGACGACTTTTTAAAAGAGTTCAGAAACGCGCTTTTAAAGAACCTGTTTCTCGATCCCGATAGTTGGCAACGACAGATCACCAGCAAAAATCAACAATTACAAATTCCGGTAAAAGAGATTCAAAATCTTCAGCAAAAACTTAGCTTGACAGCTGCTGAAGGAGGAAACCGCGTCCTGGTTGTCTGGATGCCTGAGCAAATCAAAGCTGCTGCGTCAAATAAGCTGTTAAAACTGATAGAGGAGCCGCTGCCAAAAACATTTATTATTCTCGTTTCGCACAGAAAGAACCGACTTCTTCCCACAATAGTATCTAGATGTGCGCCTTGGTCTTGCAAGCCCCTAGATGAAACCTCATTTCACCAACACTTTGTTAACAGCCCTGACCAAACAAAAAGATTATTGAGCATGGTCTTCGCTCCCAATCTAGGCGCGGCAATAACAGCTTATGATGATCCTGAGAGTACTCAAATTGATCGTTTTGCGGAATGGATGAGAACCTGCTATAAAGGTGTGCCTATCGAAATTACATCCGCTGTTAACGAGCTAGCCGCTCTGCCAAAAGAGTCGGTTAAAACGCTGATATTAAGGTCTTTACATTTTTTAGAGCGCGGTTTTTATCACAACGTGCAAAACACATCTAACAACGCAACAGATCTCGGAGCAATAAACGTTCAAAAGTTAAGTAACGCAGTGGTTCCAAAGGGCACCTTAAGTATAACACAGTCTCTTAGTGCTTGCCTGAATGATCTAGAAAGAAATGTCCACGTAAAGACGACGTTGACACACACCTCATATGCGCTTCATAATGCCTTCCGTGGCAACTAAGCGTTCTTGAAGACGTAGATCAAGGAGCTCTTGTTGTCTTTACCTCCTTTTATATTGCTGATTGTCCCCTGAATAAGACCGTGCAACCAGTGCTTTAACTTCTTTGCAGGAGCGGCCTCTTTGTACTGTTCGCTAATTAGGCTTATATAATAGCTGTCTAAAGACATCGGCAACACTTTTTGTAGCTTGAAACCATTCCGTTCTACCGCTGTCTTCATACTGTTCTTTGTAAAGTGGTGGACGTGTATCGGTATATCCCACGCTGCCCAGTGTACGCCGTAATGCTTGGCGTCATAACTTTCAGGGTTTGGAACAGCAATGATAAGGGTTGCGTTATCAGACATCTTGTCCTTGAATGCCTCAAGAAGGTGGTCTAGATTATAAACATGTTCTAAGACGTGCCACATGGTTATAGCGCCCACAGGTCCTTTGACATCTTCAATAGCTCGAAAGACTTTACCAAAGCTAGATGCTTTTGCACGAGCGCCATCGTTAATTTCAACGCCCTGGACACTGTACCCTTTCTGAACCATTTTCTCAAGAAACTGACCTGTACCACAACCATAATCTAATAGCGATTTGCCTTGGGCGTATTTTGCAACGTAACCGTGCTTCCAGCTAAGGTTGATTCCCCTTAAGATTTGGTAGACCTTCGCAAACACTGAGGTGGCGTCGTCTGTATGACTTATGTAATCTGGGTTATCATAATAAGGCCCTACGGAACCCTCCTTAACGCGCGGGTTGGTAAATAAATGGCCGCAATCATTGCACGACCAGATATCAAAATTTTCTTTGCTTGTACTGTGGTCTTTAACCGTTTGTTGAAACGATATTTCATTTCCCAAGCACGCAGGGCAGTGTCTTAACTCCTCTTTCATATTGTTTCACGTGAAACCATTACCTACCCATATATATGAGTAATACATGTATATCGCTTTGACTTATGCCGCTTATTCGAGACGCTTGTGCTATCGTCGCCGGCCCTATAGCTTTAAGCTTGTCTCGGCCCTCATAGCTTAAACCTTTTACCTTGTCGTAATCAAATTTCTCTGGTATGGCTTTGTTGTTCAGGCGTTTCATTTTTGCTACGCTCTCTCGCTCTCGCTGTATATAGCCCCCGTACTTTATGTCTATTTCTAGCTGCTCAATAACCTCTGAACGCCACCACTCTGCCCCGTCAAACTTGGCGCTAAAATCTTTAAGCCCCAGGTTTGGACGCGCCACCAATTTGCTTGTCTTTGTTTTTTCTGAAGCCTTCTTCTCTCCTTTTTCTTCTAAAACGTTATTTACAAAGCTTAACGGTAAGTTTTTGTCTAACGCTGTTTTTCCTTCCGCAATCCATCGCTCCTTTTCATCCAAAAGCGCTATACGTCTGTTAGAGGCCAAACCTATTTCATGGCCTAACTTCGTAAGTCTTATGTCTGCGTTATCCTGACGTAATAACAACCTGTATTCCGCTCTAGAGGTAAACATTCTATACGGCTCTTCTGTACCTTTAGTAATAAGATCATCAATCAACACACCTATATAAGCGTCGTTTCTACCTAGAATAAACGGCGCGTCACCCCTGGTCTTTAAAACTGCGTTGACACCCGCCATCAGTCCTTGACAAGCGGCCTCTTCATAACCTGTGGTTCCGTTGATCTGGCCTGCAAAATACAAGCCGCTGACCAATTTTGTTTCTAACGTGTGTTTAAGTTGTGTCGGGGGGAAATAATCGTATTCTATAGCATAGCCCGGGCGGAAAAACTTTGCTTTCTCGAACCCCTTGACCTTGTGTAAGGCTTCGTATTGAATCTCTACAGGCAGGCTTGAGCTAAACCCGTTTACATAAACCTCAACCGTGTTCCATCCTTCAGGTTCAACGAAAATTTGATGCGACGTTTTATCGGAAAACCGGTCTATTTTGTCCTCTATAGACGGACAATACCTCGGACCTGTTCCACGAATAGACCCGTTGAATAGTGGAGATCGGTCGAATCCTTTCTTAAGAACGTCATGAACCTCTTGTGATGTGTGTGTTATCCAACAACTTCTTTGCTTCTTTAGCGTATAGTCGCCCTCAAAACTGAACTGGCCCGGGTGCTCGTCGCCAGGCTGTTCTTCCATGACAGAGAAGTCTAAAGAGCGACCATCTATTCTTGGCGGGGTGCCTGTCTTCATTCTTCCCGCTTCAAAACCCATGGTTATAAGCTCTTCGGTAATACCGGTGCTCGCGCGTTCACCCGCTCTACCTCCTCCAAAATTTTGATCTCCAACATGAATTAGGCCGTTCATAAATGTGCCTGAAGTAAGAATAACCGTATGCGCCTCGAACGTTAGCCCTAATGCTGTCCTGACTCCATGAATAGTGTTGTCGCTTACATTGAGTCCGGTGACCATGTCCTGAAACATATTCAGCCCCGGTGTCTCTTCTAAGAGTTCCCTCCAATACTGAGCAAACAACATTCGATCACTCTGAACGCGCGGGCTCCACATTGCAGGGCCCTTGCTTCTGTTCAGCATGCGAAATTGTATCATGCTCTTATCTGTTATGCGTGCACTACCGCCTCCAAGAGCGTCAATTTCTCGCACAATCTGGCCTTTTGCTACACCTCCCATGGCTGGGTTACAGCTCATTTGTCCAATGGTCTGCATATTCATTGTAATCATGAGCACATTTGAACCCATTTTTGCTGCACTGTATGCCGCCTCACAGCCTGCATGACCGCCGCCAACTACAATTACATCGTATTTCTCGTCAAGAACCATACTTCTCTAAATAAGCCAACACCTCATCCTCTTTACTTCGCATCACCGCTTCTTCTTCTTTTGTCTTGTCTTTAAACCCTATTAAATGCAGAATACCGTGCGCTATAACCCTTAATAATTCCAACTCATAAGCCAGTCCTAATGCTGATGCATTGTCCTTTACGCGCTCCACGCTAATATGCAATTCGCCGCTGATCCTATTGCCTCTTGAGTAGTCAAATGTTATAATATCAGTATAATAATTGTGCTGAAGATGTTTGTTGTTTATCTCCAACAACTCATTGTCTGAAACACCATAAACATCAATCTTCTTTAGTCGTGCAGACGGATGGAGCGCATTAATAGCACTCTTCACTCTATCAACCAAACTTGCATCTATCATCATTATTACAGCTTCTTCAGCACGGGCAAAGGTAAGTCGGTCTCCTTAGATTTTAATACCTTAAAATCAATGGTTTCTCCGTCATGCGAAGTTGACTCATCACCTGAATTACTCTTCCTTAATTCACCCAGCTCTTTTTTATTAAACACGCTTTCTTCTACACGCCATAAGCGCTCTTCAAGCTCGTTTAAATCTACAGAAGGCTTGTCGTTGTTAAACAAGAGTTCTTCCTTCATGCGATCCAGCTTTTCGCTGTTGATACCAGCGTTTTGTCCTAATTTCCCTAACGCTTCACTTGCTGCTTCTATTCTTTTCAACAACTCTTTTTCACCAGGTTTCCCTGTGGTTCCGGGTTTAGTTCCTCTTTCACCTTTATTTGGCTCCCCTGATTTCCCTTTTACCCTTCCACCGGGTTTCTTTGATGGTTTAGGAAGACTTTTTTTACCTTCTTTGCCTTTCCCTGAAGACGATGGCTTTCCTGAGGAGCCTGGTTTACCTTTTTTACAATTCTTCTTTGCTTGATTCAAATTAGATTTCTCGCTTTCTAAAATAAAGTATAATGCCTGATTAATGTCATTTAATGCTGTAACCGCGTATCCAATATCGGCCTTCATCTCCTTTCCACTGCTAGATTTAGATTCCAGCGACCGTAACGCACGATCTAAGTCCGCCCGCTTTTCAGAGAGCATTTGGTTTAGTTTAGGTTCGTGTATTAATAACAGATCTAAGCTGTCTTTAATTGCTGCTTCATTTGTTAATACTAATTGTTGAGACCGTGCTTTGTTAACAGCTAAAGACAAGTCTCGTAAACTCTCTTGAAAAACGCTTACAACCCAACCACTCTTTAAAAGTCGCTTAATTCTTGAAACATTATCCTCTTGTACTTCGGCTATATTTTTTGATAAAAACTCTTTAAGTTTTTTACTTGCGTCTTTAGCTTGTTTCTCCCTAGCTTGACCCTTTTTCTCAATTTTCTTAATAAGGTCTGCAGACTCTTGTGTTTCTTTATAACTGAGCTCTTCTAACGCCTCAGCCGCGGTTGTTAATGCGCTATCCAGTTCTTTATT
>Ga0315330_10003231_pt1 | contig 11172 bp, 9 predicted proteins | sample M140m34915metaG_FD_203453 | JGI IMG/M metagenome (GOLD analysis project Ga0315330, IMG submission 203453) | Ammonia-oxidizing marine archaeal communities from Monterey Bay, California, United States - M1 40m 34915 | ecosystem: Environmental > Aquatic > Marine > Intertidal zone | place: USA... | reverse complement strand
ACAAAGGCTGGAGGATTTCGTTACAAACGCATAAATTTATGAATATCCCCTAATTGCAATACATGAGAATTTATATCATCCTAATCTTGATTACGGGTAGTTTATTGAATGCTTGTGCACAGGTTCAGATGAACTACTCTACCAAAAGCAAAAAAGCCATTAAACTTTTTGAAAAAGCACGAAATGCTCCAAGTCAGTTCGCCGATGAAAATACAGGGCAACCAAATTATGCAGAAGGAATTAAGCTCTTACAACAAGCAGTTGGAAAAGCACCTGCATTCTGGGAGGCACAGCTTTTAATGGGTGAATTCTATGAATACAATAATGATTATCCCTCCGCCATAAAACAATATGAGATAGCATTAGCTTTGAACCCTATGCATAGCAGCTCAGGCGCCACATTTTGCTATTTGGCAAATTTACATTTAGCCATGGGAAACTATGCCGAAAGTATTAAATACTGCAATATCTTCTTTAAAAACCCAAACGCAAGCCAAAGACTGAGCCCACAAGTTTATTTAATGAAAAGAAATGCTGAATTTGCGATACATGCCCTTGCCAATCCAAAAGAATTTGACCCTGTAAATTTAGGTCCAGAAATCAACACTGCACGCCCTGAGTATTATCCTGCACTGACCGTGGATGGACAAACACTATTATTTACAAGGTTGTTAGAAAGCAAAAATGTTGATTTTAAAGAACAAGAAGATTTCTTCGTATCCAATAAAAACACATCAGGAAATTGGAATACATCCATTCCAATGCCCCGTAATATTAACACTTCAAACAATGAAGGTGCACCTACTTTATCTGCGGATGGAAGAAGTCTAGTTTTTGTTGCTTGCGCAGACCAAACTGGTTATTATGGACCAAATAGACAAGGGAGAGGAAGCTGTGACCTTTTTTACGCAAAGAAAATAGGTAGAAAATGGTATGGCCCTATTAATCTTCCAGGATATGTAAACTCAAGTAATTGGGAATCTCAACCTTCACTATCTGCAGATGGAAAAACACTATATTTTGTGAGAGGAAGAAAGGGAGACCGAAGCAATAATAGCGATATCTATGTTTCGGAGCTTCAAAAAGATGGGTCATGGGGTACTGCCAAAGCACTTCCTGATTACATCAACACGCCAAATACAGAAGAATCTGTGCACATACATCCCGACGGAAGAACACTTTATTTTGCTTCCAAAGGGCATCCGGGCATGGGCGGATCTGACCTATATGTTACCCGAAAAGACGTAAATGGAAAATGGTCTATACCTGAAAACCTAGGATACCCAATCAATACCAAATACGATGAGAACTCATTGATGGTATCGGCGGAAGGAGAAATTGCTTATTTTGCCTCGGACCGTGAGGGAGGCTTCGGTGATCTTGATATATATTCATTTGTGCTTCCCCAAGAATCAAGAGCAATACGAACAGTATACTTTGATGGTTTTGTATATGATAAACAAAGTAAGCAGCCTCTTTCAGGTAGATTTGAGCTTTTCGACCTTTCAAATGGAGAAGAGATTATTGTTTCCGAGGCAGATGAAGCAACGGGGACTTTTATGGTACCCCTTCCTTTAGACCGCAACTATGTTATTTCAGTCAGTCATGAGGGTTATCACCCTTTTTCCTTGAATTTTGATTTATCAAATAACCAAAGTGCTGATAGCTACCATGTCGACATACCCATGACTAGACCTATAATGGTTGCAAAAGATACACACGAGTTAACAGATGATCATATATTCAAAAATGTGTTTTTCGACCTAAACAAATCTACACTGCGCAAAGAATCACGCATTGAGCTAAATCTATTTGCTGAATACTTAAAAAAGAATATTGAGATTAAAATTGAACTTGGGGGGCATACAGACTCAAGGGGAAATGAGGAATCCAATATAAGCCTATCTAAAGCTCGAGCAGGAGCTGTGTTTGAATTCTTAGTAACGAAAGGAATTTCTCCACAACGAATGACCTTCGTAGGCTATGGATCATCAAAGCCCATATATACAGAAGAACAAATCAAAAACATACCTGAAGCTATTGAAAAAGAAGCTGCTCATCAACAAAATAGAAGAACCGTATGGCGGGAAACGCTTTAATTTATATCATTCGCTTGTCAAGACCAATAAATTTATTGATCATATCGGCAACAATGCTTGGTGTTTTCTTCTATGTAGGTAAATGCAATCCAATATTAGTGATTGATTCTATGCATTTTTCGCTCTTGGTCATTTCAACCCTATTGATTGCGGCTTCTGGAAACATCATCAACGATTATTATGATCTCGATGCAGATCAAATCAATAAACCTAGTAAGGTAATACTCACAAAAAACATAAGTAAAGAATTGGGCCTAAAAATATACATAGCCCTCAATATTATTGGACTAAGTATTGGCATGTATCTATCTTTTATTTACGAGACATATTGGTATTTGGGCATAGATGTTTTATGCATTTTATTGCTTTGGATCTATAGCTTTTACCTCAAGAAGGTACTCCTTGCCGGAAATATACTCATCGCTGCATTAACTGGATTCATTCCTCTATATGCAACAAGCTTTTATTCATTTGACCCAATGCTAAAAGCTTATGCAAGAGAAAATCCTAAAGAATGGTATGAATCATTTTACTTTGAATTTGTTATCATTTTGGTTGTATTTGCAATGTTACAAAACCTAGCACGAGAAATATGGAAAGATGCTAGGGATATTGAAGGTGATCAATCTATTGGTGTGGTATCGATACCTATAAAATTTGGAATTAGAAATACGCAAAGGATTATTGGATTTATTCTTCTTGTAGAAATAGCCCTATTCACTTTTTGCCTTAATCATCTCCAATTGCATCTTACCGAGGGGAGCTTTATTCTATTCAGCATTGCCTTAGGTATTAATTTCCTTATCATTATGCTCATTTATAAAAATGACCTCTTTGTTAAATACTGTGATTCCTTATTAAAGTTGAGTATGGTAATGGGATTAAGTACATTATACTTTTAGACTATGGAAATTATATTAGGGTCTGCCTCACCGAGAAGAAAAGAACTATTGAAACAAATGGGTTTTGATTTTAGTGTTCAAATCTCTGCAGTTGAGGAAATTTATAACCCATCTACTCCTGCTGATGAGGTAGCATCTGTTTTAGCAAAGCTCAAAGCTAATGCCTTGAAAAAAAAGTTACTACCAGGACAGCTTTTGATTTGCTGCGATACAGTTGTTATCATGAACAATAAAGTTTTGGGAAAGCCAGAAAGCACTATTGAAGCAAAGGAAACCTTGAAAAGATTATCTGGAAAAAGGCATGAGGTAATTAGTGCAGTGTGCATAGTTTATGACGGACTCACCATTGAATTTAAGGAATCAACAACCATTCATTTTAAAACGCTAAGCGACACTGAGATTGATTATTACATAGGCAATTATAAACCCTTTGATAAAGCTGGTTCTTATGGTATCCAAGAATGGATTGGACATATCGCCATATTAAAAATAGAAGGTAGCTATACGAATGTAATGGGTTTACCTACACAGCTTTTGTATCAAGAAATCGAAAAGCTTAAGAGTTAATCCAAAGAAAATTCTACCCTACGGTTCTTAGCTGATTTAAGCTCATCCTCGTCTACATCTGCGATTTCTTTACTACTCTGCTCGGCACCCATTGATTTTATAGTAATACGAGATGGGTCGATTCCTTGCGCCATAAAGTATCTCTCTGCGTATTTTGCACGAACCATACCCATATCCTTAAACTCGTCTTTAGTTGCCCCTAATTCCTCCTCTTGGGCATCTGCATGACCGGAAATAACAACCGTCAATTGAGCATTAGCTTTGAGCTGTCCTGCAACAAACTTCAGCGCCTCTTTTGAACCCGCGGTAAAGTCTTTTTTACCAAAACCAAAATATGCGACATGCGCAGCAACTTTCTCCTCTAAGCTCATGTTATCATCAATATTAGCAGCTTTTGCATAAACCAAGGTTGAATATTCTTCTACATTTGCCATCTGGTTCGTTGCGATACATTGACATTCTTCTTCACTATCAATTAGCTTAACAGTGACGTTATCCACATAATAATAAGCATGCTTCAATGCCTCAACATCTGAAGTCTTTGGTTTTTTGACCGTTAAAAATTTAGTAGCCGAATTAGCATCGAAGTTTCCAATTGTAATAAACTTCTCATAACCTTTGGCGGTATATATTTGACAGACTTTATCCCAACCAAAGAAACCTTGGTGAATTCTATTGTGCTTCCCTCTTATTAAATTTTCTGATGCATTGATAATGCCTGAAGGAGTAGTCGGAGCTTCTTTGGTCAAATAAGCACCAATATTGTTACAAGCAAATTTTGACGACTCTGCAAGGGAAACATCAAATTGAATACAGTACTTGAGTCCCTTTGATAGAGAAATATTACCTTTTCCTTTCAAGAAAGGAATTGTTATATAACTTCTTAATGAAGATTCTCTACCTGGTCGATAAGCTACAAAGCCGGCATAAACTGAACCACCTGTTTCCGATGTCATTTCACTTCCAAAAACATTGTTAGGTACACCAAATTCTTTACCCGCTCCTTGCTGAAAAAGATCCGCTGCATTTTCTGTTGGAGAACTTACACCATTGTCTAGAATTGAAATTGCGCCTAGTTCAGTTACAGATTCGTCTTCTTGGAGCTTTTCAAAAGTCATATTGAGTATGTCGGAAGATGCCGACTTTCCACGTTTTCCTTTTTTCTGAGCTGTAATTGTTGTCACACATAATACTAATGTGAGGCTTGCTAAAATAGAGAAGTTAAATTTCATAGTTTTTTACAGTTTTAATGAATGCTTTTACATGGTCTGGTTTGATATCCGGATAAACTCCGTGGCCCAAATTTACAATATGTCTATGACTTTTAAAAGTGTTTAAGAGCTGAAGCGTTTCGTGTTCAATAGAAGACTCTGTACCATAGAGAACACAGGGGTCTAAATTTCCTTGCAGCGTTTTACGTTCACCAGCAAGAACTCTTGCTTCCTCAATACTCATATTCCAATCCAATCCAATAGTTGTGCAGGATAAGTCCATAAGACTCGGTAACGAACTATATGCACCCTTAGAAAAGACCGTAAATGGTCCATTAATGGCATTGACTATCTGTTGAATATAACGCATCCCAAATTCTTGATATTGTTTATGTCCCAATATGCCCGCCCATGAATCAAAAAGCTGAAGTGCATCAGCACCATGATTCAATTGCGCCTTTAAATAGGCAATCGTAACATCTGTTATCCTCTGTAGCAATTCATGTGCCAACTTGGGTTTGGTGTATAGCAATTTTCTAGTTTCGGAAAAGGTTTTGGATCCTGAACCTTCGACCATGTAACACAAAATGGTCCATGGAGCTCCTGCAAAACCAATGAGCGGAACACGACCGTTTAATTCTTTTTTCGTAATCGATAAAGCTTGTAAAACATAGGATAATCTCTCTTCAACATCGATATTTTCGTCTAGTATCTTCAAATCAGCTTCACTACGAATGGTATTTTCAAACCAAGGACCCTTTTTCTCAATCATCTGATAAGGAAGTCCCATTGCATCAGGGACAACCAAAATGTCAGAAAATATAATCGCAGCATCAACATCTAAAAGATCAACGGGTTGAACCGTAACTTCAGCAGCTAGTTCCGGTGTTTCGGCAAGTTCTTTGAATCCAGAAACACTGGCTCGAACCGCACGGTATTGAGGTAATATTCGTCCCGCTTGACGCATTAGCCAAACCGGATAGCGCTCAATCTTCTCTCCAAGAGATGCTCTAAGGTATAAGTCATTTGAAATCTTCATGAGGTGCAAATATATAAAGGAATACTTACCATTTAATAGATGAAATATGATTCTTATTGAGATAGTCATTTGTCTTACTGAAATGCTTGCAATCATAGAAACCACGGTAAGCTGATAATGGAGATGGATGCACTGACTCTAAAACTAAATGCTTGGAATGATCAATAAGAACACTTTTGGCTCTTGCCTTTGCACCCCACAATAAAAAAACGAGATGTTGTTTTTCACTTGAAAGGTTTTCAATGACAGCATTTGTAAATTGCTCCCATCCGATAGCCTTATGACTTTCAGGCTTCCCTTCCTCAACTGTTAAAACTGCATTTAAAAGCAATACCCCTTGTTTTGCCCAATGTGTCAAATCTCCGTGTGCCGGAGGAGGATGATTCAAATCATTTGAAAGGGCCTTAAAAATATTATTCAAGCTTTTCGGGAAGGGCTTAACATGTTCCCTAACTGAGAAAGACAAACCGTGTGCATGACCCTCAGTCGGATAAGGATCTTGACCTAAAATAATGACCTTTACTTGATTAAAATCACACAGCTTAAAAGCGTTAAAAACCTCATCTTCCGCAGGGAATACCTTTGGTTTTTGATTCGTAAAAAATGGCGTTAATTTATTTTTAAGTATCTGAAAATAAGGTTTTTGAAACTCTTCACCTAATAAACAACTCCAGTTATTTAATTCAGATTCAATCACTCGAAATTTATTAGCGCTGTCCACAGGGTAATCTTGCCATTATCCATTCTGGGCCAAACAGGACGAATAACGTTATCTACTGCGGCGATATTTAAATAATCTCCAAAAAATACTGTTCCAGATGGCTCGAAGGTTTGCTCAGAAATCACCTCTTCGTTAAAGGACTCCCCTCCATTTTTGCTACTCGCCCATACAACATCTGTCGACTTAGACTTTCGTGATTTTCGGTAATAGACAAAATGAAGATTCCCATTTGATGGATCAACTGTCATCCATGTCAAAAAATGATTGTACTCCGAGCTATCTTTATGGACTTGAACAGGTGAAGACCAGCTATCTCCATTGTCCTCAGATTTTGAAAAAAGAACCGATGTCCTTCCCGTTTCCTCGTCCTCAATGGCCCAATTCAAATAGAGATTCCCAAAATATGGAGAATCGGTATTGTGGTCACTGATAAAAACTGGTAAACCATTACTTCGGTAAAAATCAGGGACATCAATTGTCCATCCTCCTTCATGTTTAAATAGCATTTGCTCTTTTGGGTTCCATGTTTGTCCTCGGTCTGCTGAACTTCGAAGCATGAGGCCATGTGGACCAGACCAAACAACATAAAGCATTCCATCTTTACCCAATGCTGGCATCGCTCCTTCGACAGTATCATCTCCATCCAAGCAATCTCCGCCTTTAATCGAAATACGAATAGGATCAGTCCATGTTTCTCCATCATCCGATGATTTTGAAAAATGAATAAATGAGCTATCTTGAGGATTAGATGAGTTGTAGGCATCAAACTGCGTCCAGGTCATATATATCTCATCTGTTTTTGGATCAATTACAATCCAATGTTTGTCTTGAACCTTACTTCCATTCGGTTTTGAATATGATCCTTCATTAAAGCTTCCTCTCAAGTCATCGGCACGCTGACAAACAATTCTATCTAGATGGGTTGTTTTACTATACGATGATAAGTGCAAATAAAAGACATTCCCTTTACCATTGAATTTGAGCACAGGGTCACCATATACCCCATAGGGGCTTTTGAGTCTTTTGGCTTTCCAAGTTTTACCCGAATCCTCAGAATAATGATAACCATCTAAAATAGAGCCTACAGCAATATTATTCGGGTTGTTTGGATCGATATCAATTGACGGTTCACAGCCGCTGTATGGATAAGATCCGCTAGCAAGTGGGATTTGCACATTTGTAAATTGCCCCTGCGCAGAAATCAGGATAGGTAAAAATAAAAAGCAAATTAGCCTAACGTAGCCAATATGCACGCAGCTTATTTTCTTCATTTGTAAGGTTAAATAAATATCTTGGTCTTGTATAATTTGTCATTGTAAAGCTCACAGAAAAAAGGATTTCATCTCTTGCAATCAATAATTCGAGCTCATCACCCTCATTTAAGCTCTTCATTAGGCCTTCAATATCCGATTTACTGACTCTATAGCCATTGCATCCTATAACCTCATCATTCACGCTTAAACCTGCGTCCTCAGCAGCTGAATTGGAGCGAATTCTGGAAACGATTGCTTTTCCACCTGAACTTCGAAGCGATGCACCAAAATCTGGCTTTGTTGAGGTAACATCCGTTACCTGAACACCCATTCCATCAAATAACTCAGCATAAGAAGGAATAGCTGTTCCGTCTATATAATCCGCATAAAAGTTATCTAGGTTTTCCCCCGTAAAGCTTTCAAGCTCACGTTTGAACTCCTCAGAGGTAAAACCTCTACCCGCTTTCGCATAAAATTTATCGTAAATATGTTGAAGAAAATGATCCAAACATTGCTCACCGTTAGTATTGCGAATAATTTTCACATCCAGAAAGGCAGCCAAAATAGAACCACGTGTGTAGTAAGTCATCGTGGTATTGGAACTATTCTCATTCGGACGATATGCCTTGATCCATGCATCGTAGCTAGCATGTGCTACTGGCTGAACACGGGCACCGACGGAACCTTCAACATAATTAATGGAGCTCTCCATTTTTGAAAGAAATTCAGATTGTGTGTAATATCCTGCTCTAAGCAATAATAGTTCGTCGTAATAAGAGGTAAATCCTTCCATAACCCACAATAGATCAGTATAATTCTCTTGGTTATAATCAAAAGGACCAAGCTCAAAAGGACGGATTCTTTTCACATTCCATAGGTGGAAATATTCATGAGCGACCAAGCTCAGAAACTTCACATAGCTACTTCCTGAGTAGGTCCAACGATTGACGCTCAGCGTTGTGGAATTTTTATGTTCCAATCCTCCTTGACCATCCACAACATTATGAATAATGAAAAGGTATTCCTTATTGGGGTTCTGACCAAAAACTTTGGTTTCTTCCTCAATAACCCGAGACATATCACGCTTTAAGCTTTCAACTTCAAAATTTCCTTCGCCATAAATCGCTACAGTATGCTTTACTCCTGATGCATCGAAGTCAAATACAAGCTGGTTTCCAATTTCAATTGGACAATCCACCAGGTGGTCATAATCTGAATAGCTAAACACGAATGGCTTGTTCTTTTCTTTTTTAGGTAAAGCAGTAGAAACTTTCGAAAAACCCGCATACGGAACAACGACAACATCACCTTGTGTATCCAAATGATTTTCAACGAACATAAATACACCGCTTCCACTTACAAAGCCATGGGTAAGGTCTAAGAAGGAAGTTCTAACGGAAAGCTCAAAAGCGTATACATCATAAGCAATGCGAATTTCAGATGACTTACCTTTTGTAATGGACCAAGTGTTCTTTTTCTTTTTTTGAACCTTTAATGCTTTACCAGAACCATTAGTTGCAGTAACCAAGTTGATGTTTTTAGCAAATTCACGTACTAAGTATGAACCTGGTGCCCATACCGGAAGCGAAACATCAATTATTTTTTCATCGAATCCCTCTAAAACCATCTCCACATGGAAATAATGATTCTGAGGTTTTGGCATAGATAGGTAATATTTTACCGTTTGTCCATATACCGACCCGCAGCATAAGAAAACAAACAAGAGTGCTTTTAATTTCATTTTACGGATATTTTAGACGCCATTTCTTGAGCTTGTTCGACCAATTCTTTAACATCATTCGTGCCATACTTTAGGGTCACACCCATTCTTCTGTATGGACGAGTTGCTGGCTTACCAAATAAACGCACTTCAGAATCAATGGTATTCATTGCATCTTCAAGACCTTCAAATACAGGTAGCTCAGTAGATTCCGTTTTTGCCAAAACAACTGCACTAGCGCCATTGCGAAGCAATTTAACTTCAGGTATAGGAAATGACAACACGGCACGCGCATGTAATTCAAACTCATTAAAGTTTTGAGTTTTCCCTAGCGTTACCATTCCCGTATCGTGTGGTCTAGGCGAAAGCTCTGAAAAATAAGCACCTTCAGACGTAATAAAAAACTCAACACCCCAAATACCTGCACCTCCCAAAGCTGCTGTAACTTTAGCTGCCATTTCTTGCGCCTCTTTAAGGTGATTGGGATTCATTGGCATCGGCTGCCAGCTTTCTTGGTAATCTCCTCTTTCTTGTCGGTGGCCGATTGGTGGACAAAATAAAGTAGGCCCATCATTCTGCGTCACTGTAAGCAAAGTAATCTCATAATCAAAATCAATAAAACCTTCTACGATTACTTCCTGTAAATCTCCCCTAGAACCCTCACAAGCATAGATCCATGCCTTCTCAATATCTTCTTCAGATCGAATAACAGACTGTCCCTTTCCTGAGCTAGACATTAAAGGCTTCACAACGCAAGGTATTCCACATTTATTGACTCCTTCACGCAGCTCATCTGCATTTGTTGCGTAGCTGTAAGTTGCGGTGCGCACACCTAGATCAATTGCTGCCAAATCACGAATGGCTTTTCTATTCATCGTATAGTTGGCTGCTTTTGCACTAGGAATTACCTTGATTCCTTGTTTTTCATAATCGTAAAAACGTTCTGTTCGAATCGCTTCAATTTCAGGTACAATAAAATCTGGCTTGTGCTTTTCCACTATCCGATCGAGTGCTTCTCCGTCGAGCATAGATATGACCTCACATTCGTGAGCAACCTGCATCGCAGGTGCTTTTGGATAGCTATCCACAGCTATAACATATTGTCCAAGGCGCTGGCAAGCAATCACAAATTCTTTACCTAGCTCTCCTGAACCTAAAAGGAGTATTTTTTTCATAGAAACAAAGATAATCGACTTTTAGAAATCACCTCATCAAATTAAAAATGTACTTCTGCACCTATCTTTTGCAGTTAAACATACTTTCACCTTATATTTATGTATAAATATTATCCTGATTTAAAATGGAAGAAATCATTTATACCTTGAGCTTTTTACTTTTGCTTGTTGGCTTAATCGGTTCATTTGTACCAGTCATACCAGGGCCACTCATAAGTTTTATAGGAATAATTTTGACTTTTAGCCTCACCTCACTGCCGATTGGCAGCAATATGATGTGGATCCTAGGAATACTAATGGCTATTGCCATGGTCGGCGATTATGTAGTACAAATTTTTGGAGTTAAAAAACTTGGTGGTGGAAAACAAGCAATTCGAGGAACACTCATAGGATCGCTTTTGGGAATGTCTGTTCCACCTATAGGTATAGTTTTCGGTGCTTTAATAGGTGCATTTATTGGCGCGAAAATGGAGTTAGGCTCAAAT
>Ga0315330_10003228_pt1 | contig 11180 bp, 8 predicted proteins | sample M140m34915metaG_FD_203453 | JGI IMG/M metagenome (GOLD analysis project Ga0315330, IMG submission 203453) | Ammonia-oxidizing marine archaeal communities from Monterey Bay, California, United States - M1 40m 34915 | ecosystem: Environmental > Aquatic > Marine > Intertidal zone | place: USA... | reverse complement strand
TTCATATAAAAAGGTTATAGTTATTGAAATGAATAATGAATTAAACTTAATTACTGGTATTGGTTGTGTAAAGAATCATGCTTTTTATAATAAAAAAATAAAAATACATAGCGATAATAAGTATAATCGATATGTATATGAAGGAAAAATACATATTGATAGAAAAGATTTGTGCCCTACTATTTTAAATCATTTGGAACGAGTATTATTTACAACTTCAAAACATCAAAAAAGATTACGTGGAATTACAATTATTCCTACTTTCAGATTAGGCGAAAAACTAGATAATAACTTCAATATTGGTTGTAGAGTTAAAAAAATTAAAGGAAATAATATTGGTGTTCATGGTATTGTAGTTGATACAAATGGTCCAAAGATTACGGTGATGTATAAAGAAAATGGTGAAAATAAACTATGGAGTTCAAGATATGCTATTAAAAATTATGTAAAAATTAATAAAAAACAAAAAAAGGTAAAAAAAAAGGGAGTTTATAAGTGTCATTTATGTGGTGAAATAAAAAAAAGTCATAATTGTATGTCAGTAATTTATTCAAAAGAGTTAAAAGATGAAATATATCAATATTTAATGTCCTTCTTTTAAACTGGATAATATTTTAATATTTTCTTCTAATTCATTATTTCCCTCAGTTTCATTATTTCCCTCAGTTTCATTATTTCCCTCAGTTTCATTTTTTTCATAAGTTTCATTATTTTCATAAGTTTCATTATATGTTAAATATGACTTTTTATTATACTTTCTTGATACTAATGAAAACTTAATATTGTCAAACATTTTTACCGTTTGACTATAGACATAACTAATTCTAGCCAATTCTTTATTACTATACTCTATTAACTTTTTAATACGAATTTTATTTTTTTCTATATTATCTAATTCACACATATTATAAATATCGGTCAATGATTCTGTAAAAACAGTGTTCATAAGTTCATAAATATGTAACATTGCAAATTTTTTATTTTTACTTTTTTCACGACTTATAAGCATATTTTTCATCTCGTGTTCATTTATTTTATTCATCATAAAATCAACCCGTAGTTCCAAATTATCTTCTAACTCTCTACATTGAGTTCGTAGACGTCTAATTTCCCAATGTTGCCAATGTGTTGCTTCCCTATGAAACGCAATAGACCAATCATACTGTTCATTTGTAATTTTTAATTGTTTACGTGATTTTCGAATTTTACTAGAAAATGTCCAATAGTCTGGAATACCACCACACGGAACTTCTGTAGGATTTCGAATATTTGTTCCTGTTTGTCTTTGCCACTCATAAAAGTGTGGATTATGAATGACACCATTTTCTATTTCTCCTGTTTTCCAGCTAAATGCTATATTACATTGAGTGCAAAACATTTGATCGCAATTTTTTAAGGATGTAAAATCATTTGATACGAATGTATGGTCACCATCTAATAAAAATCCATAATATTTTCCTTCACCAATAGCTTCAACCGAAATACTAGTATGTTTATAATTTTTATTAGGCTTACTTGAAATACATTTTTTACGATTTAAAATGGTTGGAATTTCATTTAGTTTTTCACCTGAAATGTTAATTCTATATTGGTTTTTACAATCTGTTATTTTTTCTCTATTTGGTAATTTAACTCCCTTTCTTTCAACTATTTTATAATTTGTTATAAATCCTAATGACCTACACAATAATATAATTTGCTCTGATAACTTTGGATTAACTTGAATAATTTGAATTCTTTTTCCATTGTTTAATACACACCCGTCCGTATCAATAATTCCAGCCAACAATTTTAATCTGTTTTCTCTTGAATTTCTTAAAAATTCATCAGATATATGTTTATTATTAATTAAATTATAACCTTTCAATATATCCATTAAAGGATTTGTAGAATTTTTATTCTTTTTTTTATTAGTATATTCAATTTCTTTACTACATAAACCGAATTTTTGTTTTTTACACGTTTTACAATCTTTTTCTTCACCTATAGCACCTCTTTTATATCCTGCACCACATCTTCTAACTTGAAATCTATATGGTGCAATATGTGTAATTTCAGCATCATTTTCCTTTGCCCATTTCATCCAAACATCTACTATTTTTTCATCATTACTTGATATACCACTCCCATTACTAAAACCGTCACCTAACCAAGTTCCCATCAAATAAGGGTCTAATTTTAATTCTTTATCTATCCAATTAACACCATTAGATTTAAAACCATATAATTTATTTTTTGTGGATTTTGATAATTTCATATATTCATCAACTCTAATTTTAAGAATATCATTTGTTTTAATTTTTTCTACAAAATTTCTTGCATATTCATAGGTAATTTCATCTTCTTTATCATCATATTTAAATAATTTACTTGTGAACCTCTTATTTTCTTTATCAAACCAGTGAACCTTATAACCTAATTTTGTTTTATAGATTTTTTTATGACTTTGTATCTTTAATATCAAAGTATGTTTACTATTTACTATATAATCCATAGCCTTATTTTGTTTCACTTTATACATTTGGTCCATACCAGAAGTTGTATCTAATACAGTTCTTCTTTCACCATCCATACCTATTAAAATATTACCTTTACATATGTCTTTTGCTACTTTAATTTTACCATCCCAACCTATTATTTCTGTTTCACCATGAAAACATCCTGATATTTTATATATTGCAGATGCACAACCCGGACAATTCTTTGTTTCCTTTTTCATCATTTCAGCCGTTTTCAAATTTTCCTCTGTGCATGTATGTGGGTCATTCTTATTATAACCAATAATTTCGAAACACTTAGGACAACCCCATATATTACACAGTCCACATTTATGTGCAGATGATAGAAATCCTTTACAATCATCAGCTGGACAACGCTTGTGAAATGTTTGCCTTTTTACTTCACCACTTCCACCATTTAATATATTTCTAATATTTCGTTCATTTTGCCGTCGTTTTTCTTCCATTGCATATAACTTCACCCTAAGTTCTATTATTGCATCATCCACTTTTTTATTTTCATCTTTTAAACCCTGCGCCTTTACTCTTCGAACCACAATAGGCATTGTATCCGGAAACCTAGCCTTTTCTCGTTCCATCAATACCCCTGCACGATGTTTCTTATATGTTTTTGTTACAAATGCGTTGTTTAAACTTTGAACCATAAAATCTCTGTCAAACTCCTTTTTACATTTCATACAATGTGCATTTTTTATAGAATTTGTAATATAATATCTTACACAAGTTTTACATGCTTCAAAATTACAACTTGGACATGACGTCTTTAATCTTGTGCTTTTATTATATTCTTGATAACATATATTGCATTCATACATTGTTCTAAGTATTTACAATTTGTAAATAAAAAAATAAGGTTTCAATTTTTAAATTGAAATTATTAATTAAATATTCTTCATAATTAAATACAACTATAAAGAATATGTTTTACTTAAAAAGAAAAGAAGAAATCCAAAAAAAAGCCAAGGATTCCATTTCTAAAAGACTCGAAAATTTGAATGTCAAAGAAAAGTCATTTTTGGTCAACGTCAAAGGTTTTCTAGGATATGTAAAGGTAAATATACCAATACCATTGAAACAATATCCAGTTATTAAAAACTCTATTGCAAATCTTCCAATTTACATTATATCTGCCCATGGCGAAAATATTGCTAATTTACATATTAGCCGCCAGTCTTATAAAGAGAGTGTTCCTATTATTGAGGAAAAAAGAAATGGTCATTTGTTTGAAACATCAGATGATAATCAATGGGTTATTCACAGTGCACCAATTCGAACATTAGTGTGTCCGTCAAAATATGACGACCCTTTTATGAATTATTTGACAAACGACCCAACATCTGTAAAAAATCTATTGTTTTCCCAAAATCCAAATAAACTATTTAAAAATATACATTGCGGTCCTTGTGAACCCAATTATAAAATACCTAATTTCAGTTTACCAGGTATGCCATATCCTCGTAAAGATTACTGGTTTTATGACGACCCTGAAAAAGAAAAGAGTTATAATTGGTATATGGGAGTGTATCCTATTTTTAAATCTCATAATGCTCTATCAACTCTATATGTTAAAGACTACGTGTATAGAAATACAAAACCACATGATTTAGATAACAGAATATTCAATCATGAAGTCATTGAACAATTAGACTGGAGAGGTAAACATAAATTATTGAAAAAATATCAAAAAATGACATCCATTATTAAAGATTCATTGCCAAAATATGATTCAAAAACAAAAACATGGAGTGATGGAAAACCTATTTCACAAAAAACTATTATGAAAACTATGGGTCCAGGTATTTATATTTCACTTAGTTGTAGCCCTTTTATAAATAAAAATCAATCAAATACACCAATAGATAAAGATGTAATTAATTGTAGTGCTGAAAAACTTATTGATGAAATTAGTTATATAAATGTTAAAACATGGTCTAATTATTATAGCAACAAAAGATTAAGTAAAAGACTCATTCCAAAACACAAACAAGAAATATATGAAGATTTAAAAGCTACAAAATTCGGTTATAAAAATACAGGAATTAAATTATCTACAAAAGGACGAATTATTACAAAACCTAAAATTTACGAACCAAGTGATACAAATAGTTCGTCTGAGTCAAGTAGTAGTGAATCCGAAAGTGACTGGTCATCTAGCAGTGATGAAGAAGATTAACAACAACAACAACAATCATTATCAAAATCATCATATTTTTTTTTAACCAAAGTCAACTCTATTGGTAATTTTACACCACTGTGACCATTTTGATAGTCATAATTATCAAAAATAAATTTACAAAAATCCTTTTTTATTTCGTCAATATTTTCATTTCTCTTTGCACTTGTTTCAAAAAATAAACAATTATTTTTTTTTGCCTTTTCTTGTCCTTCCTCAAAACTAACTACTCTATTTATCTTATCTCTTTTATTTCCTAATATCATTATATTCACGTCCTCATCATTTCTTTTGTTTTTTTTTATTTCATTTAACCAAAATTCAACTTTGTTAAACGAATTTCTATTCGTTACATCATAAACTAATATTATTCCCGCAACACCCTTATAATAAGAATCTAATAGCGGTAAAAATTCCTTTCTACCAGATGTGTCCCATAATTGACACTTTATTAACAATTTGTTATAAATGTTACTATAACAAGTTGAAAACTCAATACCTATTGTTTCATCATATGTCTTATTAAATTCTTTTTTAGATAATCTAGAAGCTATACTAGTCTTTCCAACACACTTTTCACCTATTAACAATAATTTAAACAAATAATTATACGCCATATATATTAATATTATGAAAAAAATATTATAATTATAGTTTATATGACTGAATACATTGGTTTTAATATATCTATGTTTAATGAAAATAAACCACTCGTTTCTAATAGTAGAATTTTAGCACAAAATTATATTGATAATGGTGCTCATCCTAGTGACTTCAAAAATGGTAAGCTCAAAAATGAAATTATTATTGAATATAATCGTAGAAAAATTATCATTATATCACACATTTTTAAATCATTCAATAAAAATCAACTTCTTCGCATTAAACATTTCATGGATTTAAGAACAAAAAAAAATAATTTACAACAATTATTAAATGTTATAAATAATTATAACTACACAAAATTAGATAATTTACATTTTTTTTTACTAGAAGTATCTAAAAACAAAAAAAAAAATATTATTCCTAAATCTAAAAGTAGTAAAATAAGCATGAAAATGGGTCCACATAGAAAAACACGTAAACGTAAATTAAAATAAAAATTTATCAATAGTTGTTCTTACACAAAATAATCTATGTAAAATTATACCACTTAAGAAACAACCTACTAATATATACCCAAAGTTTATACTTGGATATATATATTGAATTGCATATGCTAAACATATTGTTAAAAATGTATCTACTATTGCAATATTGAAAAATCTATAACTATGAACTCCCGTTTTAGGTGCGCCAAATAAATTCTTATACATACAAAAGTTAAACATATAATATACACTAATATTTCATTCCAATTGTTTTAAATATTTCTATAACATTTGATTCTTGTTCTAAAATATCTCTTATCATTTTGTTTTTGAAATTTTCCACATTTGATTTTAATGTATTCCACTTCCTCTTTATACTAGGTATTAACTTCTTTAAACTTCCCACTAATTCCTCATTTCTTAAATCTATTTTCTCCTTCACTACCGTTTCAATAAATTTCACTGCCAATTTGATTTTCTCCATATTGTCTTTCACATGTGTTAAAAATATTACTGGTCTACCATCATACACTTCCATTTGAAAATCACTATGTGCACAAATTCCCGATTTTAAACTTATAAATACACCCCCCTTCATTTCTGACCTAAATTCCATATCTCTTTTGAATTTAGTTATTTCCTTTTTTAATACATTTCCACTGTAATTTTTCACTTCCAATAATAAAGGCAAATTATTATATACCAACTTAAAGTCTCCACATTGTTTTTCGTCATGTGTATCTACTACTTCACATTTCGGAAATAACATATTTAAATTATGATATGTAAAGTTCTCCCCATCTTGACCCAAAAGCGTCGAATTTTCATTTCGTTTATTTATTGTTAAATACTTTTCCCTTTCCTTTTCAAGTAATTGTTCATAATCTTTTCGCAAAGAACCCCTCTTCTCCTCTTCTTTCAATCGCAAAACCTCCATTTTTTCTGTTAATTGTTGATGAAATGATTCATTAACACTCCATGCCTTACTTTTTTCATTCTCTAGTTTTGATTCCAATTGTTCTATTTTGCTATTTAAATTACTTATTTTATCCACATATAAACACTTCGTTTGACCTTCCACTTCTCTTTTTATAACTATGAGTTGTTCTTTTTGCTCTACCAGCATTTCTCGCATTTGTTCACCTTTTGTTTTTATATTCTCTTTTAAGATGTCTATCTCTTTGTTTTTACTTTTTTCCAAGCTTTCTAGTTTTTCCTCCCATGTTGTGTTTTTCCATAGTTGAACATCCTTTAATCCCCTTTTAAACATTTTTAAACCTAAATGTATCACCAAGTTTTGGTCTTCGGTGTTTAAAACCTTAAATTCCTTATTATTTGTATTTGCATCCAAATATAAGTCTAGTTGTTCAACATAATCCATCTTATATAATTTATTTCTTTATTACTTTAAATATATTAAATATATTTTTATGAGTATAATTAATGGACCTTGTTAAAAGCCAACCGAAGGAAAAAATAGATATGATTTTGGAACCCCTTCAAGTATTAACACAACTAGCCATTTTGTCCTTTTTACCTGTTGGAACCAAAATCTCTATTAATAATAATATACTTTTTCTTCAACAACCCACCATGTTTCAAGGTGTTGTTCGATGGTATCAAAATGATAACAAAGATGACCTATTTTATCTTTTTCATGCCATACGGAGATATTATAAATGGTATAAAAATAGAGATGATGAAGTCTTTGCTAATATTTTAGAACTTGCTATTAATGGCATTGAAAAACTTATTGAAACATATAACAAAGTTGGTATTACTACGATTACACACACGCTTAGTTTATACAAAAATATATTAACACAAGAATCCGATGAGTTATTTAAAGATGAAAATGAACACAGTATAAGTGTTGACGATGTTTTTAAGAAGATTACTTCTTTGTATGATAGAAAAATGTTGATTGTTATTTACAGTGTTTTCCAAATTATGGGAGAAGAAACGAATCAAAATAAAATAAATTTGTATGTAAAAGGATTAAATAGTATTTTGAAACCAACCGAACAAAACATCCACAAATGGATTATTGATAATTTGACTTGTTAATTCTATAATATATATAATTAACAAATTTATTGGTCTTGTGATGGAGGTCCCAACCAAGGTGGTAATATGTAAATAACTCCTCCTGTTGTATTTGCGTTTGTCGAATCACTAAAGTATAATGTCGGTGTTCTCGAATTAACAGTAATTGTTTGTTTGTTTTCTACAACAGTTCCATTAAGATCACCATTGCTATCTGTTATTTGAAAACCTGGTGCACTAGTAAAATCAAATTCAAATGTTTTATGTAATAAACTTATACTTCTAGTAAAAGCTGTGTTGTTTGCATCTGTAATAACATATTTACCATCAACAACTGTTACTGTCATTGCTACTGCTGCACCAGGTTCCAATACATTAATTGCAAATTCTTGTGTAGCACTGCCACCATTACCGTCAGTAGCTGTTAGTGTAACATTGTTATTTCCTGTATCGGTAGCTGTTGGAGTTCCTTCTAGTTTATATACACCATTCGTGTTTATTAATGTCAACCAATCTGGTTTTGTAGTAGCAGCTAATGTAACATTATCGCCAGTATCTGCATCATCGGTAATGATATCATATGTATATAGAACATCAACTGTGGCGGTTGTGATGCCCGTGGATGTAATTTCAGGAGCACTATTTGATGGAGCAGTAGCAACTATAGTGATTGTAGCCGTCGGCGATTGGCCATTGGTTAAAGTTGCTTTAACTCCTAGTTCATAACTACCTACGAGTAAGCCCCCACTCGGCTCAGTCACTGTAATTTTGTTTGTTGCGGGATCAATTGCAAAGTAATCATTGTTATTTCCACTTTCAATAGACAAACTTGCACCAACTGGGGTAAATGTGATCGGACCTAAATCGTCCCCAGTTCCAATCGTGTAATCGAATGATTGATTAATAATAGTAACAGTAATCAGATTTACAGTCAAAGTAAACTCTTGTGGTTGCCCATCATCTGTCCCATCATTCGGTGTCAATACTATTGTATATGTTCCAATTTCCGGTGGGGTTGCACTAAATAATTTTTTTCGCGGTTGGCCATCAACATCTGTGATTGTAGCCCAATCTAGAGAAGTTATATTCGTGTCATTTACAGTTGCTGAGACCGTTAAAGTATCAGTTTGGTCTGTATCATTTATTTGAATTTCATATGTAAATGTGTCACCTAATGTTATTTCCAAACCAGTGGCAGTTGAACTAATACTTGGTAGAGAATTGGTGGTAGGCTGACTTAACACTAAAGGCGACGCTTCTGTGCCCAAAGTAAAGCTGTGAATAAATACACCTTCTTTTACGAATTTATTGTCATAGAACACAAATTGATTAAATGTTAAACTTATACCTAAATTTTCACTATCACGACGAGGTATAAATCGAATCCAATATTTATCCACATTATCTCCGCTACCATTGAAATTAGATAGGTCAAATGTTAATTTAATTGTATCATTATCCGACGCCCCAGAGTCCGCAAAAACAATACTGGTTGGATTCAAATAAGCTGCCAAATCAGTAGAGTTAGTATTAAATTTTTCATAATTATTATATAATCTAAAATCAGAAAATCTCACACCACCATATATTTTAATTATTTTGTTTGCCTCGGATAAAACAGACGTTCCTGATTCACTATCATCTAGAGTTTTTAAAGACCTCGAAAATGTTATACTTACTATATTATCTGAGGCAGTGGAAGATATTGGCTGACTAGGATGTGTTTTATTTGCCGGTGTGATGCCCGCACCCGAGGCGCCAGTTGAATACGAAACTAACTGTGTAACGTCTGCTTGATTAGGCCATGCCACTGCATTATTTAAATCACCCAAATAATCAGCATAACCATCTTTTGCATAACTATAGTATGCCTCCGTAAATCCATTAAGATCTGGTCTACCGTCGGTTACCCATTTTGTTTGCCACAAACCACTTAAGGCTACATTTAAAGTTCTATTACTTTCGCCATTTCTGTATGAATTAGCAGCTTTTACTATCATAGTGTTAGGATGGGGTTTTCCATAACCCGCAAAATCCCCTTCTGTATATAAAAAAGGTGTTCCACATTTTCCAATACTATATGATTCACCCCCTGTATTTGTTGAGAGAAGAACCAGAGTAGTAACATCTGATTGATTAATTTTTTGCGAACCATCTACATCACCTCGTATTAATGAAACATATGACATATATATATATATATTATATAAATATGTCATTATCAATTATCATTTTACTAAATATTTACAATCACAAATTCGTAAATTCGGTTAGCGCTTATAGCCTGCGCCACAGTTTGTTCAGGTAGTCTAAACGGCTGTATACTGCCAGAAGTAGGATTTTTTTCGAGAATGACAGCTTGGTCACTAAGATTTGCATTCCCGGAAGTCAAGTTTCCGTTGTAAAGTTGAATAGTGTGTGTTGACTCACCACTTTGCTTAGCTGCATCTTTTACAGTAAACATTCTAAATAATTCTGTATCTAAAATTAAAAATGGATTTAGATCTCTATTTTCATAATATCCCATACCTCTACCTTTCGAGTTGCCAGTAGTGGTAGATTCACCACGGTTGCCCCGGTTACTATCATTCAAATGTGGATTGAACATTGGCTTGACTTTCCCCGCTGCATTATAGAGGAAAGATGTGTTGGTTGTGCTGAGCGCATTATTAACTTGCGGAGCTGTCGTGGGAGCTTGCGCGATTTGGGTGTTCAAATTTCCAATTAGAGTATTAAAGGTGGCGGTCCCTACCTCATATGACGAGCTAGCGACTGTGTTATTAAATAGACCATTCCAAACCATATACATTGATTGTAGACCATTTGGTTTCGTCGATGTGGATGTCGTGCCGGTATCATCGGTTACATTAGATAGAGTAGGGGTGGCTGGCGCGGGGTCTTCAAGCTCTTTTAATTGATCAAAAGGTCCAAAAGCCACATCACCATTATATTTATCAAAATACAATACCGCTTTGCCATCCGCTAGATATTTATTAGCTTTTAGTAATGCCTTTGTCCTATTTTTTTTAACATCTGTAGATGTTGCTGGTATTGTCATTACCGGTGTTGCATATTTTAATTCAGTTGTAGCGTTTGTCGTATTACTGGCAACACCTGTAACGCTATATTCAACTCTTACAAAATAATTCACAGCTGCCAAACCACTGCTGGTCTCGTCCCAACCATCAATCATATCTCCAGGTTCGTATGTAAAAGTAGGTTTGTTTTTTACTACAATTTTAACCTCGTTTTTATTACTAATTGTGTTTCCATACTCGCCCCCGTTATTTAAAGTAAACCTCTGAGCATCTTCAACAACTTCTGTATCCCCATTGGCAGTCGTATATTCTT
>Ga0315330_10003227_pt1 | contig 11181 bp, 2 predicted proteins | sample M140m34915metaG_FD_203453 | JGI IMG/M metagenome (GOLD analysis project Ga0315330, IMG submission 203453) | Ammonia-oxidizing marine archaeal communities from Monterey Bay, California, United States - M1 40m 34915 | ecosystem: Environmental > Aquatic > Marine > Intertidal zone | place: USA... | reverse complement strand
ACGAATATAACTTATACTGGGGATGCCAATAAAAAATTCAGCAAAGCAGTATCATCAACAACGAATGATGCGACGTATGATTTTTATTACGGAGACGTAACAGTAACAGTAACAGGAGATTTTGGAACCGTAAGTGTATATTGTTATTACCATGGTTATATGGGTGGAGAGAATGTGTTGACTTATGCGGCGGGTTGTACGAATCAAATAGCGGGGGTTTCAGACGAATATATGAGAATAGTGGATCCATCTAATATTGGTTTAACAGTGGCTTTAAATACAAGCGCAAATGATACGAAAGTTAATTTTGGCGTTAGATGGTGGAATAGTGAAACTCCACAAAATGTTGATGATGGTTTGGTGTTGAGAAATGTTAGTGGAACAAATTATGTGGGTATAGGAACAGACGAACCAAATAAAAAATTAGATGTTGTTGGTGATGCAATTATAAGAGGAGATTTAACTGTAGCCGGAACAAGAACATATGTAAATACTAATAACTTGGATATATCCGATAACGTAATAGTTTTAAATAGAGGAATTGGTTCAAATGAGAATACAAATGTTTCATCTGGTATATTAGTAAAAAGATATGGGAATAATCAGTTTATGGGGTGGGATGATGTTCAAAATTCTTTCATATTAGGAGAAACGAGTGAAGATGGAGAGGCAGACCCTTCTGGTGTTGTATTATCAGGTAAAAGTGATTTAAAAATAAAAGACATGAATGCCGGCGATATAGTATCGACAGGAACAATAACAGGAAATAATATTACAGGAGCGAATACGGTATTAGAAATATTGAAAGTAAATGGAAAAACACCGATAACACATAATAAAACTGTTACTGTAGGTGCCGGTAGTAAATTTTACATAGATGGAACGATTATACCTACATTGAATTTTTTACGTGGCGATACATATATATTTGACCAATCGGATACAAGTAATTCAAGTCATCCACTTAAATTTAGTACAACGAATGATAACTCAGGAAGCCAAGAATACACTACAGGCGTTACAGTATCGGGAACAGCAGGTTCTGCTGGCGCGACTGTAACAATAACAGTAGCTAATGATGCCCCTGATACATTATATTATTATTGTGGAAATCATTCTAATATGGGTGCTAACATTACATTAACATCTCCACCAATTCCAGCCGAAATAGTTGATTTAAGTGCTAATAAATCTACAATAAAAGATTTAGTTGTAACAAATGACTTAAGTGGTAATAAAGCTAAGGTGGTTGATTTAAGTGCTACAACAATAGAAGCTTCGGGTGATATATTATTACCAAATCCATCAGCAACGGACCCACAATTTAGTTTAATGGATTTATTGGGTGCGCCGGGTGCGATAACTACAACAGATGTTTCATCAACGGCAGTTCATATTGATTTAGATATTAATCAAATACAAAGATATCATGTTGGGTTTACGCCAGATAAATTACCTATGGTTACAACTTTAAATTTAAAATTAACTTATAATGATGGAGGAACGGTAACAACATTGTTAGATAAAGCTGTTCCAGGAACTATGATAACGGCATTTGAAGATTTAACAAAAATTAGAATTAGTAAACAAGCAAAACAGGATAGTTTTAGTGGTGGAATTTATTCTTGTTATGGAGTTACGGGGTTAACGAGTGGTCAAACTTATAATTTATTATTGTCTTTTACCAATTATCATCCTCAAAAAAATGAAACTACTGTAACTGAAAATTTATTTGTAACAGTTGCGTCCGCACCAGACGTTCAAGATAATATTACTATAACGCATCCTATTAATAATACACAAGGAACAACAAGTTCTACAGTATATTTGGTGGGTTCAGACCCACAATTTTCTATAAATTGGACTATGCCGACAGCGAACGATGGTGATGTAGATAAATATACAGTTGAGTATGAAATTGATTCAACCGTTACTGATAATTCTATATCTGGTTCTAATGTTGAACATCAAATAACAATACCAGGTCCATATTATAGTATTCCATCAAATACATTAAGTTTAACATTAAGCGATGGAATTAAATATGGTGCGAAATATAAATTTAGAGTGAAAGCTGGAAACGATGCTGGAGCAACAGCAGCTTACGGTAATTATAATACTGCTAATTTTTATACAGTGGTTCCATCATTACCACCAAAATCAAGAATTGATAATGTTTCAATAAAACCAACAAGTTGGACGTCAGCACAACAATATGATACGATTGATTTGGATGTATTTTTGGGAGGAACTGGCGGTTATTATTCAAGTTGGAATGGTTCGTCTTTTACGGATTATGATGATACTGAAAGAAAACTATTAAGACAGTCTTATTTTGCAAGTAATACATTAGATTTATTAGATATTACTGGTATAAATTGTTCAACAACAGCAGGTCAAAAACCTACAGCAGGAATTCAATATATATTCACAGCAAAAATATGGAATGGTTCTAATTATCAAAATGCGAGTGCTTTAACTTATAGTTCATTAGCAAATAGGTCAAGTGGAGAAGTAAAAAGCGTTACTTCAGGAGTTTCAAGATTACAAGTAAATCTTATTGATGAACATCCAAATGAAACCGCTTCGCATAAAACAGGACATTGGTTAAAAGCAGATATTACAAATATCAAGTTTCAACTACCTAATTCGGTTACATATGGTAAAATGGCAATTCAAGCCAATGTTCCTGGTGTTGCGTCGGGTTATGATTATGCGACAGTAGATTTCGCTTCAGATGCAATGAATTCCAATCCAACGATATCAGATTTGAATGGTAGTTCTACTTGGGTAGGTTTTGAAGCCAATGCTCAAGTAACATGGATTTGTGGTGTAGCCAGTTTAAATAATGGAACAAAAATGGTTTTAAAATTTAAAGCAGCGAACTTAGCAAGCACCGTAGCAGGTTATTATAGAGGAGATTATATGCAATTAGAAATGACTTGTCCAATAACGAATGATATTCAAGTTTTGGGCGATGATGGAACATATGGAATAGCAGCATCATCAACCAATTCTGGAAATGAAATAGAATATGATGGGTTTACATACAATAGTTTTGTAATAGGTGGTAATACGGGGGCTGTGGCTGAAGATGTTACATTTAGTTTTACAGCATATAATATACATGGAGACACAACGGTAACAAAAACAAAGAAAATTATAAGGGATTTGGATTCTATAAATAGTGGATTACATCCAAGAAGGTATAAAGCGTGGAATGGAACTTTAGCTCATAATAATGTGGCTGGAACGGCGGTTTCTTTTGATGATACCATAGCATTGGAATCACATGAATTGTTATTTATAGGTGGTGAAATTACAACAACCAACGCGGATTATAAAGATTATCGTGTATTATATAATCAACAAATAAATAACAACACTATTACCAATACGTCTTTAACAAATGCGAGTTGGGCAAGCAATTCCTCATCTTGGAGATACGCATTATATAAATTGCCTAACACAGTTCAATTTGCGGGTACAGGTTCATTTGGAATTAAATTCACGACTGATGGTAATGGTAATGCTTTCACAAGTGGTAGTGGTGTAGAAAGCAATTTTGAATTGAATTTATTATTACCATCTATGATAAATAATGCTACACCATATTGGTTTAATGGTAATTCTTATTATCAATCGGAATCATCAAAAAATACCGGAACAGGTGCCGATGGGGTTACAGGATTAGGTATATTTGATAGTAAAACAAGATTAAATAGTTATACTACATTTAAAGTTACTCCTCCTGTTCCACAAACAGCAGCACAAGTAGTTAGTGATATTTGGATACGCGTAGGATTTAAAGCGAATAAGAATATCAATATTAGCAATATTGAATTAGTTTCAACGTAATATAATAATTAATAAATATTTAGTTATTATATATATGTCAATTAAAAGTCAAAAAGAAATAGCGCGTGCGAATTGGGGTAAGATAAAAGACAATAGAAAATATGCGGCGGTTAAAGATTTAACAAGCAAAATTAAAAAAACCCAAAAAGAGATAAGGAAATGGGAGAAATTTGGCGAAGAAGACAAACCAGTGATTGATAGAATGAAAACAGAATTGGAGAGAGAAAAAGCAAAAGGATGGATGAGCAGGAATAAAGGAAAAGTTGGAAGTTTGACCGACGGAATTTCGAGCCTGGAAAAAAGGGGAGAAGGTTATAAAACACACATAAAAAAAAATGAAGGATACAATGTTCCACACATGAAGAAGATGGTGAATCAGGTGTTTGATGGTAAAACAAAAGAGGGTTCAGGACGTAGAAGAAAATCGCGTAGAAAAAGAAGACGTACAAAGAAAAAGCGTAGAAAATCAAAAAAATCGCGTAGAAAAAGAAGACGTACAAAGAAAAAGCGTAGAAGACGCAGATAGTGCGCTTTTTCCAGTTCTTTTTTTTAAGTGAAATTATTTCATAATTAATTATGTAATAATTAATATATATATAGAAAATGGCTTTTAATTACAACGATGAGGTGATAGATTTATTATTAAAAAAAAGTATGGGAACTGCTTATTCTACATCCGGATTAGTACCAGGACAAGAAACACAAATATTAGAGAAATTTCATAATTTACAAGTTTTCTTTGATACAATAACGGATAAGAATGAAAATAATTTTACGTGGAGTTCTGCCGTAAATGTAACAGGAGGTGGAACAGTAAAAACATTAGATAATGTAACAGGAGAAAGTAATCCAGATTATTTTACTCATATAAAAAAATATGAAAATATACCAATGACTGTGGTTGCTGGGACTGAATATCGCGCCTGGAGACCAACCAATAGCGACATGATAGAAAAATTTAAGAATGTTATATTAGGGAAACCCAACTTTAATTTTAGCATTACAAGTAATATAACAAATTTTTCGACAATATATAGTACAAGTAGTGCTTTTAAACCAATAATAAATAATGGTGTATTGGTTTTTATGGGCAATACTGTTCCAGCAGGTAATAATACAATAAGTATGAAAGAAGTATATATATGCGATGGGTATGCTGGTACGATAGCGAATATTTTATTGAATGATATAACGGATATTAGCAGTTCAAATCCGTTAAACACGCACCCATTAATATTTGATGGTTCGACGCAAAAATGGAGCGAAGGTAATTTGGGTTTTGATTGGTGTCCAGTACAAAATTTAGGTGATTTGGATGATTTGGATACTGGAAGTGCCGTACCTAATGATGGAATTTTTTGGAATGGTTTTACGTGGAGTTCTAATATTTTAGTTTATTTGATGAATCATTTTTCAAATGCGGATACGAGTGATTTATCTTATAATATTGTGTATCCATCATCATTAGTATATGATGATTTATCGGGAAACTTTAAAGCAAAACGATTGCAATTTCCCGTAACATCATTGAACGATGTTAGTAATGTTGATATGACGACTGTCGTTCCACAAAATGACCAAATATTATTATGGGATGATGGATTTCAAGAATGGGTGAGTGATAACGTTTCAGCACCGATAAATCATTTGAATGATATATCAGGAATAAATGTAGATAATATAAAGTTTGATGAAGGTATAGTATTAGACCCATCAGGTGGAAATAAATTTATAACTAAGGCTATACCAAGAAAGATAGATTCTATACAAGATTTGGCGGATGTGAATATTGCTGATTTGAATATTCAAATACCACAATGGTCACAGATTTTAAAAATGGACGCCAGTGATGAAGTTATAAATGATAATTTTGGTAGTGCTGTAACAATGAATGATGAGTATATGTTAATAGGGTCATATAATGCGCAAGGTGTATCATTATCAGACGTAGGTAAGGTATATGTATGGAAAAAATCATATTCAACATTTTCAGAATATCAAATATTGGCCCCAAATTTACAAGCTACATCAATGAATTTTGGTTCTGCTGTTGCAATAGAAGATAATTTTTTGATGGTTGGTGCTCCAAATCGTTTTTTTAATTCAAAAGAGAAAGCTGGAAGTGTATATTATTATAAATACAATGGTGGAACCGCAAAATGGGGGATATTAAATAGTGGTCCATATAAAGAAGATGAATTAATAGAACACGGAACACCAGCGGCCTTTGATAGATTTGGTTGTTCTATATCGATTGATGGGAATTATATGATTATAGGAGCATCTGGTAAAGGTGGAGGTGGAAAAGGTAAAGCTTGTATATATAAATATCAAAGTAATAATTGGGTATTTGTTAAAGATATAGTAGGTTCAACATCAGTCAATAATGACGAATTTGGACATAAAGTTCAAGTTTTGGGAAACTTAGCATATGTAAGTGCGCCGAATCATAATACGAATCGCGGAATTATTTATATATTTAATAGAACAAATGGAGGTAGTGATAACTGGGGAGAAATACAAAAAGTGGTTATAGAAAGTGCTTATATAAATACTTATTTTGGGAATGATTTTTGTTTTGGAAATTCTTGGGGAATAATAGGAAATAAAAGAAGCAATACATTAGAAGGACAAGCTTTTTTTATAAAATATAATAACGCAACTGAAAGGTGGGGAACACAAGGAATAACAGATTATCAACCAGAACAAACGATAACGGCCAGTGATGGTGGTCCAAATGATATGTTTGGTTATGCGGTATCATTAAATGGGAATGATGCTATTGTTGGGGCGTATAAAAAGAAGGGAGATGGAACAAATGAAACCGGTGGTGCTTATATATATAAATATACGGGTGAGAATTATTGGGAATTACACAAACAATTAAATGGTAATGATATAGCGCAAGATGATGAATATGGGATAAGTGTTTTTATGCATAACAAATACGCGATGGTAGGTTCTTGGAAAGAAGAATCAAGCAATACGGATTTAAATGCTGGAGCAGCTTATTTATTTCATATACCGAATCCATTGAATGGAGGAACACGATGTGTTATTTATGATACAGATGTGAATCGTTATGTAGTAGGGATGATTACATCAGCAGGTGTTGGAGTATTAATAAATAACCTTAAACAATTAAGAGATATAAGTGGTGCGGATTGGACCAATACAACAGATATATCAAATAATTCAATGTTTTTTTATGATGATACCTTATTACCTGTTAAATTGAGATATGAAGTTAGAAAACCAGGAACAATGTTAACAATCAGTGATATATCGGATGTGGACTTATCGGGTGCGGAAACGGGAAATGCGTTGATATATGATGCGAGTTTAAATAAATGGCTACCTGGAGATGCGGGCGGCGAAGCATCCGGAGTGGGTGTATTTAATGCACCACCAGTTCCACCAACAACGGGACAAATGTATTATGATAGTAGTGATAATAAATTTTATGGAAGATTAGAAGATAGTTGGGAGGAAGTATTAACTCATGGAACAGGATACTTTTTTGGACATTCGAGTGATACAATGAGTCATTTTAATAATACTTTTAGTATGAAAACAGAGGATTGGACAACATCAAATATAAAGATAAGGGAATTTGCCGCTACAATTGCGTTTTTAAATACAGATGGGTTTGGCTGGTTTGATAATAGTTTTGGTGGAGATTATAGAGTAGTCGTGAGTGGAGCATTGACCACATTATATAATTCAACTTATGGAACGACAGGACCGCAATTACCAGGTTCATATGATTATACAAGTGTTACGGCAGGAAGATATTTTTACGCAACATGGAAACAACCACCTCAAGACGTATTAGATAATATTTGTGACTTAGTAAATACAAGAATGTTTTCTATAAATTGGAGGAATCCTATACAAAGAAAATCACCAATAGCAGCCAAAAATACAGCAGATAAAGTAGATGGAGATTATTATCTTCCAGCAATTAATGATATGTATATAGAAATAGTTCCAGAAAGTTCCAATTATACAGGAACGGGAATAAAAATAGGGGGGAAGAATTTAAGTACAACCTTAGTGGATGGGAATACAACGCAAAAAGTTACTGTACCTCCAACTACACCAAACGAATTAGGTGGACCATATAGTTCTCCGGCAACTATATTAACGAATGGTGTAAGAATATATAAAACAGGTGAATCACCAGATGGATTTACGGGAACGAAAGATAACATACAAAAACCAGGAGGATATGGAGAGAATCAAATATATAGAATAAATCCATCTACTTTAACATTAGCATCAGGAACGACATATAAAGCGAGAGTTTGGTTTACAAATTCGGCATCTACAATATATAGTAGTTACAATACACAGGCCAAAATCACCCAATTGGCCGAGGATTTGAAACCTATAAATGATAATAGAAGTGTTACTGGTAATCCAGTGTCATCAACAGATTGTCGTATTCATGTTCAAGGAACTCTTACACAATTATACAATAAAACATATGGAACAACAAGCAATCAGTTACCAGGAACATGGGATTACTCTCAACCTGCTGGATATCCACCAGGAGGTTCATATTTTTATGCTAATTGGCAATTGCCACCTTTATATGTAGTAGAAAGATTATACAAATTATTAGGGAAAGGTCACAAATACAGAGAAATTACAGGAATTACTTTATAAATATCAATTTTTAAATATAATTAATATTTATATGAGTTTTAACTATAATAACGAGGTATTAGATTTATTGTTAAAAAAAACTCTTGGTTCAGCATATACATCAGCGGATCTGGTGTCTGGACAAGAGACACCTGTATTACCAAAGATTCAAAACTCTCAAATTTTTACAAATAGAATTACCGACGCAAATGCATCAAATTTTACGTGGAGTTCAACCAGTAATGTTACGGGTGGCGGAACAGTAAGTTATTTGGATGTGGTAACCGGAGAGACATCAACGTTTCAATATATAAAAAAATATGAAGCGATACCTATGAGTGTAGTTGCGGGTACAAATAATAGAGCATGGAAACCTACGGACAGTGGGATGCAAGCGAAATTTGAAAATGTAATATTGGGCAAACCAAATTTTAACTTTAGTATAACCACCGATATTACAAATTATGGAACGATATATAGCACGAATAGCGGTTATAAACCAGTAATAAATAATGGAGTTTTGGTATTTTTGGGGAATAGTGTTCCTGCCTCAACGACAGTTATGGCTATGAAAGAAGTATATATATACGAAGGTGCTTTTGGAACAACAACAGGGATATTAATTAGTGATATATCAAATGTGAATATTACATCTCCTCAAGATGGACAAGCTTTAGTTTATGATAATGCTACTCAAAAATGGATAGCGGGAACCGTTGGTGCTGATTATATACCTATAAGCACATTAGAAACCTTAGATGATGTTAGTTTAAATAATTTGAATGTTGGACAAACCATAAGTTATGATGGATTTAAATGGGTACCAACAAATGTTCCACAAGATTTGAGTGATATATCGGATGTTGATTTAACAGGAGCGACAGCAGGACAAGCAATAGTTTATGATGGGACCACTAATAAATGGAAACCCGGTAATGTTCAAACTCCGTTAATTCAATTGGGGGATATATCAGATGTTAAATTTGATGACGGTCCCTACGATGGACAAGGATTAGTATGGAAAGATGTAAGTTCTTGTTGGATAGCAAAGGATATACAAACACCTTTAAATAGTTTAGATGATGTTTCTGGAATTGATTTATCGGGAATTGTTCCCGGACAAACAATTGTATTAGATATAAGTGGTATTTTTGTTCCAAAAACAATAGGGGAAGTTATAGAAAATTTATCAGATTTGAAAGATGTTGATGTTAGTAATTTGGCGGATCAAATACCACAATGGACACAAAAAAATAGACTGGAGGCGAGCGACGCTGAAGTTTCTGATAATTTTGGATATGCATCGGCATTAGATATAAGTTATGCATTAGTAGGGGCCCCTAATGCTAATAGTAGCAATCAATCTGATGTGGGTAAAGCATACTTATACAAAAAGAATTTTTTCTTAGGAACATATTCAGAAGATCAAGTATTAATGTCTACGATTGATGGAGGTAGTATGAATTTTGGTAATTCAGTTAGTATGGGTAGAAATATTTTAATGGTAGGTGCGCCAAATCATAGTTATAATCCTGGAGGTGGATTAAAAGAAAAGGCAGGAACAGTATTTTTTTATAATTATAGCGAAATTACGGAAAAATGGGGTGTAGTGAATGGGAGTGTGTATAATGAAAATTCAAAAATACAACCCGGAGTAGCGAATGACCAATTTGGATTTTCTTTGGATATCGATGTATCAAATAATTGGTGCATTATCGGTTCGCCACAAAAATTAGCAAATGGTAATGGTAAAGCTGATATATATGAGAACGTTAGTGGAACGTGGACACATAGAAAAACTTTAACGGCAAGTGATGGAGCTGCCGGAGATAATTTTGGGGTTAGTGTGAGAATAAATGATGAAAATACATTTGCTTTTGTTGGTGCAGATAATAATGATTCTGTAAAAGGTGCTGTGTATATTTATAAAAAAAATCATCCAAGTGCTAATAGTTGGGGTCAATACCAAAAAGTTATTTCATTAGATCAAAGAATAAATAGTTATTTTGGAAAAAGTATAGGTGTTCAAGGCAATACATTATTGATTGGGTCACCTAACGGTGGTAATTTTTCTGGTGCGGTTTATGAAGTTACGTATAGCACTGGAACAGGAAAATGGGGAACACAATCTGGTAGTGATTATCTTCCTTCAAGTGATAAAATAGTGGCTTTGGACGCGTCCGCAAATGACCAATATGGATATTCTGTTGATGTATATGAAAATTTTGGAGTTGTTGGTTCAAAATCAACAGATATGAGTGGGAATGTTGATACGGGAAGTGCTTATATTGTTATTAATACTGGTGAGGGTTATTGGGAAGAAAGCAAACAAATTAATCCCGATGATTTAGATGTCCAAGATGAATATGGTATATCAGTTGGTATATTTGGAAGAAGTGTTGTTGTTGGTTCTTGGTTATCAGAAGGAGACCAAGGTGGAGATCCAGCACACGCTGGTTCTGCTTATATTTTTAATTTACCAAACCCCGAAGGAGGTACAAAAGCCTTAATTTATGATACGGATTATAATAGATGGAAAGTTGGTTCGGTAGCACCTTCAGATGAAGCTGTAGTAACTAAATTAGGTTTGTTAGAAGATGTTGATGTAACCACAATCGCAAATGATAATGTACTGGCTTATAATGACGCCAGTGGTAATTGGAAACCCGCTAG
>Ga0315330_10003222_pt1 | contig 11188 bp, 10 predicted proteins | sample M140m34915metaG_FD_203453 | JGI IMG/M metagenome (GOLD analysis project Ga0315330, IMG submission 203453) | Ammonia-oxidizing marine archaeal communities from Monterey Bay, California, United States - M1 40m 34915 | ecosystem: Environmental > Aquatic > Marine > Intertidal zone | place: USA... | reverse complement strand
AAAGGTTGACGAGGGGCAAATCTCACTGTGTGTTGAACGTTGGAAATCTAATGGGATGTATTTGTCTGATTTAAGTTGTTGCGCTGACGAATGTGTTTGTTAAAATAGAAATATGAATAAAAAATATAAGATCTCAATTGAAAAACTTCATCTAATAGCAGGGTTTTCGCTTGTTCTTTCAGGAGTATTGGTCTACTTTATTGATGGTCTCGAAATGGCGCTTTCATGGTCAATATTCGGAGCAATGTACATCTCAATGTCAGATATTGGAGAGGCGGAAATGAGTGAAGAAAAATGCAAGCAACCTAATCACATTATCCGGCGATTATTCGCTTACTCGGGAGCGATATTTAGTATCATATTAGTGCTTTTTTACCTGAAAAAGCTTTTTCTGTAAGAGTTAACTTTTATCACTAAATTAAACTTAGTTAAATGTTACATGTTTAACTCTCATTAGGACCATATGGAAAACAAAAAATATAACCGAAAAGAGTTTATTTCATTTTTGGGTAAAGTTGGCTTGGGGGTCGCCATCACTCCATCTTTTTTAATGAGTTGTGGAAATAGCAATAGCTCAATCATCAGCGAAGGATTATCAATTGATGAAATTAATAAACTAAAAAAGCTCGTACTTAAAGGTCTCGTCGCTTCGGATAAAGATGATTTACTACTCACCAAAGGTCTTGATTACCATACCCTAATCAAATGGAATGATAAGATCAGTGACGAGGATACTTTTGGGTTCAATTGTGATTTTACCTGTTTCATCCCTTTTGATGAAAAACATCCTGAGGACGGCTTGCTATGGGTCAACCATGAATACGTGCACCCTCTTTTTGTTTCGAACTATGCCTTTGGCAATCTAAATCAAGAAAGAACAATTGAACAAGTTGACAAAGAGATGTACAACGTTGGGGGAAGTATTGTCCGTATCCGTCAGAAAAAAGGAAAATGGGAAGTTGTCCTTAATGACCCGCACAATCGAAGGATTACAGCCAAGACACCAATCAGCTTAAATTGGCACAAGCCAATCAAGGGGGTAACAACAGTTATTGGTACGCATAGCAATTGCTCAGGAGGAATCACTCCATGGAATACGTTCTTGACATGTGAGGAAAACTACGACCAATTTTATGGGGAAACCGAGTACCAAAATGATGGCACTACATACTATAGACCAAGCGCTTTTGGTTGGGAGAATTTCTACAAATATCCACCTGAGCATTATGGTTGGGTAGTTGAAATTGATCCAAAAAACGGCGCTGCACAAAAGCATATTGCCTTGGGAAGGTTTGCGCATGAATGTTGCACGTTGTTTCAGCTAGAAGATAAACGCGTTGTGGCTTATAGCGGAGATGATGGTAATGACCAGCATTTATATAAATTCATTTCTTCCAAACCTAACTCGTTAAAAGAAGGAACACTGTACGTAGCAGATACAAAGAATGGTAAATGGATTTCTTTAGACTGGGAACATCAGCCACTTTTAAAGAGCGCATTTAAAAATCAAACAGAGGTGCTCATTAGAGCAAGAGAAGCCGCAAAAATATTAGGCGCAACAGAATTGAATAGACCAGAGGATATTGAAATAGATCCAATTACAGGTAATATTTTTATTTCTCTAACGAATAATAAACCAAAAGGTGATTTTCATGGCTCTATTTTGAAAATCGAAGAAAGCAATAATGAACATGATTCTTTAAACTTTCGTGCCTCTGTATATATGGCTGGCGGCGGAGAAAATGGGTTTTCATGCCCCGACAATTTGGCTTTTGACTTAGCTGGGAACCTTTGGATGACTACTGATATGTCAGGGAGTGTGATGAACAAAGAGGAAGGACCGTACATGCATTTCAAAAACAATAGCTTGTTTGTAATTCCTAGAATCGGTGAAGATGCAGGGAAAGTAATTCGTGTCGCTAATGCACCTCGAGATGCAGAATTTACAGGGCCATGGTTTTCTCCAGATGGCAAGACCTTATTTCTTAGTGTACAGCATCCGGGTGAACAAACCACTGACCTAAAAAAACCAACAAGCCGTTGGCCTTTTGATAAAGATAATATTCCAAAACCCACTGTCGTGGCCATTACAGGAGATCTAATTAAGAAAATGAACAATCTACATGTGATTGAAAAACCTTAATTTAAAGCTAACAAAGACTATAAATAGTAAGCCCTATGAAACATACAGAAAAAATGCTACGCGATGATGCACTCAAAGGAAAAGTAATTGTTGTAACAGGTGGAGGCAGTGGACTTGGAAAAGCGATGACACGCTACTTCATGGAGCTAGGTGCTAAAGTGGCAATCACTTCAAGAAATTTAGATAAGCTAAAAAATACTGCTAGTGAACTAGAAGCAGAAACAGGTGGAAAGTGCTTGCCCGTTCAATGTGATGTACGTCATTATGATCAAGTAGAGGCTGTTTTGGCTGAAGTTCTTAAGACTTTTGGACAGGTAGATGTGCTACTCAATAACGCTGCGGGAAACTTTATATCACCTACTGAACGTTTATCCGCCAATGCTTTTGACACAATCATCGATATTGTACTTAAAGGTTCGAAAAACTGCACACTTGCATTTGGAAAGCATTGGATCAAAAGCAAACAAGAAAACACAAAGGTGCTCAACATCGTAACTACCTATGCCTGGACAGGCTCTGGATATGTCGTTCCCAGTGCTGCTGCAAAGGCAGGAGTGCTAGCCATGACAAGAAGCCTTGCGGTGGAGTGGGCAAAATACGGCATGCAATTTAACGCAATTGCGCCTGGTCCCTTCCCCACTAAAGGTGCATGGGACAGACTGTTGCCTGGAGACTTAAAAGAGAAATTTGATATGGCCAAAAAAGTACCCTTAAATAGGGTCGGAGAGCATCAAGAGCTTGCAAACTTAGCAGCTTATTTGGTGTCAGACTTTTCCTCTTATATCAATGGGGAGGTGATTACCATTGATGGTGGAGAATGGCTAAAAGGAGCAGGAGAATTTAATCTATTGGAAGATATTCCTCAGACAATGTGGGACCAACTAGAGGCCATGATTCGTGCGACAAAAAAGAACAAATAAACCCTTATTGTTCTTTTCAAGAATTTGTGGAATAAGTGATTTACCATGAATAAGGTATTTGTATCAACCCTTTATCTATATAGTTTTACATAAAAATAAATGCTAGCATAACATGAAAGCTTATTGGATATTTGCGATTCTCACGGCACTTACAATTATAGGATGTGCTAAAGAAAATAGTAGCGACAGCAACTATCGATTTGAATTCGATTTTGATTTAAACAATCATTTTTCAATAGAAGGCACTGGAGAACTTGTGGAAACAAATAGAGCATATATTGACACCAACTATGAATGGGTAAATAATTTTATCCACCTAAACGATGGAGAAATTGGAGACAGCTTAGTGCTCGGATGTTGGGGAAATTGGACAGGTTACATCGAGAATCCAGTTGCATCTGTAAAAATATGGTTCCCACAAACAGATCTTGCAGATGGTATTTATCAATACTCAAGAACCGAGGGTTTCAATGACTTCACAATTCACATAGAGAGAAATATGACCTGGGGAGAATATACAAATGAATGGGGTACTTTAGAGGGGTCCAACACTATATTAACCTCAGATGCTGTGGCTTCCTCTTGGAATACGAATAATAATTTAGTTTTGGTAGAATATGCGGAAATAAAACTTGAGCATATCAACACAACAAATTCCGAACTGCGTTATGTCATTGAAACAGTGAGCGGTGATTTGATCAAAGGCTCATACAGTGGTTCGCTTGAGCGTTTTAAATTGTGGACGCCTGAGGTTGACTGCGACTAATGTGCTTCACTTGCTTGTCATTTATTGGTCATTAATTAGAGAATCCTACTTATCTTTGAACACTGCTATGAATAAGCAACGACTATTTATAACTAACTAGAAAAGAATCAAATACACATTATGGAATTTTTAGACTACCTATTTTTAGAGAATACAGTAAAAAATTGGGCAATCGCCATAGGAATCATTATAGGGACATTCATAATCACTAAGATTGTCTATTGGTTCATCGCAAACATTATTAAAAAGCTCACAGCAAAAACGAAAACAAACCTTGATGATGTATTAATAGAAAAGCTAGAAAAACCGATTCGTTATTCAATTTTAATTTTTGGTTATTGGGTCGCTATTCATTATCTGAATATTTCAAACTCAGGATTATTGTCATTTCTTGAAGGATTAGCATCACTATCCTTGGTACTCACGCTAACCTCAACGGCTGCAAAAGTATTTGATGCACTCGTGACAGAGGTTGTTCTTCCTCTTGTTGAAAAAACAGAAGGAGGAGCGGATAACTACATCCTACCGGTATTGTCCAAGACAGTAAAGGGTATAATATGGACTTTTGGTATCATCATTGGTCTTGACAATATTGGCTTTGATATTACGGCAATGATTGCCGGCCTCGGAATTGGTGGATTAGCCTTAGCCTTAGCAGCCCAAGACTCAGTGAAAAATATTTTTGCAGGAATAATGATTTTTGTAGATAAACCATTTAAGGTTAACGAAAGGATTCAAATTCAAGGTTATGATGGAACTGTTGAAGAAGTTGGATTGAGAAGCACAAGAATCCGTACTTTGGAAGGAAGAATTGTGACTATCCCCAATAGTACGTTTACAGACAATAGTGTGGTAAATGTTACTTCTCAACCCGCATTAAAAGTTGTTCTTAATCTCGGACTTACATATGATACGGATGAGGTAGGGATGCAAAAGGGTGTAGATCTACTCAGAGAAATTGTTGCAGATCACCAAGATATTCTTGAAGAAAATTGCGCCGCAGGTTTCAAAGACTTTGGTGACTTTGCGTTAGGCATACTTTTTATTTACTATGTTAAACCTAATGCAAATGGTTTAGAATCTCAAAACACGATAAGTAAAGAAGTGCTCAAGCGATTTAACGCTGCCGGTCTCGATTTTGCATTTCCAACACAAACTCTACTGAATAAGACAATCGCATAGCTGAACAGAAAAAAAACTTTCGCTGTTTTAACATATGACTGTTGAAAGTATACTCCAGATTCCAAAAATTGAAATGACCGAACTGCTACATTGAAGCTAAAATTTAGCTTATGCAAATGCGCGCAGGATCTTTAGTGATTAATCAAAAAAAAGAATTATTACTTATTTACCGAAAAGGGAAATGGGATTTCCCAAAAGGTAAAGTTGAAAAAAACGAAAAGAAAAAAACGGGTGCCTTGCGTGAAACCTCTGAAGAAACAGGCCTAGAACTTGAGAAACTCTCTTTACAGCAACCACTTAAAAAGACAGCACACTTACTCAAGCAAAAGAAAATAAGAACAAAATGGTACCTAGTTAATTATAAAGGGTCAAAACAAAAACTCAAGCCACAAAAAGAAGAAGGTATAGAAAAGTGCATTTGGGTGAGCCAAGAATCACTTGTGCATTACATCCCATACCTGCGCTCCTATGCCCGAGAAGTTCTAGCCTACTACATTCAGTACGTACAAAATCCTCTCGGTATAAAATTCGTCGCCTAGTGTCCTATCATTTTTGATGGGTCGACAATCGCATCATAATCAGCTTCAGATACATGGCCTAAAGTAATAGCGGCCTCTTTCAGCGTCGTTCCATTTTTATGGGCATACTTTGCGATTTCAGCCGCTTTATAGTAGCCAATCTTTGTGTTCAAGGCCGTAACAAGCATCAAAGAATTTTCTAAATGCTTTTTGACTACTGGCTCATTTGCTTTAATTCCTGCAACACAATTTTCGTTGAATGATTGGCAAGCATCACCAATAAGTCGAGCAGATTCTAAGACGTTTTTAGCAATAACTGGCTTAAATACATTTAGCTCAAAATGTCCATTTGAACCGGCAACTGAAACAGCAACATCATTTCCGATAACTTGAGCACAAACCATTGTAAGCGCCTCGGGCTGGGTTGGATTAACTTTTCCAGGCATAATAGAAGATCCAGGCTCATTGTCCGGTATAATCAGTTCTCCTATACCGCATCTTGGACCAGATGAGAGCATACGTATGTCATTTCCAATTTTCATTAGAGATACCGCGGCTCTTTTTAGAGCTGATGAAAGCTCTACCATGGCATCGTGAGCCGCTAAAGCCTCAAACTTATTTGGAGCGGTTACAAAAGGAAGGCCTGTAAATGAAGCTATCTTATTTGCCACCAAAACATCATAACCCTTAGGTGTGTTTAATCCGGTTCCCACTGCAGTTCCGCCTAAAGCGAGTTCTCCAATAGCAACCAAAGCATTGTTTATAGCCCTTTCGGCATGGTCAAGTTGCGCAACATAACCACTAAATTCTTGTCCTAATGTAAGGGGCGTCGCATCCATGAAGTGGGTTCTTCCCGTTTTAACAATATGCTTAAACTCTTGGGCTTTTTTATTTAGAGTTTCCCGGAGTTTTGTAATCCCCGGAAGTGTAATTTCCATAACCTGCTTGTATGAAGCGATGTGCATCGCAGTGGGGAAAGTGTCATTGGAAGATTGGCTTTTATTGACATCATCGTTTGGATTGAGTACCTTTTCGTTATCTGTCAATGCGCCACCTTGAAGGACATGTCCCCTGTTGGCAATAACTTCATTACAATTCATATTTGATTGTGTCCCAGAACCCGTTTGCCAAACGACCAATGGAAATTCTGAATCATGCATTCCTTTTATAATTTCATCACAAACCTTCGATATAAGCTCTTTTTTAGCAGCGTCTAATACCCCTAGCTCCGAATTCGTATGCGCAGCTGCCTTTTTCAGAAAGGCAAATGCATGCACAATCTCTATAGGCATTGATGAAGCAGGTCCGATTTTAAAGTTATTGCGTGAGCGCTCTGTTTGTGCACCCCAATAACGAGTAGATGGAACTTTTACCTCACCCATTGTATCTTTTTCTATTCTATATTCCATTTTATAATGAATTATTTAGTTAAATTTTTTAATTTTGACTAAGCGTTAAGCAAAAATAGTAGAACATGAGCACTTTTGGTATAGTTTTCTTTCTTTTAATTGGAGGCATGGCCTTTTGGATGTTGTTGTTCTTAATGGGATTCATACTTCCATATTGGATTACCTTAGGAATGTTTGAGCAATTTCGACCCAAGCGAGTCCTAGACGAAGAAGAAAAATAGCTTCTTTATTCATTCTATCTTCATATACACCTTTCTTCCCTGAAGTCCTTGCATCTAATACAGAGGCAGGAGAAAAAGCTATTCGCTCAAAAATAACTAACTTCGGATTGTCAATAATTTGAACCTAAAACCTATGGAAATCACTACGGAAATAAAAGACCGTTTAGAGCAGCTTAGTAAGAAATATGCGGCGATTGGGCAAGACCTTGCCTCATACCTAGATGGTTTAATATATGCCAACCCGATTACCTATTGGGATTATATTGAGGTAGACGCCCTATTGAGTTTGCAAAAACCTAAAACTGATTTTCCTGATGAAAAAATATTTATTGTTTACCATCAAATCACAGAACTTTACTTCAGTTTAATTCTTCATGAGCTCGACCAGGTATGTCACAATGGTAAGATTATCTCCGAAGCAGGTCAAGACCTAGGTTGGAATGATGCTTTAGACTGCGGCTTTTTTATTGATCGCTTAAAAAGAATTAATATGTATTTCGAAACCTTAACACAGTCTTTTGAGGTCATGCGTTTCGGAATGGAGAAAGATCAATTTACAAAATTTAGAATGTCGCTATTGTCTTCAAGTGGCTTCCAAACAGCAGCTTATCGACGTATCGAAATTGCGTGTACTGATTTGAAGCACTTGGTACTGGAAAAACAAAGAGAGCAACTCAAAGACTCTGACATACACGAACAACTAGATAATATATATTGGCGGAGAGGAGCTATTGTTGAAGAAACTGGAGAAAAAGCATTAACCTTAAGAGATTTTGAGAAAAAATACCTCCAAGAATTTCATGAGTTCGCAGATGAATTCCAACCCATCAATCTATGGTTGAAATACAAAACGTTATCGGATCAGGATCAGAAAAATGAGATCCTAATTGCGGAGCTCCGAGCGCTCGACATTAATGTAAATGTAAATTGGCCATTGGTACATTTCCGAACAGCCGTACATTACTTATCAAAGGGAACAGGTGATGAAAAAGGAACCGGGGGAACGAACTGGCAAAAATACCTACCTCCGAGATTTCAAAGAAGGATTTTCTATCCCGAACTTTGGAGTCAACAAGAAAAAGATGATTGGGGCAAAAAATGGGTTGAGGAAGTTCTAGCAGATTCCATAAAGACAGGGTCTGCCTTCAAGAAATAGAAGATTGCTACTCAATTGGTTTAAGGTATGCCTCTGATAAATCCAAAATTCCAAATGAATTCACCCGGGCTCCTCTCAATCGTAAATTAAATACAACCACAAGGTCCTCAAAATACAAGGGTACAATAGGCGCTTTTTCATTTAAAATCTCTACGCATGAGTTAAAAGATTCGTTTCGCCTATCAGGCTGTATCTCCGCCCTAGCCTCATCCATCGTCCTGTCAAATTCTAAACTTGTGAAATGACCATTCTTGGTGCTAGATTTACCTTTGTTTTTTGAATAATAGGGCATTAGAAAAGATTCTGCATCCGGGTAGTCTGAAATAAATCCAGCCATCCACATTGATGCAGACCCAGATTGGATGGCGGCCATTTTTTCATTGAATGAAACACGTTTCAATTTTAAATTAACCTTTAATTTTTGGCTTAACTTTTCAACTAGACTCAAACACCAATCATCCTCAGGAGTTCCTTCTTTCGTGCTGACATGAAACGTAATAGTGTCTTCTTTCTTATAATTACTTTTTCTCAGATAGCTTTTCGCTAAATTCATATTATAAGGGTTTTTAACGCTCCGTGTATATTTAAAAAAAGGAACTGATGGAAGTATCCCTAGCTCAGCGGGAGAGCCTTCACCAAAAAGAAACTCACGACAAATTTCTTGTCGATCTACAGCGTGGTAAATTGCCTTTCGCAAGTTTGAATCTTTAAATGGTAAAGAGCTGCAATCAAACTCCAAAAAATTAATCTTTAACCCCTTTTTATGCTTTACTTTATGTAGAATGTTCTTTCCTTCTTGAGCATCAGTTAATGTCCCGAACAATGAATTTATTTCATTGATAGGAATAGCAGAGAGCAGATCTGTTTTTTGTGAGGTAAATGAATCAAAAATATCCTCTCCTTCTTTTTTAAACTTAATTTTTAGGGTATCTATAAAAGGAAGTGTGTTTCCATAATTGTCATTCCTCCAATATCTTGGATTTCTTTCATAAAGAATCCCCTTCTCAGATTTTTGCTTAAAGATAAATGGACCTGTACCAATAGGATGCTTGGCAATATCATTACCATAAGTATTAAAGGCCTTCTTAGATATAACAGAAAGACTTTGATGGGTTAAGATTTTTAGAATGGTTTGTGTGGAGTCAATCAAACTTAGCCTTAAAGTCGAATCAGAAAGTACCTGAATCCCCTTCACTCCTCTACTAAAATTAATGGTTGTGTCATTTAAGAATTCTTCTGCACCAATTATTTTCGGAGTCAATAATTGGCCTTGCTCATTAAGCTCATGTCTTGAGCAAGCGAAATCTAGGGTGAACTTCACATCACTTGCGACCAATCTTCTATTCTGATCAACAAAGCAAGGGTCTTCGTGAAAATAAACACCCTGTCTAATTTTTAAATCAAGATAAGCGTTATCAACTGAAAATGAATAAGCTTCTATTAAATTCGAAACAAGGGTCTGATTATCTTCATCATAAGATAGTAAGGTTTCATATACGGGAGCAACAGCTCTTTGGTCATACATGGAAACGACTGACATTGGAAAGATATGTTCTGATTTTTCAGAAGCATAGTAAGATACACTTCCACCATATATTGGTCCTCCTTTAGCAATCAGTTGAATTTCAGACTCAGAAGACGAGCACGCTACAAGCAAGAAAAAACATATCGTGAAGCTGAAATAAAATTTTAACATCAATTCGAAATTCTAACAACAGGAACCTGTTGGACCCCTTGTTTATTTCTTAAACTTAAATAATATAAGCCATTTACAAGTGAAGAAAGATCGATAAAGTCACTTTTCAGCTTACTCAGAATCAGTTTCCCATCCTGGCCGTAAACTTCTATTATCTCACAGGGTTGACTCAAATAAACAGCTCCAGTTGTGGGGTTCGGATATGCGTTAAAACTTAAAGCATCCGGCCCGTCAAGACCTAGAAGACCTACAAAAACAGAATCTTCAAGAGTACATCCTAAGGAATCCATAATTACAACACTATACCAAGCTGAATTTAAATAAACGGCGCTAGAATCTACATGAAATGAGCTCCAATTGTAAGTGTAAGGAGGTAATCCGCCACTCGGTGTAACGATCGCCGCCCCATCAAAACTATCAACACCAGAAGCAGGAACGGTTTCAAACGAGACAGAAATAGGTCCCATTTCAATAATTTCAATTGTTTCACCTGCCAGGCAAAAGTTAGAATCTACGACGTCAATGATATAGCTTCCTGCAGATAAATTACTAAGTGTAGTATCATCTACTGGACTTAGGTTTACCTGATAGCTGTATGGTGCCGTTCCTCCAAGGACACTAAAAGAAATAATTCCATCTGACACTTCTGCGCACAAGAATTCAGAATATTCGGTTTGTATGAAGAGTATGTCCGGCTCATTAATCTCTATATCCATCGTATCTACACAGCCCCTTGCATCTTGAGCCCATACACTATATACCCCAGCAGAAAGAGAGTCTACAAAACTCACGGTATCACCATTAAACCATAAAAAATCATAAGGCATATGAATGGAGTCCATCAATAAAGTAAGCTGGCCGTTCTCTTCCTGAAAACAGGTCACATTTTGAATTAGCAAAGAATCTATGACTGCATTCGGCTCAGAAATAAAAACTGAATCTTCAACGATACAGCCATCGGGATGGGTAATGACTACCGAATTCCAACCGGAAACAAGTGAGTCGTTTGGTTTTGTCGTAATACCATTTTCCCAAAGGAAAGTACAGGTGCTAAACATACATGGGCAACCTGAAGAAGACATCGTCGCGCTTCCGTCAGAATCTCCAATACAAGTTGGTGATGAAATTGCACCATATGTGATTTCATAGGGGTCAACGAGATTATAAGTCAAGTCTT
>Ga0315330_10003219_pt1 | contig 11191 bp, 10 predicted proteins | sample M140m34915metaG_FD_203453 | JGI IMG/M metagenome (GOLD analysis project Ga0315330, IMG submission 203453) | Ammonia-oxidizing marine archaeal communities from Monterey Bay, California, United States - M1 40m 34915 | ecosystem: Environmental > Aquatic > Marine > Intertidal zone | place: USA... | reverse complement strand
TGACGTTTGTCTGCCCTACTTCATCAACTACTGCAACGAAGAACAAGCTGAACGGTGGATGCCAGGTCTTGCCAACGGGAACCTGATGAGCGCAATTGCCATGACTGAGCCAGCAATCGGATCTGACCTTGCGTCAATGGGCACGAGTGCGCGACCAGAAGGAAATGGCTACGTCGTAAACGGATCAAAAACGTTCATCACCAACGGCATCAACAGCGACCTGATAATCACAGCGGTGAAAACAGATCCGTCAGAAAAACATAAAGGAATGTCGCTCCTGGTCGTAGAGGACGGAATGGAAGGTTTTGAACGTGGACGAAACCTCGACAAGCTCGGCATGAAAAGCCAAGACACAGCTGAATTATTTTTCAACGATCTCTACATTCCAGAAGAGAACGTTTTAGGTGGTGAAGGCTCAGGATTTTTGAACTTGGTAAACAACCTGCCCCAAGAGCGTCTATCGATCGCAATAACAGGTACTGCCTCTGCGCAAGCTGCTTTCAATTGGACGGTGGACTACGTCACTGAACGCGAAGCATTCGGTCAAAAAATTTCAGCCTTTCAGAACACACGATTCGAGTTGGCGGAAATGAAAACAGAATTGGATCTTGCGTGGGTGTTCATCGATCGGCAGATCCAAGCCTTGAACGATGGTGAACTCACAGCTGAAGACGCTGCAGAAGCGAAGTGGTGGTGCACCGAAATGCAATTGCGAACTATCACCCGATGTCTGCAACTGTTTGGCGGATATGGATTCATGAACGAGTACCCGATAGCCAGGGCATATGCAGATGCCAGGGTGCAAACGATTTATGGCGGTACGACCGAAATCATGAAAGAAATCATTGGCCGACAAATCACGGGTCGATAGATAACGGGATTTATGGTTCAAATAGACGCAGCGAAGATTTATAGGAGTAAATGATGGTTCGATCAATTGAATCCGTCGCGGTAATTGGTGCAGGAACAATGGGCGCCGGCATTGCTGCCGCGAGTGCCGCCGCCGGATGCCGGGTACTGATCCTCGATATGAATGCAGGTACTGTTGAAGCAGCGCTTCAACAGGTGGACGAAGAAGACCGCCATCTAGTCACCACCGGCTTGGTTGACGCCGACCTAGACGAAGTCAGTGGCTATGACTGGGTATGTGAGGCAATCGTAGAAGATCTCTCTATAAAGCGAGATTTGTTCAGCCGCTTAGAGAAGATCCGAAAAGACGGCTCAGTCATTTCCTCAAATACTTCAGGAATACCGCTGCGCCAAATCTCCGCAGATATGCCGCCACGGTTTCGTTCTGACGTCGCCATTACTCACTTTTTCAATCCAGTCAAAGTAATGCGGTTGTTCGAGCTAGTACCCGGAGAAGACACAGACCAAGAAGTGATATCAGCGTTTGCCGAATTTGGTTCCAGCCGGCTCGGAAAGGGCGTCGTCCACGCTAAAGACACAGTGAACTTTATTGGTAACCGGATTGGCTGTTTCTTCATGCTTTCTGGGTTACACCTAGCAAAACCATTCCTAGCTGATGGCATGAGCCAAGAAACCATAGATGGAGTGTTAGGGGCACCAGTAGGGCTTCCCCCTACAGGCCTGTACGGCCTTATTGACCTGATAGGCCTAGATGTAATGGAACTTGTCGGTAAGAACCTTGCAGCCAATTTGCCTGACGCCGACGTAGGTCACGAATTCACAAGTTTCCCAGCCACCGAACAACAGATGCACGATCTTGGCCAGCTAGGGCGCAAAGCTGGCGGCGGCTTCTACCGACAAAGCAAGACTCCTGAGGGGGAACGCCTAAAGGAGAGTTTCGATCTCTCGACCGAAGAATGGCGTGAGGCTCAAACACCCAACTTAGAGGGCATACCAGTCGAACTTGGAGAAGTTATCTTCCACGATTCCGCAGAGGGAGAGCTTGCCTGGAAAATCTTCGGAGGGACCCTGAAATATGCTGCCTCCTTAGTGCCCGAGATCGCTGACGATGTATTGAATATCGACAACGCCATTCGATGGGGCTTCAACTGGGTTCATGGCCCATTCGAAATGTTGGACCACCTAGGTGCTCGACGCGTAATTGATCGGATCCGGGCTGAAGAAGCTGAGCTTCCAACGATGCTGCAGGTTCTTGATCAGGCAGGAGTCGAGTCTTTCTACCGCAATCAGGGAACTGAATATTTGGGCACCGATGGTGAATATCACCCGGTCGAGAGTTCAGTCGACTGATCTATCTTGTCGCACCACAGCGTCCGACATATCGACGACGTCACGCATCTCAGCCCCATCATGAATCCGCACAACGTCAATACCTGCACAAATTGCTTGGGTGACCGTCGCAGCAGTCCCAAAGAGCCGTTCATCAACGTTTGATCCGAGGACTGTCCCAATAGAAGACTTCCGCGAAGTACCTATTAGCAAGGGAAAATTGAGAGAATCCAATTCCGGAAGACGACGCAGGATCTCCAAATTCTCTGTAACTGACCAACCAAACCCAAACCCGGGATCCAAAATCAATTTGGCTGCATCGATACCCGCAGCTTCAGCAATCAACAAGGACCCTGACAGCCCGTTCGTGATGTCGTCAATGACATCATGATGTTCCAGTCCGCGTTGATTATGCATCAGCACTGCTCCAACGCCTCTGTCGGCAACTAATGATGGAAGATCGGGATCCAACCGGAACCCCGAAATGTCATTAACAATGGTTGCTCCAGCATCCAAGGCAGCTTCTGCGACTTCAGCCCAAGTTGTATCTACAGAAATAGGTACGTCAACTTCAGCATTGACGACTTCGATAACTCGTATGACCCGCTCCTTCTCAATAGAAACCGGAGTCGGATCTGCCCCGGGTCTTGAGGAAGCCCCTCCTATGTCGATTACGTCTACCCCGCAGGCTTCGAATTCTTTAGCTAACGAGACCGCTTTTTGAAGTTCGCCGGCAACACCATCGCCTGAAAATGAGTCTTGAGTTGCATTTACGATACCCATCACATAAGTACGACGACCCCAGTCCCATGTAGTGCCTCGGCCTGCATCGAATCTGGGTGCTTGGTAGCTGCGGTTAATTGGCCACACCACAAACTCCGAAACTCTTCTTAACGCTCTAAGGCTGATAAGAGATTGGTAGCTGCATCTCGCATACCCCGCACAGCAGGCGTATCGGGCAATGCAACAAGAGCAGACAAAGCCTGGTCCACATACATTTGAGCCGTGGCTATCGAGGTAGCTATCTCAGGACCTTCAATAACAGCAGCCCGTGCTTGATCCCTAACTTCTTCATCCAATTGTTGTCCCAAAAGCTCTGCAATTGGATCACCAGATGCAATCATCCGAATTACTGGCAGCGTGTACACGCCTTCTTTGAGATCATTCCCAGAGGGCTTACCCAGTTCCTCATCGGTTGCTATCAAATCGAGGATGTCATCGACTATTTGGAAGGCCATCCCATAAGCGTGACCAAATTCAGTCAGTTGATCGACAACGGCACGGTCAGCGCCGCCAACAATTCCGCCAATGCGACATGAAGTCGCGTACAGCTCTGCTGTTTTGCCAGAAATAGCCTGAAGATATTGTTCTTCGTTCCTATTGATGTCGTAGATCAATTGGAGTTCACGGACTTGCCCTTCGCAGAGATGGCCGATAGTCGCCGCCAGCAATTCAGCTACTTCTGTTCCCAATGAAGCGGCTAATTCAGATGCTTTAGCCAAGAGAAAATCGCCAGCGAGAATTGCCGTGAGGTTTCCCCAACGATGGTTCACAGCCTCAATACCGCGACGCGTCTCGGCTTCATCCATCACATCGTCGTGGTACAGCGAACCCAGATGGACGAGTTCAACAGCCACCCCACCGCGTACCATTTCGTCGGTGAGCCTTTCAGACTCATCACCTTTAGGGTCTAAACAAAGTGCGGCAGCGATCACAAAAGCTGGCCGTAAACGCTTCCCACCAGCAGGAATCAAATGAGATGCAACCTCAGTTAAGAAATCATCTTCGGTCGTGGCAGCCGCTCTCAGGGCTGCCTCCACACTCTGTAAATCCGCGTTGGGATCGACCCGATGCTGCAGAGGAGTAAGAGAAACCACAATGCAAAGCTAACTGGAAAGCGAAAGGACACCTCGATCTAGCCTGAAACCTTCGTTTTGTTGGCCATAATTATGAATTAATTGGAGTTTGACCGGAATCTGCTGTGAGACACGACCCCTCGCCCGGTTACACTCCTGTAACGCCCGTCACTCGTGGGCACACTTGCCTCCTGGAGGATTCAGTGTTTGAAAGGTTTACAGATCGAGCTCGCCGAGTAGTTGTCCTAGCTCAAGAAGAAGCACGCCTTCTCAACCACAATTACATCGGTACCGAACACATCCTCTTGGGACTGATTCATGAAGGCGAAGGAGTCGCAGCTAAGGCACTCGAATCGTTAGGGATATCACTTGAAGCAGTCCGCAGTCAGGTCGAAGAAATAATTGGCCAAGGTGGCTCATCGCCAAGCGGTCACATTCCCTTTACCCCAAGAGCAAAAAAGGTGCTCGAACTATCACTTCGCGAAGCGCTTCAACTTGGGCACAACTACATCGGTACTGAACACATTTTGTTGGGCCTGATCCGAGAAGGAGAAGGAGTAGCTGCGCAAGTACTCGTGAAACTTGGGGCAGACCTTTCTCGAGTTCGACAGCAAGTAATCCAGTTACTTTCCGGTTACAGCGGATCAGGGCAAGGAGAAGGTTCTGAACCAGGTAAAGAAACCGTAGGAGGTTCAGCCGAACGCGGGGATGGTCCTCAAGGCGGATCAGCGATCTTGGACCAGTTTGGGAGAAACCTCACTCAGAACGCCAAGGACAAAGCTCTTGACCCAGTAATCGGCAGGATGCGCGAAACCGAGCGTGTGATGCAGGTGCTATCAAGACGAACCAAAAACAACCCGGTTCTTATCGGGGAACCCGGAGTTGGGAAAACAGCCATCGTCGAAGGTTTGGCCCAAAAGATTGTTGCTGGTGAAGTACCAGAAACGCTGCGTGGCAAACAGCTCTACACGCTGGACTTAGGTGCGCTGGTCGCTGGTTCGCGATACCGAGGAGACTTTGAAGAGCGCCTGAAGAAGGTGCTTAAAGAAATTAAAACTCGAGGCGACATAATCCTGTTCATTGACGAACTACACACCTTGGTTGGCGCTGGCGCAGCCGAAGGAGCTATCGATGCGGCCTCAATCCTCAAACCAATGCTTGCGCGCGGTGAGTTGCAAACGATTGGTGCGACCACCTTGGAGGAGTACCGAAAGTACTTAGAAAAGGACGCCGCGCTAGAAAGACGTTTCCAACCAATACGCGTCGAAGAACCAACTTTGAGCCACACCATAGAAATTCTTAAAGGCCTGCGCGACCGTTACGAATCGCATCATCGGGTAACTATCACAGACCAAGCTCTGGTAGCCGCAGCCAATCTCGCTGACCGATACATCGCTGACCGACATCTACCCGACAAAGCGATAGACCTTATAGACGAAGCGGGGTCGCGTCTTCGTATTAAACGCATGGAGACGCCGCCCGACTACACAGAAATCGAAAACAAGATTGCTGAAGTCGTTGAAAAGAAGAAACAAGCCGTTGAAAATCAAGATTTCGAGTTAGCCGGTTCTTTGCGTGACGAAGAGAAAGATCTATTGGACCGGCGAACTGAACTCATGGAACAGATCAAATCCGAAGGCGTGGATCTGTTTGACGAGGTCGACGAGGAAGCAATAGCCGAAGTCCTATCGATCTGGACCGGCATACCCGTGTACAAGCTCACCGAAGAAGAGACACAGAAGCTTCTGAAGATGGAAGACGAGCTGCACAGACGCGTTATTGGTCAAGAAGACGCGATTAAAGCTGTAAGTCAGGCCATTCGCCGTACGCGGGCAGGCCTTAAAGACCCCAAACGACCTGGAGGTTCGTTCATCTTCCTTGGACCATCTGGCGTCGGGAAAACTGAACTTGCAAAGACGCTCGCCGAGTTCCTTTTCGGAGACGAAGATGCTCTGATCAGCCTTGACATGTCCGAGTACATGGAAAAGCACACCGTGAGCCGGCTCGTCGGATCTCCCCCCGGATATGTCGGCTATGAAGAGGGCGGTCAACTAACCGAAGCGGTCCGTCGGCGACCATTCTCAGTAGTCCTATTCGATGAAGTCGAAAAAGCACACCCAGATGTCTTCAACACCCTTTTGCAGATTCTCGAAGAAGGGCGACTAACTGACGCTCAAGGTCGCTCAGTCGACTTCCGGAACACCGTCCTAATCATGACGTCTAACCTCGGTACAGCGGACCTCCGCAGGGCAAATGTTGGGTTCACCAAGGCTGACGAAGCTGTCAGCTACGAGAGGATGAAAGACAAAGTTAATGATGCCCTGAAGGCACATTTCCGTCCAGAGTTCCTCAACCGTGTTGACGACACCATCGTGTTCCATGAACTTTCTATGGATGAAGTCACCGAGATTGTCGATTTGATGATCGCTAGGACCTCTGAGCAGCTCAAAGCACAAGGTCTAGGCTTAGAACTAACGGATTCAGCGAAGAACTGGTTGGCGCGGAAAGGCTACGACCCAACCCTTGGCGCTCGACCTCTTCGAAGGGCAATTCAACGTTATGTCGAAGATGCTTTGTCTGAACGCATCCTCTACAAAGAGTTCCACGCAGGGCAAATCGTTGTCGTCGACGCGGATGAAGAAACTGACGAAATAGTCTTCCGATCAATAGATGGGTTCGAGCCTGACCCCGTTGAACTCGAAGACGCAGCGAGTAGCGAATAGACAACGCCACAAAGTTTGCAGAACATCACGATCTTCAAGCGCTGAGGTAAATGAGTTTCTTCTAAATCCGGACAGCTAGTGCGGAATTGGCTCCGACAAGTGCCACAGTGGTGATGTGGAAATCACATGGTCCATTGTCCTAGCTGCCGGATCGGGTTCACGATTTGGCGGAGATAAGCAAAACGTGATGCTCGGACATCAACGAGTTGTTGATTGGAGTGTTTCCACAGCTAGAGCCAGTTGCGATGGCGTAGTGCTAGTCGTGAACCCCGATGCAGTCAACGACGTCGCTACCTCAAAGGCAGAAATCGTTGTAGCGGGCGGACATAGTCGAAGCCAATCTGTACGAAATGGCCTGAAGGCCGTCCCCTCAGACGCGATGATTGTTGTCGTACAAGACGCGGCAAGACCGGGAGCCTCATCCGACCTTTATCGAGCTGTCATCGGAGCTGTACAAGCAGGCGCCGATGCTGCGATCCCGGCCCTCCCCGTTGTAGACACCTTAAAACGAGTCGTTGACACACCCAATGGACTAGAAGTCAAAGCAACAGTTGATCGTGCAGATCTGATGGCGATCCAGACGCCGCAAGCATTCAAGCGTCAGATACTGGAAGCAGCTCACGAAAGTGGCGACGAGGCTACTGACGACTCAGGACTGGTTGAAGCAATAGGAGGAACTGTGAATATTGTCCCGGGAGAGGTAGCTGCAATCAAGATAACTACACCTAAGGATCTTCACATCGCCGCTGAGCTGATGGGACTTAACTCATGATGCGAATAGGTCAAGGGTACGACGCTCATGGCTGGGCTGACGATGACCGACCCCTTGTCATCGGAGGAGTTCATTTCCCTGAACACAGAGGTCTCTCAGGCCACAGCGATGCAGATGTTGTCACTCATGCGGTGATTGATGCCATGCTTGGCGCTGCCGGGCTAGGTGACATCGGCCAACTCTTCCCTGACACAGGTAAAGAATTCGATGGGGCAGACAGCATTGAAATGCTTCGACGAGCTACCGAAATGGTTGATAACGCGGGTTGGGCGCTGACTAACGCGGATTGCACTGTCATCGTTGACCAGCCGCAGATAGCTCCAGTCAAAGATGAGATGGAAAAAAATCTATCTGATGCAGCAGGAGCGCCCGTCACCGTATGCGGAAAGAGAACTGAGGGAATCGGTGCTCTGGGTCGAGGCGAAGGAGTCATAGCAATAGCAGTGGCCTTATTGGAGAGAAAATGAGTCGATCCGAACGAAGGCCTCAACCCAGTCGTGGGCGACAACAGGCAGGCAAAAAGAAATCGTCTAACCGGAGCGGCACGAATAACACGCGAAGACACCAGCCGGCAGGAAATAAAAACCGTAACGATCGGGATAAGAATCAAACCAAAGCACGAAACCGACCCGACAGCTTGGGTGGAGACCACATCGAAGGACGACAAGCAGTTCGAGAGTTGTTGCGAGCGGGCACGCGACGGACCCAACAAGTGCTCATAAGTGAAGATGTTCACACCACAGCAATCCTCGCTGAAATAGCGGATCTATGCGAAGAACGAAGAGTTCCTGTCAGGCAACTCTCCGCGCGAAAACTTGATGACTACGCTTTAACGGAGTCGCACCAAGGGGTGATCGCCCAAGCAGAATCAATTCGACCAGTTGAGTTTGAAGCGCTTATCGCCAGACCTTCACATCAGCCCCCATTGCTTGTAGCCCTCGATGGAGTTACCGATCCTGGAAACCTGGGAGCAATTCTTAGGACGGCGGAAGTCGCCGGAGTGACCGGAATTGTTCTACCTCGACATAGAGCTGTGAGACTTACGCCAGCCGCCGTGAAAGCGGCAGCCGGTGCCGTTGAACATTTGCCCATAGCGCTTGTAGCGGGGTTGCCAACGACGATGAAGGAGATGTCCGACCGAGGTCTTTGGATTGTGGGACTTGATGGCACCGCAAAAAATTCCATTTATGAGATGCGAGTTGCCACAGAACCACTCATGATCGTTCTAGGCGCGGAAGGTGAAGGACTCTCTCATCTGACAAAGAAAAGATGTGACCAACTCGTCTCAATACCTCAAATCGGTCACCTTGAATCACTCAATGTGTCCAACGCAGCGGCTATAACGATTTATGAAATACAACGACAAAGAGAAATGGATCACTGAACGACATCACTAAGCGCCCGCTGGGGTTTACGCTATGCATGCGCGGCCCGAGTAGCTCAACGGCTAGAGCACCGCTCTTGTAAAGCGGAGGTTGTGGGTTCGATTCCCACCTCGGGCTCTGTCACACCGGAAGGAAAATCGTGAACTTGGAAGAATCTTCTCATCAGGAACTGAACCAACGGGACCGAGATATTCTTGAATTTGAACAGTCATGGTGGGAGGCGGAGATCCCCAAAGATCAGGGTGTGCGCGAAAGGTTTCAATTAACCGAGTCCGAGTATGTGGCTGCATTAGACGAGTTAATTGCATCAGATGAAGCGCTAGCCGCGGAGCCTCTACTTGTGCGACGATTAAGGCGGTTACGTGATCGTCGACGCCAACAACATTCAGCCCGCCGTACAGCCGACCAGGAGGTCGCCCAATGAACGGTCCCATGTCAAGACCTAACAATGCTGCTGCAATACGAGGAGCTTTGTTGGTAGTCGTTGCCGTCGTAGTAGGCATTTATTTACTGCGAGGAACAGACACTCCGACTCTCGACACTGCTCCATCAGCGTCGCCCACCACCATTCAAACATCTGAAAGCGAAGCAAGTACGGAAACAGATGACGCAGGGTCTTCAACAGAAACAACTCTGCCAGGGATAAGCGTTGCGACAACAACTCCAGAAACGGAAGGTGATGCCAGCGACTCAGACGCCGGGACAATGGTTGGATTCGAAGGTCGCCCCAACGCAGAAGTTTCTGTTCAAGTAGCAAACTCCACTTCGGTGAGGGGAGCAGCGGGACGCACCACTGATGTTCTCAAAACCAAAGGGTTCATCACAAAATCCCCTATCAACATGAAAGGGACTGCTCTTGACCGGACCAGGGTTCACTACAAGCCAGGAAACATCATCGAAGCGGGGAATATAGCCATTTTGTTGGGCTTGGACGACAAGAACGATGTCTACAAGATGCCGCAGGACTTGAGCGCTTTCGGCGATATCGAAGACCCGCATATCCTCATTGCCTTAGGCATAGATAAAGCGAGTGCCGAGTAAGGCATCTCGTCTGCAGAAGTTCCGTTGCGTATCCTCATATGCCCCGACAAATATCGTGGCACAGCAACAGCGGGTGTAGCGGCTCAGGCAATATCAGACGGCTTCCCAGAATCTCTTTCTGACCCGATATTGATACCTCTAGCTGACGGTGGCGAAGGAACACTCGATGCTTTGGGCGGATCCAACCGGGTTTCACCAGTAACAGGTCCGTTAGGTGACGTCGTATCAGCAAGATGGCGAATTGCTGGAGGCCAAGCAGTTATCGAAATGGCGGAAGCTAGTGGTTTACTTTTAGCCGGTGGGCCAAGCGAAAACGACCCGTTATCGGCAACCACATCAGGTACCGGAGAACTCATCTCAGAAGCTAAGGCATCTGGGGCAAGACGAATAATCATTGGGGTCGGCGGGTCCGCATCGACAGACGGAGGTCTGGGAGCAATACGTGCAATGGAACCACTAGTCCGATTTGCGGGTGTTGACCTACTAGTCGCCTGTGACGTTGAAACCAGGTTCCTTGACGCCCCCGCTGTTTTCGGGCCCCAAAAAGGCGCGAGCGAGCTTCAAATCCAACTACTGGAACGTCGACTTCAACGGCTATCAGAAATCTATGTCGAAGAGTACGGCATCGATGTAACAGCGCTACAACGATCTGGCGCCGCAGGCGGTCTCGCAGGTGGCCTGGCCGCAGTCGGTGCCGAATTAGTAAGGGGCTTCGACCTCATAGCCGAAGAAGTGGCTTTAGAAGAGGCGATCGCATCGGCTGATCTGGTTATTACAGGCGAAGGACGCTTGGACAAAGAGTCATTCAATGGCAAGGTCGTCGGCGGAGTCGTTGCCCTAGCAGAGCGATATCAAGTGCCAGTTGTAGCTGTGGTCGGCTCATATGACATCGAGACGGACGTTCCCGACAGCATGAAGACGATCTCTCTAGTTGAAAGCTTCGGAGAGGAACTAGCGCACACGGAAACAATTCGGTGCCTGAAGGATGTAGGAAGACAAATATCCGCTGAGCTCTGACCGACCGCAACGCTTAGAAACAGGATCTCTGCGAAAATTTAACTAGCAATTCTCAACAGAATCCTTTGCTTAGAGGTTGCAAATGTGGGGTGTTCGCTGATTGGCTGTTAGCACTCTCTGGGTGAGAGTGCTAACGCCTTAGTACCCAATAAAGAACTAGCTACTAGCTAATCCGGGTGCGGGCTTGATGAACTACAG
>Ga0315330_10003215_pt1 | contig 11197 bp, 12 predicted proteins | sample M140m34915metaG_FD_203453 | JGI IMG/M metagenome (GOLD analysis project Ga0315330, IMG submission 203453) | Ammonia-oxidizing marine archaeal communities from Monterey Bay, California, United States - M1 40m 34915 | ecosystem: Environmental > Aquatic > Marine > Intertidal zone | place: USA... | reverse complement strand
CCGTGGAGCTGTACCACAACGAGCCGTACATGCTCACGTACGCCTCTGCGGTTTCGGGGCACGATCTCGACGCCTACGACTACCTCTTCTTCATTCCGGCCTCCTCGGCCACGTGCCCCGCGATCGTGCCCGGCACGAATGGCGGCTTCCTCGACGCCAACCACCAGGTGAGCGTGCAACTGTCGGCCGAGGTGAGCCCCTACGTGCTGTGCCTGCGCGAGGGCCTCGACGCCAATGCGCCCATCGTGCGGCACCCGCACATCACCGCCGTGGTGTCGTACCGCCCACCCGCGGCGCCGCCCAACCCCTCGCCGCCGCCGGCGCCGCCGCCCTTTCCGCCGCCGCCGAGTCCGCCGCCGTCGCCGCCCGCGCCACCCAGCCCGCCGCCGAGGGCGCCGCCGCCGAGCCCGCCGCCCTTCCCGCCGCCGCCGCCCCCGCCCTCGCCCCCGCCGCTCTACGACGAGGCGCTCTGCTACGCCGCCGGGCACGACAACATGTCGCACAACGGCACGATGCTCGAGGGCATCGCCAGCACCATCGGGTTCACCGAGGCGGGCCACCGGTGCCTGCAGCTGTCCAACTGCGCCGCCGTCGTCGTGTCCAACTTTGAGGCCGACCACACGGAACGGCGCTACGTGCTACGCGGCGCGGGCTCGCTCGTACCGCTCGCGGGCTACCACACCGTGCTGCGCACCGAGACCGAGTGCACGCCGCCGCCCAGTCCGCCGCCGCCCTCGCCGCCGCCGAGCCCGCCGCCGCCGCCGCCGCCGCCCAACCCGCCGCCGCCGCCCACTTCGCCGCCGCCGCTCTACGACGAGACGACCTGCTACGCGGCGGCGCAGGAGAACACCACGCACAATGGCACGGCGCTCGAGGGCTTCAGCAGCGATGCGGGCTTCACGGTCGCCGGGCACATGTGCCTGCAGCGGCCCGACTGCGCCGCCGTCGTCGTGTCCAACTTTGACGCCAACCACGGCGCGCTGCGCTACGTGCTCCACGGCCACGACGGCACCTTTGCGCCGCTCGTGGGCTCGCGCGCCGTCGGCCGCGCGGCCAACGCGTGCCAGCCGCCGCCCTCGCCACCGCCACCCTCTCCGCCGCCACCCGTCTCGTCGCTCTGCGTCCAGGGTTACTGGCCGCTCTTCCTCAGCGAAGCCGAGGCCGTGGCGCTTGCGCCGGCCTACCCCGGCGCCGGCCGGCGGCTCTCGGAGCCTACCGCGTTCACCGTCTCGGGCGGCGGCTTCACCTCGCCCTACTACACCTTCAGCCCCGCGCTGCCGAGTGACCTCATGCCCGGCGTCACGTACACCTTCACCGCCGGCGGCATCAGCACGTCTCACCCGTTCCGCGTGGGCACGGCGCGGGGCGTCACGCCCGCGTGGGTCACGGGCACGACAACGGGCTTGACCGGCACGGGCGACACGATCAGCGTGGCGGTCCCCTCCGCGTACTCGGGCAGCGTCTTCCTCTACTGCAACGTCCACCCGAGCATGACGCTCGTCGTGCCCACGACGGCCTCGCCGCCGCCGCCGTTCCCCCCGCCCAGCCCGCCGCCGCCGGTGCCGCCATTCCCCCCGCCCAGCCCGGCGGTGCCGCCCTCGCCGCCGCCCAGCCCGTCGCCGCCGCCCTTGCCGCCGCCGCCGAGCCCGGGACTGCCGGCGGCCCCGCCGCCCTCACCACCGCCACCGAGCCCCAGCCCACCACCGCCACTGCCTCCGCCGTCGCCGCTACCGCCGCCGTCCCCACAGCCGTCGCCGCCGCCCCCGCTGGCGCCCATCTACGCGCACACGCATGCCTTCTACGGCATCACGTACTGGATGCCCAACGGCTTTCCGGGCGCGCAGCACGGCGGCAGCTGCCCGGATCACGCCAGCGCGCTCTCGCCGCCGAGGCCGCCGCCCTCGCCGCCGCCGCCCTCGCCGCCGCCCCCCACGCCACCGCCGCCGCTGCCGCCGCCCTCGCCGTCGCCGCCCTCGCCGCCCAGCACGCCGCCGATCTACGGCGACGCCTGCTACAGCGCGCCGCACATCAACATGACTCATACCGGGCTGCGACTCAAGGGCTTCAGCGGCAGCATTGGCATGACCGAGGCGGGGCACCAGTGCATCGTGCACCCCGATTGCGTCGCCGTGGAGGAGTCCGACTTTGACAACCACGACCACGTGCTCCGGTACGTGCTCCGCGGCGAGGGCACGCTGCTGGCTCACCCGGGGTCGATCACGATCGTGCGCACCTCCAACCCGTGCAACGACCCGCCGCCCGCGCCGCCGCCGTCCCTGCCGGTGGTGGTCGTCGGCCTGTCGCAGGCCACCGACACGCCCGAGGAGAAGCGCGACGACGCGCCGTGGATCGTGCTGCTCATCGTCGCCGCGATCGCGATGCCCGTGCTCTTCTTTGTGCTCGTGCGCCGCAGGGAGCACCACGAGCAGCCAGTGCCCCGTCAAGCGAGCGCCCCCGGCTACGCCCGCGTCAACGACAACGAGCGGCGACCCGCCGCGCGGCCGCAGGCGATCCCCAGCGCAACCGTGTCGATCGACCCGCGTCGCCTCGCGTACGTGGACCGGCGCAGGTACATTGTTACCCGGGGCAACGCGGACGTCATGCACCGGCTTGTGCCCTAGAGGCGCGCTAGACACCTGTACGCGTCTCAATTGAGTAAGAGTTGTTTGAAAGAGAATTCCCCCCACAAACGGCATGGCGCAGTGCATGCCCCGCCCGCGCGCGCACATGGTCGTGCTCGACAAGCCCGAGCACAGCGTCTTCGACCCCAGCTGCGTCGTGCGCGAGATCCTTCCCGACCTGTACTGGAGCTCTGCACGCGGCAAGCGACGACCGGAGCGCTCGCTCGCCTGGATGGCCGACGCGCTCGACCGCTTCTTCGTCTTCCCCTCGCGCAACGCCACGGGCATCGTCAACCTGGACAACCAGGCGCTCATGGCGCAGGAGGCGCGCGACGCGCACCAGCTGGGTCGGTGGGCCAGCGACACCATCCGCCGCGCCCTGCACGCCGGATGCGGCAACCCCACCATCTTTGAGGAGACGGCGCTGCCGCTGCTGTGCGACTGCTCCTTCCGCGGCTCTGTCGACGACCTGGTCGCCTTCCTGACCACACTCGAGAGGGAGGCCGTCTTCATCTACGTTGCGGGGACGGACGCGTGCGCCAAGGGCGCGCTCGAGGAGGCGAATCGGTTTTTAGACGCGTACGAAACACACACCCTACCGCGGCACGCGCGGAGCGCGGTCACGCGAACCATGATGCGACACCGGCACAACTGGGGCGGCAGCGTCATCCTCGCGGCCTGTGGCCTGGCCATGCTCTGGCACACGTGGAACGAGATGCGCGACGAGTCGCGCGTGCGCCTCGGCATCATGGAGGCAGAGACGCCAGCGCCTTGTCCACCTCCGCCATGATCGTCGTCGCGCGCGACGGCCGGACCGCGTGTATACGCGGCGCGCGCGCGGGCTCGGGCGACGACCCGGACGCGTGAGTGAAGATGCCCGCGCGCATGGTCTCTTGCGGATCGACCGCGACGAGGCGCGCGCCGCCCTCAAAGAGCGCGGTGGCCTCCGCCGCGAGCACGGGCTTGGCCCCGCGCGTATCCACGCGCTTGAGCGACTTGACGCGCCGGTCGCCGCTCACGATCGCGAGCAGGACCGGTTCGGTGAGGTGGGTGCCGAAGAACTCGAGCTGGTCGGCAAACGTCAGCTGCGCGACCCGATCGTCCTTGCTGCCCTCCGGTTGGCTTGGCGCGCGCGCCAGCAGCGCCCGCACCACCGCGTCGGCGTCCTCACCGGGCTCCAGCAGCTGCCGCGCGAGCTCGACGGCCAGCCCCGTCGCCCCGTTGGCCGTCAGCCCCACGTGCTCGTGGTGCGGGAACTTGGTCGGCCCCGCGCCCTTGGTCCAGAGCTCGTGCAGGTCGTTCACCACGCGGCCGGCCTGGTCCATTGCGATGGCGTTGGCAAGGGCGGCTGGTGGCGGCGGTGGCGCGGTAAAGAACCGTTGCGCTCGTCCCCACCGCCCCGTGGCGAGCATACAAGAGGCGTCCCGATGGATGCTCCGATGGTCCCGCCCGACGCCACCACTGCCAAGACGCCACCCGCCAAAAAGGCCAAGGTCGTGCCGCCCAAGCTGCCCAAGTCGACCAAGTCGCCGGAGCCTCCACCAGAGCCCGTGCGCGTGCTCAACCTGCTCTACGTGGGCCACCGTCCCAAGCGCGGCGACTACTCCCCGGACGAGGGCACGCGACTCGCCCACCTGGCCCTGCTGCGCATCAGCGAGCTGCCCGAGTGGATGCGGGAGATCATCGAGAGGGAGTACGAGGCGGTGGTGCACGACGAGGAACTCCCGAGCGACGACGAGGGCACCGGCCGGTCCTTTGGATTTCACTTCAACGACGCCGGCGGGCTCGACATCGAGTGGATGGATCCAAACGATGCCGCGTCCTGGTTTCATACGTACATGCCCTGCCGCGATCGCGAGGGCATGCTCAAGATTGTCACATCGTCGGACATCGAGATGGGCTGGCACGCGGTCAACGCGCTCGTGAAGATCAAGGAAGAGGGTGACGAGACGTCGGAGCTTCAGACCAAGCGGTGGTGCGAGTTGGAGGAGGTTGCTTTGAAGAAGGCGATGAGGACCGCAGCCTACCACATGTTTGACCCCGATGTCGTTGACCAGGTCGACGATTACCTCAACGGGCACGAGTTGCACTATCTGGGCAAGAAAAAGCGTGGCGTGCACGCGATCGCCACCATCACGATCCACTTGGACAAGTGGGTCTTGTGAGATGTCCGAGGGTGCCACGACTGCCACCGACCCGCCGCCACTGAACGCCAAGGGGGAGGAGGAGAAGAAGAAGAAGAAGAAGAAGCGGCCGCGGCCGCCGCCCGAAGCCTACGAAAAGTGCATGCACTGCGGCTGCCCGTGGGAGATCGACGAGGAGGTGTGGCCTGATGTGGACACCACCGAGCTGCCGCACAGCTGGTACAAGCACCGGTGGGCCCGGGGGGTTCGGGACACGTTCAGCGACGATCACGAGTGGGCGGTCGAGGAGCTCAAGGAGTACGTCAAGCGGGACCTGGACGAGGCGATCGACGACTTCTTCGAGGGGGTTTACACGCACGGCGAGGACTACAAGGGCAAGCTGCTGTGCTTTGGCAACACGCTCGAGGAGATGATCAACTTCCGGCTGTACGACGACCCGGACCACGAGCAGTTTGGGGAGTGCGGCATGTGCTTCGACGGCGCGTGCGGCCTCCGCGACTACCGGCACCACCCCGACAAGAAGGTGCGCAAGGCGACCAACTGCGACTGGTCTGGCTCGTCGGGGGACGAGCCGGGGTTTTAGGCGTGTGTGTTTCCTTCTTAAAAAAAATACCAACTCATCATCACCATCATACGCGAAACCACCGAATCTTGGAGCCCGTGCCCGCCGTGAGCGTGACGGGGGGCAGGGCCGCCTTGGGCGCGGGCGCCTTGGGCGCGGGCGCCGGCGGCTTGGCCAGCTCGTCCTCCTCGTCGTCGCCGTCGACACCGGTGTGGTCCTCGGCGCGGTGCGCCTCCTCGAGGCAGCACAGCCCGATGCCGCACAGGAAGAGCAGCACGCCGATGAACACGGCCACCAGGTTGGCGTTCTCCGAGTCGGTGAACTGCGCCCACGAGGCGCCAATGGCGAGGAGGACGAGGCCGCCCACCACAAAGAGCCACGGCACGAGCAGGAGCAGCGTCTCAAACCACCCCATGCTTGGGAGCCGCCGCCGCCGCCGCCTGCTCCTCTATCTTGCACGCATCGATTCGGGTGAAATTCAAACCCCAAAACGCCTAGCGCATCGCGCCGTCCCACTGGGCCGGCTTGAGGTCCAGCGCCTGCTCGATGAGCCGGAGCTGCGCCCGGGCGATGCTCGCCTCCTCCGCATCCTCGTCTGATTGCTCGCGCTCACGCTGCCGTTGACGATCGAGCTCGCGGCGCAGCTTGTGCTGGACGCTCGAGGGGCTGCGCTGCATCGACTTGCCGATGACGGTCCACTTGGGACCGAAGACCTCCAGGTGAAGCAGCAGCGACTGGTACTCGTGCTCGGTCCACGGGCACCGCTTTGGTTGCTCGGGAAACGTCAACTTGACACCGACCATCTTGATACACACACGCGCACACACAGATCACACCTCTCACCACAACACGCGCCCACCGGCCAGTTATCCGAGTCTTTGGTTGTTCAACGGCGCGCGCGCGCCGGTGGGGCGAAGCTCCACCTGCTGCGCTGACGCTCCGGAGCGCCGGCGCAGCGCCTCGTCCTGCGTGAGCAGCAACATGATGCCGAAGCAGCAGAAGCATGCGGCGATGCATGTGAGCACGATGCCCACCACGAGCGCCGTGTGGTTTCGCTCTGCGACCGGCGGCGGCGACGGCGGCGGCGGCGGCACCGAAGGCGGCGGTGGCGGCGGCGGTGGCCGGGGCGGCGGGCTTGGGGGCGAGATCGGGTGGGGCGGCATGGGCGGCGGCCGGGGCGAGGGCGGCGTCGTTGGCGGCGGCGGCGGGCTCGGCGGGTGCGAGGGCGGCGAGCGGTCCCACCAGTTGCCAAGCAGCGGCGGCGCCGCGCCGGCGCTCGCCACGAGCAGCGCTGTCAACACCGCACCCCGCCACATGCCACGCCCTCTCTCTCCCTCCACACTTGGTGGCGCGCGCCGCGGACATTATTGCGAATGCCAACACGAGGGAGGCTGCGTACGATCCTTCCCTTGGCATCCAGAGGCCTGGGGGTGTACTACTCTTGGCGACTCCATCACTCCCATCACTCATGTCCGAGGGAGAGTTGGCGCATCCGCATACGAATTCAACGAGGCTCCTGGGAAATGGGAACGTGAGTTGGCAAGTGGACACACGTTCCCATTTAAGCCTTGGCGATGTGGGGGTCCGGCGTAGAAAAAATGAAGTGTGCCAACTCACAATGTCGAGAAAGTGAAGTGTGCCAACTCATTCTGCGAAGGGTCTGGAATGTAGGTTGGCGCTTACCTACCCCACCTACCCCACCTGCCGCGACTGGTGCGAACGGGTATTGGCAACTATGCGCGCTAGTGGAAACTTGTGTTGGCGCTCGGATAGGAACAGATAGGAACAGATAGCTATTTGCGAATCCCGGAGGGCGGCTGTCCTGTTCCTATTCGCCCGGAGCCCGACTGGCCGCAATCGGATCACGGCCCAATCTCGGGCTGGGTGCAGACCCAACCTAGTGGGTTGGCGAGATCGCTACCAGATCCAATTGCGGCCACCCGGGCTCCGGCCGAATAGCAACAGGACAGCCGCCCTCCGGGATTCGCAAATAGCTATCTGTTCCTATCTGTTCCTATTTTTATTGGGTGATAACCAGCCAACCAACCGACCAACCAACATACACACACGCTACACGCCGTCCATGTACGGCACGGCGACGAGCGTGTCGCCGGGCAGGACGCCGCACGAGGCGAGGCTCGCTCCCTTTGGGATGAGCTGACCCTTGTGCGTCCACGAGAGGTTTGGCAAGACGTGGTGCTCTTGGCAGTCGCGCCAGTGGTCAAGGCGCACCTCCGCGATGTGCGCCTTGATCACCTCGATGGGGTCCTCGAGGCACACGTAGAACACACTGACAAAGTGCGTGGGGGGGAACACCCCCGCACCCGACTGGTTGTCGACGAACCGGACCGGCACGAGCGTCACCGGCTCTGGCGTCCGTCCGGCGAGGAAGGGCAGCACGCGCGCGCGGAGCAGGCGCGACAGGTACTCGGTCCAAAAGCCGTGGGCTTCCGGGTTGTCGACGCACTCGGCGCGAGCCTTCTTGGCCAAACGGATCGCGCCGTCGTAGCCGCTGCCCCAGCGCCACACTGGCGTTGGCGACTTTGTGGCGGCCGTGGCGGGGGCAGGCTCAAGCGCGGTCGTCATGGTCACACGCACACACCCACGCAAAACACAAAATACTGCATGGGGGGGTAGTCGAGCGTGCACGTGGGCCGCGCCTCGCGCGCCACATGCAGCGGCACGCGGTCGAGCGCCACGATGCGTTGGAGCTCCAAGCCATTCCGGCGCGCGAGCGCGATCCACTCGGCGGTCGAGCGGTAGGTCGCCCACGGGTCGTGCGCGCGGTAGGAGTCGACGACGCTCCGCGACGCGCGCCGGTCGAGCACGTCCTCCGCCACGATCACGTGGCGGCGCGCGACGCGCGCCGCCTCGCCGAGCAGCTGCAGCGCGTGCTCGGCCGCGTGGTGCAGGACCGTCTCGAGCAGCACGGTGTGGAAGCGGCTGGCACGGTACGGCAGCGGTGTGCCCGCCGCGTACACCTCGCAGCCCACGTGTGGGTGAATGTTGATGCACCGCGCGCGCCGCGCCGTGTCCTTGTACTGGCCAAAGCCGCCCACGTCCAGCAGCGATTCCGGGTTGGCGGCCGCGATGAGCTCGCGCATCAGCTTCCAGCGGCCGGGCAGCCCCGGTGCCCTGTACAGGGTCACGGGCGCCCCAAAGGCGCGCATCTGCGCAACGGCCCAGTCGGCCGTGTCGGGCGACTTGGCCCACTGCAGCGTCAGGTTCTGGTAGACCGCGCCGCCGCACGCCGACATTGCGCGGTCAGCGGGTGCCGACTCTCCTTCCAGAAACGGCATGCCCCACTAGCGCGCGCATCTTTTCAACGGACGCGTTCACTGCGTCCTTGGTCTTTGCGCCCGCAATGTGCAGCACAAAGGGGTCGACGCACAGGCCGTAGGTGTTGAGGTCGCCAGGGTGACAGTTGAACGCGTGCGCGGGTAGCAGGCCCACGTGCAGCATCCACGAGGTGCGCGTCGCCGCGGTGATCGCGTCCTGCTCGTAGCAGCAGCGCCGCGAGTAGCGCACGCACAGTCGCGCGTCGTGTGCGAGCAGCCCGTCGAGCAGCGTCCGGGAGTAGGCGCTTCGGCGCCACAACAAGAGCCCGCCCTGCGGCGCGTACGCGGCGGGCTGCGCGCTCTCCGGGCGCTTGGGGTGCACGGTCGTGGGCACGTCCCATGTCGTCTGGTACCGCCCGGCGGCCACCGGCACGTCCCAGCTGTGGCTCGCCGCGATGAGCGAGGCGGTCGGAAACGTGCGCAAAAAGTCCGCGATGGGCTGGTGCGCGCGGTGCACCGAGGCGTCGTCGTCGATCTGCAGCACGGCGTCGTGCCGCTCGAGCGCCCAGCGCACGAGCGGCAACTTCTCAAAGGTGTGCGGCAGGTGCGGCAGGTTGCGCGTGGCGTTCCGGTAGCAGGCGTACCCCCAGCGCCGGCAGTAGGCCGCGTTGCGCGCCTCGTGCTGCGGGTGCGCGCGGTTGGTCCACGTGACGACCGCGATGCGCCACGGCAGCACCTCCGCAGGAAAGAGCTGCACCGGCAGCCGCTCGAGCCGCTGGGACACGGGCCGCAGCGGCGCGACCGGCTCGTACAGGTGCACCATGGGCGCGCGCGCGCGTTGTGGCTAGGAGGGGCGGCCCAAGCGCGCGCTAGCGAATCGGCACCGTGGGCCGCTGACGCCTCCGTCAACCGATGCACACAGATTCTTAAACAAAAACGACAATGCTACCTGTGCGCGCGACTGGACTTTTGCTCTAAAAGTGACGCCCAAACACGTCAAACCGGGACCGGTTGCCGTTGTGGTCCGAGACGGTGATGAGGCGCTTGCAGCGCTCTTCAGAGATGCCGTGGTACTGCAACTCGGTGGCGAGCGCCATGCGGTCATTGATGTGCACCGCCACGCTGGAGTCGCGCAGCACGTTGAGGATGTGCCCAAAGTGTTTGCCGTCGCGGTCGATGAAGACCTCGCCCTCGTCGTCGAGGTGCAGCTCGTGCCGGCCGCTGAACATGGACCCGAGCATCGAATCGTCGCCGTCCGCCGTGAGCGTCGTGAGCGTCGTCTCGTACTTGACGCCACCCACGTTGAGCTTGACGCGCCCCTTGAACTTGTCGAGCGCGCCCTCAACGGCAACCTTGGTCTCCGCAAACGTGGCCTTGGACGCCTCGAGTGCGTCGGTCTGGGCGCGTAGCTTTGCCTCGATCCGCTGGGCCGCCTGCACGATCTTTTCGTAGCTGCTTGTCATGGACGTCGCGGACAGCTTGAGGATTGCCAAATCGTCGAGGGCCGGAGCCGGCACGTCGCCGGGCGCCGCGAAAATGAAGCCATGGTCAGGGCAGGGCGCAGCGAGTTCAGCAACCCGCGGCTCGAAGCCGCCACCACGGACGGGCGGGCCACGGTCGGTGCGCGCGCTCAAGGTGGGCATGTGGCGTCCGAGAGTGCGCGGCACTGGCGGGGTTGGCAGGATAGGTGCGCTAGCGACTCGCGGATGGCGGGTATCGCTTGGTTAGGCAACAGCGCCCGGATGCCCTCGTGGGAGGCGTGCACCTTCCAGTCCGTGGAGCGGCAGGACCAACTCCTCTTCACCCTGCTGGGCGGCAGCGTGGAGCACCTCGGCACGCGCTGCGGCGTCGCGATCCCACGAAAGGGGCTGTGTGCCTGTAGGGCGCCGGCCGCGCTCGTGGGGCCCAACCACACCGTGGTGGAGATGGGGGCCAACGACGGCCTGCACATGAGCAACAGCTACTTTTTCAGCAAGACGCTCGGGTGGCGCGCGCTGCTCGTCGAGGGCAACCCCGAAGTGTACGCGCGCATCGGCAAGCACCGCCCCGAAGCCGAGCGCGTGAACGCGCTCGTGGGCAACCCAAAGCTGTTTCCGCCCGATGGGCGCGCGCCCTTCTTCTCCTTTTACCGCCCGGGCGATTCGCAGAAGCGCACGGGCGGGCTCGATTGGGAGACGGGGCTGAGCGGCATCCCCGACCCCAACGCCAGCACGGTCGCGCTGCGCAGCGTGGCCAACGCGCAACGCGCGGCCGCGCGCTTCGGCGTCGCCTTCCGGCAGCTGCGTCTGGACGTCGTGCGCTTCTCGTCGTTGCTGAACCGCTACGGCATCGGGAAGATCGACGTGCTCTTCCTCGACGTCGAGGGCGCGGAGCTGAGCGTGCTGCAGTCGCTCAACTTTCAGAAGAACCCGGTGCGCTTTCTGGTGGTCGAGCGGCCCACGCCAGCGGTGTCGCAACTGCTCGCGGCGCGCGGCTACGAGGACCTGCGGGTCACGTACGACTCTGGCGGGGACCGCGTGTTTCACAATAGCAACTCGTTTTAAAGTCGCGCTATCCCAAAGCGTTGGCGGTGCTGCGTGCCTCCTGTGCCGC
>Ga0315330_10003213_pt1 | contig 11199 bp, 7 predicted proteins | sample M140m34915metaG_FD_203453 | JGI IMG/M metagenome (GOLD analysis project Ga0315330, IMG submission 203453) | Ammonia-oxidizing marine archaeal communities from Monterey Bay, California, United States - M1 40m 34915 | ecosystem: Environmental > Aquatic > Marine > Intertidal zone | place: USA... | reverse complement strand
TGGTACAAAACTGCGAGATGAGAATGGTTTTAACAAGCGACTTGGAGAGCTATTAAAAGAAGATGGAATCCAAATTATTTTCTCTGACATAAATAAGCTTCCTCTTTAAAAAATGAGCCTGATTCACCCCTCCCCTTTCCTGATAAGGGGGATATTCCTTATCAGGATGCGGTGAAGGGCATGGAACGATTGGGGAGCTGATATTGGATGGGAATTTCGCAGCAACACGGTGCACGTCAAGATGGAGGAAGTTGCTGCAAATCACTATCCGGTTCAGCGAACCGCCAGAAGTCTGAGTAGCAAGAAGCTTGTCGAATCTTCATCTCAAAGTTGGCACACGGATTTCCGGGTGCTCTGGTTGAATATTGCAAACTTTTTGCGGAGCGCTTTCTTCATGTTGGCGAGAGCGTGTTTATCTGCGCATCATTTCCAACTGCCACCGAGAGCCTGGATGAGCTGGACAGTGGCTTGTTGGCGGGCGGCTTTGGTTTGCACGTGGGTGCGTTGTTCGTTGAGGTGTTCGCGATTGGCGTCGATTACTTCGAAGAAGCTCACCAGTCCGGTTTGGTAGCGAAGTTTGATGAGGCGCGCGGCTTCCCTGGCGGCCGAAGCGGACTTGGCTTGCGCTGCCAAAGCACGGTCGAGGTTGTTGACGCCAGAGAGTGCGTTTTCGACATCGCGGAAGGCGCTGAGAACAGATTGACGGTGGTTTTCGAGAGCCTCCCGATAAGCGGCATGCGCGCGGTTGACCTCATTTTTTCTCTTTCCGAAAGTGATCGGAGCAAAGGTGACGTTCGGGCCGATGGTCCAGAGTCGGCTTTTGGAATCGAAGAGGTCGGAAGTGCTCAGGGCGGCGAATCCGCCAGACGCGGTGAGAGAAACATTGGGCAGGTATTTCGCAATGACAATACCGCGTTCTTCAGCGGCGACGGCAAGACGGCGTTCCGTGGCGGCGACATCGGGCCGGCGGCGGAGGAGGTCGGCAGGAACACCAGCGGGAATTGTGGGCGTGCGCGGCGGGGAGGAGGCGGAGATCTTGAATGTCGAAGGATTGGATCCGGTGAGAACGGCGAGGGCGTTTTCCAATTCGGTGCGTCGCAATTGGAGACGATAGAGCTCAGCGCGGGCGGTTTCGGTTTGGCTGCGGGCGCGGGCGGAATCGATGGGTGTGGTCGTTCCGGCATCAACGCGGACTTGTATTAGCTTTTGGTTTTCCTCGCGCAGCTTGATCGTGTTAGACAGGAGCGAGACTTCGGAATCGAGATGACGTAGGGCAAGGTAGTCGCGGGCGACTTCAGCTTTGGTGGAAAGGAGGGCGGCCACGTAGTCGGCGGCGGTGGCTTGGGTGAGGGCTTTTTGCTGCGCGACCGAGCGGCGAACCCGTCCCCAAAGATCGAGTTCCCAGTTGAGGTTGAGAGCCGAGCGGTATTTGTTGTAGGGCGAGGGGGGAAGTTCGAAGATATCTCGGCGGGTGTCTTTTTGGCGCACGCCGAGGGATTCGGTGGTGAGAGAAGGAAGTCGGTCGGCACCCTTGAGCCCCAGAATGGCGCGGGCTTGGTCGAGCCGGGCGAGTGCAGCCCGGGCCTGCGGGTTGGCTTGTCGAGCCTTTGTGAGCAGGGAGGTCAGGGTTGGGTCGGAAAAAGAGGCCCACCAATTTCCGCCTGGCGGCGCTGAGCTGAGTCCCACAGCTTTGTAGGTTGCGGGTGAGGCAATCGATTCTTTCTTGTACTCGGGACCGACGGAGCAAGAGGCTAAAGTGGCGATGAGCAGGAATTTGAGAATCTGAGAAGTCATACCGCTTTGGGTTTGCTGAAAGAGAAGACGAGGCTCAGGACCGTTGGGACGAGGAACATGGTGAAGATGGTCGAGACAGCGAGGCCTCCGACGACGACGGCGCCGAGGCCGCGGTAGAGTTCGGAGCCGGAGCCGGGGAGGAGAACGAGGGGAAGCATGCCACCAACGGAGGTCAAGGTTGACATGAGAATGGGTCGCACGCGGCTGGTGACCGATTCGCGAATCGCTTCATTTGGATCCCGGGAAGGATCCTCCTTCAAAAAGTTGATCGTCTGATGGACGATGAGAATGGCGTTGTTGACGACAACTCCGGCGAGGATGACAAAGCCGAGGATGGTGAGGACGTCCATGTTCTGCACCGGCATGTAGGGGTCGGCGAGGCTCGACTTGTGGACGAGGTAAAGACCGAGCAAACCTCCGACCGTGGCGAGCGGAACGGAGAGGATGATGACGAGCGGGTAGGACCAGCTTTGGAAAAGAACGACCATGAGGAGGTAAACGACAAAAAGAGCGAGGAATAGAGAACTGGTGAAAAGTCCGCTGAAAGAGCCGTCGCCAAGGAGGGCTTCTTTGATCTCGCCAAGGGCGTCCGAGGAGCCTGCGATCTCGACTTGGACGCCCGGAGCAATGGCTCCCTTGGCTTGCTGGTCCTTGATGATGGCGTCGACCTTGGTGATCGCATCTTCGAGGGCCATCGAGCGGGGTGCGGTGACTTCGAGGGTAACGGCGCGGAGACGATCGACATGGCGGATTTGGTTGGGTCCCAGGCTTTTTTCCAAGGATACGAGTGAGCTGAGGTCGACGATCTGACCGTTTGGTGTGGCGATAGGCTTGGTGAGGAGGGATTCCAGGGGAAGATCATCGAGGGCATCTGCTGTGATGATTTTCATGTCTTTGAGCTCGCCATTCTTTTCGTAATCCCGAAATAGGAGTATTCCTTCGCCTGCGGCCTGAACCGCGAGGCCGAGATCGGTTCGGGTCATGCCCAACTCACGTAGGCGAACGTCGTTGGGAACAATCCGGAGCTCTTCGATGGGTTGGGAAAAGTTGGGCGGGCTGGGTTGGACTCCTTGGGGTCCGAAGAACTGCCAGAGAGCCGCTTGAAGGCCGGCGGCGGTCTGGGAAACGGCATCAAGGTTACTTCCCTTGACGTCAACCTTGATCGCCGAGCCGGTGGTGCCCGCGACGCGGAAGAGTGGCATTTGAAAGGCGAATGCAAAGGTGTCCGGAGCGGAAGATCCGGCGGCTGCATGGTTGAGGAGCGGGATGGCATCGACAACGCGCTTTTTGTCTTTGGAAATCGCGACCTGGAACATGCGCCCTTCGAATGACACGAGAAAGTAGTGGTCGAGAGGAGGGGGCATTACAGTGCCGGGTTGGCCATAGCCGCGGGGGACTTCCACCCGCTCGTCGTGCTTCGGATCCTGTTTGCTGCCGCGAATCACTTCTTCTACCTGGAACTTGTCTGCGGTGGCCTCCCAGGCCGGAGCGATGATTTTCTCCATACGTTCTCCGGTATCGGAGAGAGCTTCCAGATTGTAACTGGGAGCCGGGAACATAAGGCCGAAGAGGAGATTGCGGTTTCCGCTTGGAAGGTAGTCGAGAGGCGGCAGGAGAATTTTCACCCCAAAGAATGTGATCAACAGAAAGACTGTCACAACCGCAAGACGCCGGAAGGTGTTTGTGATGAGCCATTGAACTGTTGACCCAATGATGTTTGGTAAGGATCTGAATATCCAGGTCAGTGGGCGGAAAGGGGCGCCCATGATACGGAAGAACATTCCACCAAAAAGGCGGTTGAAGGAGCTTTGACCATCCTGTTTGGGCGGGTGAAGAAAGCGGGCGGCCGCCGCCGGGATGAGCGTGAGCGAGACAATCATCGAGAGTCCCACCGAGACCATGATAGCGAGGGCAATGTCCCGAAAAAGTTGTCCGGCTATTTCCTCGATGATCAGGATGGGGGCGAAAACAATGAACGTGGTTAGGGTGGAGGCGAGCACTGCTCCGGCCACTTCCCTGGTGCCATCGAGAGCGGCCTTGGCGGGTTTCTTTCCAAATTCGAGATGACGAAATATGTTTTCGATGACGACAATGGCATTGTCTACGACCATACCAACGGCGAAGGCGAGCCCGGCGAGGGAAATGATATTGATCGAGCGCCCTAGCGCGACGAGAACGACCAAGGAGGCGATAACCGAGACTGGAATGGCGAGGGCGATGATACCAACGGTGCGGAGCGAGCGGAGGAAGAAGAGCAGGGTCAGGGTGGCCAGAATACCACCCATGATGAGGTTGCTGCGAACGAGCGAGATGGCGTCTTCGACATATGTGGTGGAATCGTAAGTCTGGACGAGCTCCAAAGTTCCGATGAGGCCGAGGTCGCGCGCTTCCTGGGCGAGGAGCCCGTCGGGCGCATTAATTTTGCGAACCTCTTCCTGGAGAAGTTCCATGGTCTCAAGGAGGTTGGCGCCACGTTGAAGCTGGAAATTGAAGAAGGGCATTTGAATGCCCCGGGCCCTCACCCATGAGGTGGCTTCCTTGTAGGAAGATTTTACAGTGGCAATGTCGCGGAGAAAAATCGAACCGTTTTCCCCTTTGCGGATTATCATCCTTTCGATGTCGTCAGGTGACTGAAAACGTCCGGTGGCACGGACGCGGATATCGCGCTTCCCATCGGCGAGTTTGCCGGCGGAAAAATTGGCATTGGCATTGGTGATGCTTTGGCGGAGTGAAGCGTAGGTGATGCCGCGCTGCGCCATTGCGACGGGGTCCACGATGATATGTAATTCGGATTGTACCGATCCCCGGACGCCGACCTGGGAGATACCCTTGATGCGTTCGAAGCGCGGGCGGATGCGGCGCTCCATGAGATCGTGGAGAGTCTCCGCGGGGAAATTTGGATCGCTTGATGAGAGGCCTATCCATGCGATGTAATCAACGGACTCGATGTCGACCGGCTCAACTTTTGGCTGCAGCACGCCGTTAGGATAGCCGGGGACTTCGTCGAGTTTTTGGAGGACGGCGGCGTTGGCTTTTTCGATGTCGGTTCCGGTTTCGAATTCCAGGCGAATCGAGCCCTGACCATTGGCGCTGGTGGAGGTGAGGGAGAGGAGCCCGGTGACTTCACTAAGGACTTTTTCCTGCTCTTCGATTATATCGGATTCCACTTCTTCGGCAGAGGCGGATTCCCAGTTCGTCGTGACAGAAACGACGACCGAAGAGACTTCGGGAGTCATACGGATAGGGACGATGGTGACCGCAAGAATTCCCGCAAAGACAGCGAGAAGGATGCCGACCGCAACCGTGATAGGTTGGGAAATGGCGGTGCCGATTAAGCCTGGTTTGGACATGGGAGCAGGATGTTATTTGCGCTCCCCAATGAGGAGAGTCTGGAAAGGGAAGAGACGTTCATTTCCCTCGACTACGACTTGGTCGCCGGCCTTGAGGCCCTCGGCTTTGAAATAAACGGTTTCGTTTTCCTGGAAGAGGATCTCGATAGGAAGGCGCTTGGCGACCGGGAGAGGCGAGCCTTCCTGGGTAGAGGAAATGAAGATACTGGGTCCGGCGTAGCCCTGCACGATGGCATTGACGGGAACGGCGAGTCGCTCGGTGTTTTCGGAAACGGGAAGCGAAGCGCTGACCGAGAGCCCTGGGACGAGGGTGTCGCCGGGGTTGGGTAGGAGGGCCACCACTTGAAGGGTGCGGGTGCTGGTTTCCGCTTCCGGGACGATGGTAAGCGAGGTCGAAGTGACGGTTTGCCCGGTGGCTGTAAGAGTGACAGGGATTTGTTTTCCACGCGCGGTGGTAGCGAAGCGCTCGGGAACCTGAAGCCAGGCCTCGATTTCGCCTGAGGAAACGAGAGTGACAATCGCGGAGCCGGGTTCGGCCCACTCGCCGGGTTCGATATGGCGCTCGACAACCCGACCGGTGAAGGGGGCGAGGATCTTGAGGTCATCCAGGCGGACATTGAGGAGTTCGAGGCGGGACTTGGCGGCCTTTAAGGAATCCTGGGCCGAAGCGTAGATGGAATTGTCCACGTTGTTGGCGCTGCGGGCGTCGAGGACTTCGGCTTCGGAGAGAGCATTGCCGGCAAAGGCTGTTTCTTTCATCGCAAGATCGATAGCGCTTCGTTTAACGCGGGATTTTTTCTGATGCACAAGCGCTTCGGCGACGGTGATCTCAGCGGTGGCTTCGGCGATTTGGGCATCGAGCCGGCGGGTGTCGAGGGTGGCGATGACTGAGTTAATTTCGACAAGGTCGCCTTCGTCGAAGTTGATGGTAAGAGTGGCACCGGCTTCACGGGCGGCGATTTTGGCTCGTGACTTGGCGCGGAGAGTACCCACGACCTGGTGGGTTTGAGTAGAGGTTTTGCTTTCGACAGTGGCCAATATGACATTGGCGGGAGGGGGGCCACCAGGAGCGCTGCCAGACGGGTCTTCTTCGGCCTTGGCCTTGGAGAGTGCGTTGATGCCCCACCAGCTGGAACCGATGACAAGGATCGCGAGGATAACGACGATGAGGGGAGAAGTTTTTGGCTGAGAAGGCATATTACTAAAGGGTCAAGGTTTTGCTGGCTTCAGGAATGGTGGCTCCGATGAGCCGGCCAACACTTGAAGGAAGTCGGCGGAGAGGATCGGCGGAATTTGAAATGCGGGCCTGGGTCAGAGGCGCGACCCATGCGAGATTCATACTAGACCATTTAGTCAAGTAAATCGGTTTTCTAAAATCAGTCAGGGCATTTCCAGTAATTCGAATCCTCCAATGGTAGCTTTCTTTGTTGTTGGCGGTGTAACCCCCTTTCTCCCCCATGTATTTTCCTCCAAAGACCGGTTTCCGTAACCTTCCCGCTAAAAACAATTTCCTAGCAGGTAAGAAGTAGCCCACTAGGTAGCTCCTTAATAAGCTAGTCTTTCTTTTTGAAGACAAATCGGGCCAACTCCCTTGTGAAAATTCTAGCCTCTTTGGGCATCAGATGTGAGCCATCTGGAGGGAAAAGGTTCTTTGTCTTTTCATAATCTAAATAATGGAAGCCACGACACTTGGTTTTTTGAATAATCTTGTCCCAGTAATTTTGCCGAGGAAACCGTTCGTTTTCCCATTCTTTAAAAAAGCGACTTACTGGAAACCTCACGAAGATCACCTCCCCTCCCCGCCCTTCAATCAAAGCAACATCAGAGTTAATTTGAGAAATCGCTTCCTCTAAATCTCGAGGTTCAAAACGTTCCATATATCTGAGCGCCGTTTGGTGCATAATATCCCACTGCCTCATGTCATATGGATCCGATAGATCGTCGATGTAAATATCTTGATTATCTTCAGTATGCAAAACCGAATATGGGGTGTGGAACCAAGCAATCTCATTAGGTCTGGTTGAGAACCTCACCGATTCCCGCAACAATTCGACTGGCGAATAAACGCGTGGATTTAGGGCGCTAAATTTAGCCTGTAGATATTTTCCGGTAAGATGCTGCGAGCGTAAGGCCAAAGAATAGCGATTCTTCTCAAGGTCTTTCATCGCGCCCGTAATCCGCGCAGCAAAAGGAATAGGTGGCTGCGCAAAAGTGAACCCACCTGAAATAGTGCAGAGAACTTTTCCATTACCCTCAGTATTAAGGGCGTAATCATGAAGCATCGGTAACGAAGAAGCACCATGCATCCCTAAATTATAAGCCGTTTCACCTGTCGCCTCGTTCCAAGTCTTGAGATCAAGGCCAAATGTCATCCGGGAAGCCCCAAAAAGGACCGTTGTATCCTCTGGTTGATCATCAAGCATAAAGCGATGATTCTGCCAAAATCCCATATTAAGTTCACGAGAAGGCTCAAGGTGCCGTCGCTTTGCATGAAATTCTATCGCAATTAAGGAAACGAATACTGCTGCCCCAACGATTAAAAATATTCTCGGAAAAGGCTGATTTGGAATTTTTCTCCTCTCGTACATATCAAAACTGAAAATAGATAAAGGCGCTGTCGCCGCCCCCGGTAAGCACAACACTAAGAAGAATCAAAAAGAAGACGCTGTAGACCAACCATGTTGGTGATTTTTCAACGACCGATTCCATTTCTTGATCCCTCATCAACCATTGAAAAACCAACATGCCTAAAACTACGGGGACGATCATCAAGATCTCAACCGTTTTGAGAACAGCAATTGGACTTTCGGTGAGCCCGACAAGGCTGCAAAAAATTAAGCCACACGATTCCCAGGTTGGAGCCGCAAAGAACACCCACGTTATACAAATTGCAACGTAGGTCGCACTCGTTCCAACGAAGCGTTGGATAAACCCAAGATCTCTAGTCGCACGAAATTCGGTCCGGCCAGAAATTGCCCTCTCTACCAAAAGATAAGCTCCATGGATTCCCCCCCAAGCCATAAACCGCCAATTTGCTCCATGCCAAAGTCCGCCTAAAAGCATAGTCAACATCAAATTAATCTTAGTTCTCGTCTTTCCTTGTCGGTTTCCCCCAAGAGGAATGTAAAGATAGTCCCGCAGCCACTCAGAAAGTGACACATGCCATCGCCGCCAAAAATCAGAAAATCCCATCGCCGCATAGGGGCACTTGAAATTATTTGGGATAGAAAATCCTAAGCATAATGCGATTCCAATCGCGCAAAGTGAATAACCAGCAAAATCAAAAAAGATTTGTCCCGAAAAAGCGAATACCGCCAGCCACGCATCAAACATATAGATTTCTTCCTGCATTCCAAAGGCATGTCCCGCCGAAGGCCCTAAAATCGAATCAGCTAGAACCGACTTTTGAAATAACCCCCATGTAAACAACATCGCCCCCCAAAAGAATTGCTGGCGCGTTGCTTTTTGCGGTGACTTAAATTGAGGTAGAAGCTGACCTGGCCGTACGATCGGTCCCGCGACAAGTTGTGGAAAAAAGCTCACAAAAAGAGCAAAATCGAGAATGGAATCTTCAGGTTTAATTCTCTTGAGATAGACATCAATCGTATAAGCAAGTGTTTGAAACGTATAAAATGAAATGCCTATTGGTAAAATAATATCAAACTGAGGAGCTGTCCATGACCAACCAATCTGCTCGGCAGCCATCGCAAAAGCATCCATAAAAAGAGTGCCGTATTTAAACCATCCTAGGATTCCCAAATTAGCAGCGAGAGAGACAAAAAGTAACAGCCTCCTAATCCTAATATTATTCTGTGAATGCATCAGCCTTGCAACCAACCAGCCAACAGCAGTGGAAATAATGAGGAGGAGAACAAAGGGAGGCATCCACGAGCCATAGAAAAAGTAGCTTGCTAAAAGCAGATGGAATTTTTTGGATTTCCATCCAAGGGGTGAATAGTGCACCAGAACCACCCAGCCAAAAAATAGAAGAAAAAGAACCGAGTTAAAGAGCATAGCAAGTTAGAATAGAAATCTAGGGTTTACAGGTTCCTGCGAATTTCTAGGGAGATTTTTGATCATCTGCTTAAGCATTAAAGGAAGTTAGATTCATAAGTTTTTAATTTTTGCGGGATAACAAAAAGAAGGCTCTATATATTAATTGCGCTCTAACAGCAAATTTTGTGCCATCAAAATCACTGATAATGACAGATCTCTTTAGATTTTAAGGTTTGTCCCAAATCCTAACCTTGCCCTTCCCCCCAGGTTTTCTTGTGACACAAAGCCGGCCGCTAGCACGCATGAAGAGGTAAGCCGTGTTCACTTTGTTATAAACACCTACTCAGATTGTAATATCTCGCAGCAGTTCACTTCGGCATCATCACACACAAATATGAGATACTCTAAGCTCTCTAACAAATCCGTTACCGGAACAATAAAGCAGCTACTCGTGATGGCATTTGCCATGTTCATCATTAGCTGTGGGGAAGAGAAACCCATTGAGGTTAAAAAACCCATTGAGACTGAAATCCCATTTCAAAAGCGGGCTGAGGCCGGTGATGCAGAAGCTCAACAAGAATTGGGTAGGATGTATGCCAGTGGCAATGGAGTCCCGCAGGATTATAGCGAAGCCGTGAAGTGGTTCCGTATGGCCGCTGAGCAAGGAGACGAAAAATCTCAATACTTCTTGGCTCAATTTTATCACTTTGGGGAAAAAGTCCCGACGGATTACGCCAAAGCAGCGAAGTGGTATCGAAAGGCCGCTGAGCAGGGAAACACGTATGCCCAAACCAACTTGGGTATGATGTATGCCTATGGCATGGCAGTCCCAGAGGATAAAGCCGAAGCCGTGAAATCGGTTCGCATGGCCGCTGACATGGGAGACGCAAATGCGAAGGAATGGCTTGAAAAAAACGCCAAGGAGAAGGGATAGTAAGGCTAGCTAATCACTGAGAAGCCTTGATCGGAAGATCTCCTCTTGTCTTCAATTCACCCCTCCCCTTTCCTGATTCGGGGATAGTGCTTAGGGGGATCGGTAAACCTATGTGACACAAAGCTGATCTCTAGCACGCACAAAGGAGTAAGCCGTGTTCTATCCGCTTTGAACAAATCTGTAAGTTCCAACCGTATTCAAATTTATGAAACCAGTCTTTACCACAAACCCCTTTAGTTGCCGAAAAAAGATAAATATCATGAGCAGATCTGCATTTATTCTAACAACGTTTATGCTTCTCTCGTGCGCTGACAGCTCACCTAATAAAAACCAGAACGGCAGAATCGTTAAGAAGGGAGTGGTTTATGAAGGGCAACAAAAGTTACTAAGTGATTTTGTGAATGCCTTCACTAGAGGTGATGCGGAAGCATGTGCTGAACTATACACCGACGATACTATTTACATGCAAGCAGGCCTCCCAATTGAAAAAGGAAAAAATATCGTTCAAAACGGTTATGAAACCTACTTTAAGAGTAGGACTAATAAGGTGATCAAAGTTTCAGAGCCAATCGAAGAAGTAATTTCGTTTGGAAATATGGCAGTCATACGAGGGATTGGAGAAAACATTGAAGAAAATCCTCAGGGCATCCAAATCACAAAGCACTATAAATACATGATACTAAGCGAAAAACAGAAAGATGGATCATGGAAAATGAAATGGGATATCTACAATTTCGATGCCAATTATGAAAAAAAGTAGTCAACTTCGCTAGCTAATAGAAACCATGAATTCTGGTCAGTAGCCCAAAATCAAAAAATCGGTTTATGATCTGCACATAGCAAAAAAAAGCTTGTCTCATAATACTAAAAGCCGTCCTTCCGTGAAATCGAGGGGCGGTTTTTTTCGCGGCGACCAATTCTTGATTTATAGAAATCATGAAATCTACTCAGTAGCCACAAAAGCTCGCAGCAGCTAAAAAGAAGCTCGTTGTCTTGTGAAATTAAAGTCGCCTCTTGATGAGTGTCAGGGGGCGGCTTTTTTGAAGCCGAGAGGAACTCGATTGATTGAAATCATGAAATCTACTCAGTAGCCACAAAAACTCACAGCAGTTATAAGAACTCGAA
>Ga0315330_10003210_pt1 | contig 11208 bp, 9 predicted proteins | sample M140m34915metaG_FD_203453 | JGI IMG/M metagenome (GOLD analysis project Ga0315330, IMG submission 203453) | Ammonia-oxidizing marine archaeal communities from Monterey Bay, California, United States - M1 40m 34915 | ecosystem: Environmental > Aquatic > Marine > Intertidal zone | place: USA... | reverse complement strand
TAATGAACAGAAAGATGATAAATATCTTGACAAAATAGAAAAAGAATTAACTAGTGTTGAAACAAAGTACTATGACAATTTTAACAAGATATTTATTGTTGACAATGAATTCCTTTACCAGTTTCCATCTGAAGTTGTTTTACATGTCCTAGCGTGTATTGAATTTACAAAAATTAAAATCAATCAAGAATCTTTATATAAATCACTAAACGATAAAATAAGATTTAATTCCAGAATATATTCAAAGATTAATAAAACTAAAATTAATCTTAACTTTTTTGATTCAGAGATTTTAAATTTACTCCCCTCAAACTTTAAAATTGAACAGTTAAAGCCCGCAACACAAAATAAAAAGCTTAAAGATATAATTAAGATCTTTCAGTTTCTTCTTGAAATAAAGCAGTACAAAAATGGAGATCAAGTTTTTTCAATGCAATCTGAATGGATTGCTAAAGATGGAAAAAATAGTTGGAGGCAAGTTGATTTTAGTCAAACCATAGATACAAAATCTGAAACAAAACACTACGTGGATCAGATAAGTGAAGATGAGGTGATTTACAAGTTTGTTGAGGGTCAGTCAAAAATGTCCTCATCATTCACAAAACAGTTCAAAAAAACAGAAAATCAATGGGACGAAGTAAAAGTATTGTAAACTTTAAGTGGTTACTTTTTTGTTGCATTGAAATAATTTTTATTTGATATGATTACTCGAAAAGTACTTTATAATATTGTTGAAGACAATACAACTAGAAATGGAAAGTACTTTGATTTTTTTATTCAAGGATTAATTCTTTTATCGCTAGTTAGTTTTTCACTTGAAACTATTCCAGACATCTCAGAAAATTTAATTTCATTTCTATACTATTTAGAAGTTTTTACTGTTAGTTTGTTTTCATTGGAATACCTAATTAGAATCTGGGTTTCAAAAAAACCCATCTTATATGTATTTAGCTTTTTTGGAATTATTGACTTGTTAGCAGTTTTACCGTTTTTTTTGGTTGGGTATCTAGACTTACGCTTTCTAAGAGCCTTCAGAATACTTAGAGTTTTTAGGGCATTAAAAATAGTTAGGTATAATAAAGCAATGAAAAGATTTGGACTGGCATTTATTTTAGTTAAAGAAGAAATAGTATTATTTTTTGTTTGTACTATTATTCTAATTTTTATAACCTCAGCTGGAATTTATTATTTTGAAAATGAAGCGCAACCAGAAACGTTTAAATCCATTTTCCATAGTGCGTGGTGGTCAATTGTTACTTTAACAACGGTTGGATACGGAGATATTTACCCGATAACACTTGGAGGTAGAATTTTCACATTTTTTGTACTAATGATTGGAGTTGGATTGGTAACTGTCCCTGCAGGTCTAGTTGCGAGCGCACTATCAAAGGCAAGAGAAATCGAAGAATAAAGATTACACCATAATTAAAGTAAACTTATTGAAATTAAAGATGATACTTATATTTCAAGAAGTTTGTCAAGAATTTTAACCATAGCCAATGTGTCCATTTCACAATAATCCAATAATTGTCTTCTTTTTTCTTCGATATCCCCCTCAAAAGTTCCGTTAACAATTGACAGAAAAGTATTTGATGCGGTACCACCATCTTTAATTTCTAAGTCATCATACGAATCTCCAGGAAACAATGCTGGTAAAATATTCTTTAAACTATGCTTTCCTTTCATTTCTGGACTATAGTACCATTTTTTTTGAAAAGGAATCATAAGATCTTTCAACCGATCAACAATACCTTTCAATTCATTTGTATAAATAGGAAATGCGTCTATAAGATCGATAATTCTATTTTTCTCAAAAGTTATATTATAAACAATTATATCACCACTGGTTTTAGAATCTTCGATAAGTTGATTAATAAATTCAATTCTTGGGTCCTGGTAAGGATCAGCTAGATATTCACAATGTTCAATTGGAGAAGATGGAGACTTTTTGATATGAAGTGAATACTGAAATACTAATTGTTGAAACGGTCGTGTACCGTCGTAAATTGGTAAAGCTGAACGAATTGTTTCAAAATCCAAAAAATATAAAGGATAATTTAATCCATTAGTGAAGTTTCTAATTTTTTCAACATCAATATGGGTTGTTCCATTGATTTCTGATTGGATTTGAAGGACCTGATTTGAGCTAAGGGATGAACCATTTAAATCAATCTGATCTATGGTAATTACCCCTTTATTATAAAAATCAAATTTTTTGTTCACTCCAAGATTTGCAATGTCAAAAACAGAGTATTCTGGCACATGTCTCCAACAAGTGCCTTTAAAATCGCAATCATAAGGGTCGGAGCAATGTGGTCCTATATCGATTTTAGGTACTTCTGGACTTTTAATTACATTTTGTAGTCTATTAACTTCGTTTGGAATTCGGGGAAGAAATTCCAAAACTTGATCATAGACTGATTCAATTTTGAACAATTGATGAATATCTAAATCTCCCTCTTTTGTGTATTGGTTATTTATATAAACTATCGATATATCCTTTAAATCAATACCAGAATTTATAATGGTATAGTATTGGATTGCAGCATCTTTAATATAAGTATTGGAAATTTTAGTAGAACTTTTTACTTCATAGGCTTTCCAGCCTTCTTTATCTTTTACCAAAATATCTAAAGCTGCTATTACATTATTGTATGAAAATGTAGCTTCATATATAATTTTTTGGCCACTTTCTATATAATCTAGTGTCTTTCGGATAGACTCAAACATCTTAAAGTGATTTTCAGGCGAGGCATCAACACCATTTGGAAATATTTCTTGAGCTATTAAACCAATATTATTTCCTTGATCAAAAACTGTTTGGAGAGAGGGAGGAGTTGGGTCTTTTAACTTATAATGATGCTTATATAGATATAAGGATTTATCACATTGGAGACCTCTTATAAATGTAGATTTTGATAGCAAATTAACTTCATTTGATATTTAAAAGTGATTGCAATTTGATTTGTTATTAATTTTAAATAGTAGGATGAAATAAAGACTATACCTTATTTAATCATTCATCTCCACTTTTAAAAATATTATTGTTGTACAATTACATATTAGGCAATTTTGAATTAAAAATTTTACCTAGCTCATTGATGGTAAAATCACTGATTCGATCTTCACCAATTGCAAAACAGTAAATATGTATTTCCCTATTGCTTTTGGAAAGTTTAAAATTTGCTTCTTTGACTTTTTTAGATTTACCAACATCTACACTATCTATTGTATCCCACTTTTTCTTATTTTCTTTCATAAAAAAATCACCTGCACCGCCATTCAAAAAAAGTAAACTATCAATATTTGGATGCCTATCAACTAAATCAATAAAAGCATTAATTGAATCTCTTTTCTGATCATCTTTTATTTCATTTAAAAAATCTTCTTGTTTTTTTCTCCATACAGGGAAAAGATCGAAAAACTGAAAGCTTTGATTATTTTCTGTTAGAGTCTCTAATGATGGGTTTAAAAATTTTTTATGCTTATAAAAATGGGGATGGTGTTCGTGTGCCAGTTCTTGAAGTAGAATGATCTGTTCTTCATTTTCTTTATTGGCTAGAAATAAATCATATTCTAATTGGGTTTTAAATTTTCCTGTAAACCATCTATCGGCAGATTTTTTAATAACAGAGTTTACCAATCTCAAGGAATTTGAAGGGTTGATCCCAAGAATTAAAAATTTAGTTTCCTCTTTTATTGGTTTAAAAGCCCATCTGATTCCAGGTTTTTCATTTTCTGGATCAACCTCGTAATTTTTAAATATTTTAATTATTGATTCTTTATATTTTTTCATAAGATTTACAAAAATTTTAAAATATGTTTTAGTAATTATATCCAATTAGCCCATAACTCTGGTAAATTTTTTTTATCCCCGATCTCAAAAACTAAGGTTTCCCCATAAAAAGGATTATTATTTTCTTCAAACTGAGATGTTTTACTAACAGGGACAGCAGCTTCATATAACAAGTTTTCTTTAGACTTTTCATTTAAATACTTTTCAACAAATTCTATCCTCATTTTGTCCAATTCATTACCAATTTCATATGTGTCATAACCAAAATCTTCAAATGAATCATATTCTTCTATCCATTCCTCATCAGCATCTGTAAATTCGTCAAAACCATAAGGGGAGGATGCACCTCCAAAAACATTATTTTTAATATCATAAAAATGCCATCCATCAATTACTCCATCTCCATCATTTGAAAGGCCAAAATAAAGTACATATTTTCCATTAGTTTTACATACTGCAGAGCTTTCTAATGTGTAATCTCCATCAGCATTTGCATCTTTGTAAACTCTAATAAAAGTATAATAATTTATACCTTTATTTTTACCATTAGAATTGTTCATCCCAGCCGTATCAGGTAAAGATTCTGAAAAGCCACCTGCATTTGAGGAAGTGTTTTTAATATTTTTTTCTACAGTATATCCTAGAGATTCAACTAATTCAATAAATTTTAGAATGTTTTCAGAGCCCCATTGATTAGAAACAACTACTTCAACACCATATTTGATTTTTAAAGGCATTTTAGTGTTAAATCGCTTTGGATCTACAACATTAGCGGATTTTCTAATGAAACCCTTACTTCCTTGGATTTCGTCTTTAAAAACAGCTTTTAGTTCGTCAAAAGAAGGTTTTTTCTTTTCTATATAATCTTTTACAATTTGAAAAACCAATTGTCTTTTGTTTAGGTATTCTCCCAAATCTTTTACCGTATATTTAGTATAATCTCTTTCCATTATTAACTTATTTAATCATATGAATTTATAAATTCTAAAAAATTCGTTCCAGTGATTTAAATAGTCTTCAACACAATTAAATTCTTTTTTCATATTTAAATAGTTAATTGTTAAATCTTTATATTTTTTTCATGAGTTATATATACGAATTCAAATTTTATTTCTAAATTTTATTTGTTTCTGTCCTATAATAATCCAAGTGTTTCCTCATCTTCCCATTCGTCCAGCATCATTTTGAAATGATCCATTTCATCTTCATCAGCTTGGTCTTTTAATTTTACTGCTTTAGCTGCAGCAGTTTTATAAATCTCTGTATCACTAAATGAGCAACGGTTACCATCGTCAAAACAGATGTAAGCGTAATCTTGGAAGGTGGAAGCTGATGCTAAGGCTTTCTCGCCAGCTTTTGTTGTTAATTCTTCATCTTCGTAATATTCTTCATTCAAATGCCCTCCGACTAAACCAACCAAGTTTTGTACATCATCCATAGCGTCTATAGCCTTGGAGTAATTTTCATGGGCAAACTGTTTGCATTCCTCTTTATCTTCAAATGCTGTAAATTGCATTTGTACGCAAGATGCCACATTGATATAATCTGTACCCGTTTCAGCACGTTCAGCTAATGCCTTGACGAGTTCGCCCCAAGTTGCTGCATATTCCAAATTTGATTTGGTTATGCCTTCTTCTTTGTAATAGGCACGATAACATAAGTTGCCGAAATAATGATTGACCCAACCCGCAATAGTCGCAAGGTCTAAATTGAAGGCTTTTCCTTTAAATGTATTTTCTTTGGCCATTTCAATTAAAAGTGGCTCGTAATCTAAGGCATCTAATTGATCTTTATCTAATGCTTCCTTTAATATTTCGCTGAAATTATAATCACTATCTGCTTCAGTCAGTGCAGTAATGTCTTCCTCACTCAAACCAACCTTGATACCTGATTCATGAGTATTTTTCAAGAGGTAGCTATACAGTTGATATACTTCTCCTTCTTTTCCAACCGCATTATATAATTCATCCCCTGAAGCATCCTTTGGTAATTCGCCTTCTAAAAGCTCTTGGAAACCTGTGTGACAACTGATTTGCCAATCTTCCGTATGTTTAGTATATCCACCTGAAATAGTAAGGACACCATCATAAGATTTAAGATTCTCAAAATCATTAAATAGACGAACTTCACGCTCATCAAACCATCGTCTTAAATTGTCATCCTCATTGGCTTTACCCAATATCTTCTGTTCTTTCATATCCAAAAGAATACGGAAACTCATGATATCACAATCAGGTGAATTATCCAATCGAAGCGACACAAATCTACCCCAAGGCAGATGGTAACTTGCAAACAGGTTTTCGGGCATTTTCATTTTGGGAACAGACTTATCTTGAATATCCATAAAGTCGGCTAATAGCTCAGCTCCAATATTGCCTAAACCTTCCAAACTATTGATTAAATTTTGCTTGTCCCATTTGTCATCAACCAATGGAAACGCTTTACGCTGTAATCGAAGCGCAGTCTCCTTATCTCCTAAGTAATCTTCATCTGCTAAAGCATCTCCTAGATCATTTAAATCACGGAAATCTTCTGCCATTTCTTCTGCCTTTTGGTACAACTTCATTGCCCAATCTTTATCCGCTTTTGAGATAATATTTGCCAAAGAGCGATTATCAGCCGAATCTTCTGTTTTCGCTTCCGCTTTTTTCGCTACAACCAATAGACGTTCTGTTTCCTCCCGCTCCTTTAGTTTATCACAAACTGTTTCTATGTCTGAAAAACTTTCAGCAGCGTCTGCCATTTTTTGAAGAATTTGGTCAGCCCAAGCCGTGTCACCCGCTTCTATTAAATCGTCGTAAAGAGAAGAGGCTTCCCAAGCATTCTCGTTATAATCACCATTAATTTCTGCTTCTTGTTCTTTAAATTCTGTAATTTGTTGTGTTGTTAAATCACTGCTTGGCATAAAATCATCAGAGTTAGAACTCTGTTTTTTAACAAAAGTTATTTTATATTTCAATTTCTTAGCCAAGCTTAAAAAAGCATCTATATTTTTGGAACCCCACTGATTGGAAACCACTACTTCAACACCATATTTGATTTTTAAAGGCACCTTAGTGTTAAATCGCTTTGGATCTTCCACTTTTGCCGCTTTTCTGATGAATCCTTTGCTTCCTTGAATTTCATCTTTAAAAACAAATCTCAATTTATCAAAAGAGGGTTTATTTTTTTCTACAAAATCTTTTACAATTTCAAAAACCAATTGTCTTTTGTTCAAGTTCTCTCCGATTCCTTTTACTGTGTATTTCGTATAATCTCTTGCCAATTTTGTACTTTTTGATAATTTAAACTAAAAAAAAATTAATCCAACTCTTTCAAGATTTTATAGAGTCTTGAAAAAAGTGTACCAGTAAAAACCGATTCAAAAACTTCTTCAGACATGCCCTCTGGCAATTCACCGTCATCTATATAATCAAGACCAGTATGCCATCCAACATCACAAATCGTAACTCCGAATTTATCTTGAATAATAATGTTAGCTATGCTTGCATAGTCATCTAAATTTTGATCCCATAATTCAGCAAAATCTGAAAAATACTTCGTAGACGGCTTTGACTCATCATAACCCCACTCTTGATCCTTATCAACCCCAATAATAACTCTTTCATTCATATACAAGGAAATCGTAAAATTATCAGTTTCATGCTCTGGACCGTTTTGAAGATTGATATCTATAAAACTTCCCCATTCTAGTTTCCAATCTGAAAGTAAATCATTTGGTAATGAAACTTTATAATTGTTTGATGTGTCTTTTTCAGGAATTTCTAACGGATCATAGCCAATTGTTGGGAGAAACTTATTAAGCATTGAGATTTCATCAATAGAATACTCTAAAGCATCAGAAAGGTTAGCTTTGCAACCATCTAAAGCTTTAGTAAAATTATTTCCCTTAGAAATTTGTTGTCCATCTGTATTAAAACATAATGCAAAATAATGATCGAAATTGTTAGCATGTTCGAAGCCAATATTCAAGCACTTTTCAAAAAGAGAATCATTTACATAATTTTCACTATCAAGTAGACTTAATAAGTCTTTAATATCAGAAAAATATATTTCTGGATGATCAATTGCTTTCTGGAAATGTTTATCTGCTAAGACACGTAAATCTCCAAAATCAGTAAAAGGGGTTATTTCAAATTGAGGATTTACTTGTTTAGCTATATGCATATGGTATTCAATGGATTTTCCGTCAGATTTAGAAGAAGCTATATTGAGTAATTTACCCCATTCCTCTTTATATTCATTTATATCTCCATATCCTTCTGTTTTTTCTTCAGCTTCGGATAAAATATCTGTAATTTTATCATTACAAAATTCGATTTGCTGATCAGAGTCAAAATAATCTTCACTTAGTTCAACTCCACAAAATTCACCAAACTCGATAACTTCCCTAAGATAAGGAAGAAAATCAAGGCTAATCACTTCTTCCTTATTTAAAACTTTAGCTAAAATTTCATCTAGTTCGTATGGAGATGCCTCGCTAATTAAGTCACTAACTTCTTTGGAAACTTGGATTGATCGCGTATTATTTGAATCATCTTTTTCAACTGCCTGAGGTTGCTCAGATGTAACTTTATATTTCAATTTTTTAGCTAGAACTAAAAAAACATTAATGTTTTCAGAGCCCCATTGATTAGAAACAACTACTTCAACACCATATTTGATTTTTAAAGGCATTTTCATGTTGAATCGTTTTGGGTCTTTAACTTTTGCTAGTTTTTTAATAAAACCTTTACTTCCCTGAATCTCATCTTTAAAAACTGAAGTTAATTTATCAAAAGAGGGATTGTTTTTCTCCACATAATCTTTAACAATTTTGAAAACTAATTGTCTTTTATTAAGATTTTCTCCCAAACCTTTGATAGAATATTTAGTGTAATCTCGCGCCATGATTTTTTAATTTTTTGATTAAATCCAAATTTATTTAAAAACATTTCTATAAATGATACATATTTGATACATTTATTGTACTTATCTCTTTTGTAACTATATTTATTTAGATAATAAATTAACATGAAAAATAAAAATATTAAATTACCTAAACAATATTTTCCAAATTATAAACTTGAATGGGGAAAGAAAATTTCATTAACACTTTCCAATGGAGATAGTGGGGAAGATTATTTTACAATCTCTTTAGATTTGGAATCTAATGAAGTAATTGCAGATCCTGAAGCTGAAAATTTTTCTTCTGCATATTTTGGAGTTAACGAGCCTGTAAACTGTGTATACTGTGAAAATGAAATTTACAAAGGTCAATATATTGGTGAATTTGAAATATGGACACTTGATGACAACAGTGATCTTTACTGGGGTATTAGTTGCCATAGTGAGTTTTTAAATATTGAAGATGGTGAACTCCCTGATGGTGTCAGTGGAGACGAAATTTATGATGCAATAAATTCAGATAAAAAAGCAATCTGTAAATTATACACCTACATTAAGTCATTAAATGTTTAGTTAATGGAAAATATTTTTGAATTAAAAGGGAAAGATCCATACGGGGGGCTTTATATTCATTTATTTCAACCTAAAAAAGATATATCTGAACCAGGGAAAAACATAAAAAAAGGGATGAGTGTAATTAAGCCTGGTAGCTTTAAAAATACACTTTCAAGTCGTATGAGATCATATTACAGCCCAAAGTATTGGCATTACACCAATACAAATATTGCTGCATTTAAAAATGAGGTAACAAAATCTTATTTGATTTTTGACGCAACTAAACTTGATGGGTCTGATCGTTGGCTAATTAATGGATTGGAAGTTAAACTAATTGAATTAGTTGAAAAACATTTTAATGTTATCTCAAAAATAGGTAGAGGAAAAAGTGAGTATAGAGAAATTGAATTTACAAGCAATAGTGACTTCACGAAAACAATAAAAAATATAAGTAAAGAAATACATCAAATACTTTCGATTAATTTAAATTATGACTATTTGTGAGTTCTTCTTTAAAACGGGGCAATTAAATGCAGGAATTCACTAAATATAATATCGATTAACCATGCTATTCCATCACATTAATTCATACCTTTTTTAAAATGATTAATGAATTAAAAAAAGAAGTAGAGGGGACATATGGAAAAAAAGTCGAAAATCGAGGGGATTGCGAAAAAATTGCAAATGCAATATTAGAATTATTAGATATTGAAATCAGCTACAATACCATTCGCAGACTCTTTGAATTGGCTCCTTTTACAAATCCAAATAAAAAAACACTAAATACATTAGCAAAATTTGTAGGATACAACAATTATTTTCACTTTACTCAAACATATATCTTTAAAGATAAAACAAATTTATTTCAGATTACTTACAAACACATCTATGATGAAAATGATTTAGAAATAATAAATCTCATCAAAAATACCAGAAAAGGCACTGAATATTTCATTGATTTCATTACCCTAGTAGTTCGAGAATTATTTTATTTAAAAAAATATGAACTTATTGATTCTATTTTCAAATTAGAAGAATTAAAATATTCAAGATTTAGTTACATGGAAATTTTATATTTCGGAAATTCTATAGGGCTTATACTACGCAAGGAAAATAAAGTGAATGAAGTTCTTGCTAAGAACATCAATTTTTTGAAATGCGTCTATTTAATTTTCGTTGATTATTCTAGTTTAAATTCATACTATGGTAAATGGACAAAAACATTGAAGGATTTAAAAACAACAACTGAAATTGAAGTATTTAACCTAGCAATATCAGAATTTAAACGGTTTTTGAATAAAAAAAAATTAAATAATAATGTCGAAGAACTTGTTTACAACAAGAATTTACACCCAATACTATGCGGTAGGTTAATTGCCTTACAGTTGTTATCTAAAAATGTATCAAATCCAATAGAAGCTTTAACCAAATACTGCAAATTTCATCCAATAAAAAAACATTTTACAGACTATTTTTATGAACTATTTACGACATCAATATTGACGAAGAATATTGGAGTTATGAAGTTTATAATTCAGAATATTAACTTTAAAATTATGTACTTATACCAAAAGGAACATTTAAACTCATATTATTTGATGAGTGCATTCTACTACAGAATTACACATAATAAAGTTAAACAACTTACAAATTACAATCGTTTTAATATAAATGGAAGTCGCAACAGTTATGATGAATTTATTAAACTTCTTAATTTAATTTATCTATATGGTGCTACTACTAAGTGGTCAGAAAAAAAACAAATACTTAAACAATATGAATTACTTAGTGAAAAATTAAACTACCCTTATTTTTCGAACGAATTTTTACTAAATTATTTTGAATAAATCTTGAACAAAATAGTTCGACTTCACTCCCTTAGCCTCCACAAATTATTTCCGGGAATAATAATTTGTTCTTAGGAATAAAATCGTACACAAGGTGGGACTTGAACCAACGATCCCAATGCT
>Ga0315330_10003208_pt1 | contig 11220 bp, 14 predicted proteins | sample M140m34915metaG_FD_203453 | JGI IMG/M metagenome (GOLD analysis project Ga0315330, IMG submission 203453) | Ammonia-oxidizing marine archaeal communities from Monterey Bay, California, United States - M1 40m 34915 | ecosystem: Environmental > Aquatic > Marine > Intertidal zone | place: USA... | reverse complement strand
CTACTTTCTTAGTCCCAAAACTAGCACAACTAGTTGTTAGGATTAATATCAGCGGAAGGGTCGTCCAAAGAATCCAATTCTTTACTGTCATTTTCTATACTCTCAAACACTTCTTTAGTGCTATTATTTACTCGTTTCTCAATCATTCCAGGCTTTGCAACTGCAAGTTGGTTTAAATTGTGTCTTCGAAAGATATCCAGATATGAATTCATTTCTGCTTCAATCTGTGCATTTTTTCTACTCATTTGATTCAATGCTTTACCTTGTGTTTCAAAGGATTCTCTCATTGTATCCATAGCTGCCTGTTGTTCTTGTACTGCACCTTCAAGTGCAAGGTTATTTGCAGATAAGGTTTGGTTTTCATTAAATAGATACCAAGAACCAAGTCCTAGTACCAAAATGATTCCTATCAATACTTGTTGCATTATGAGTTATCCTCAATATATTGTTTTAAGTCTGCAACTGTATGTAATGTTTCTGCATCATCATCTGGAATCTCTATATCAAATTGGTCTTCAATTCCCATAACTATTTCAACAATGTTGAGTGAGTCTGCACCTAAGTCATTTACAAAGTGTGCATCGTCTTTGACCATATCTTGGTCACAACCAATAGTTTCTGCTATAATTTTTTCTATCATAATTCCTCTGTCATATAATCCATAGGAGTTGCAGTTTTAAGTTCGACCTTATTACCTTCAAATGTTTTGAATTTAATAAACTTTGGCCCTAACATATAAATCCTTCTAACTTCCCATGTTCTAGTAAGGGTATCAATAATCTCACCCTCTTGATTATATTTATTGTAACTTACAGTGAGTTGTTTATGACATTCCCACCAACTTACAATCCATAACCAAATATTTTGGAAAAAAGTCTTTATCTTATTCCACATCACTTTATTTCTATCCATCTCATCATTTGAGATATCTTTTTCTTATATACACTGGCACTGACTCTCCAATCCTGTGAATTACTTTTCACCTCTTTGGGTTTCAACAATGATTGTAAATCTTTTTTAGTGAGGCCTGGAAATGCTCTTCCGAGTTCATTGTTTGTAATATGACCATGCATATAATCTTTCATTGCACCCATCCATCCAGTTCCTACAGAAGAATCAAAATATGATTTATTTCTTATTTTAGCAGAACCTTTTTGGTCACCACGACCATAATCACCTTCGTCTAGTTTGAGTGCCTTACGAAGTTTATCTATTGCTACTTTATTCTTTTTGAATGCTGGTGAACCAGCAGGTAAGTCCATACCTTTACTATAGAGTTTATATAATTGAGTTTTCTGTTTTGGATTTAATGAATCAAAATCACCCATTTTTAAGAACATTCTATTCTTTGTTTGACCTTTCTCAGATGCAGTCAATCCTACTATCTTTGCAAGTGAGTTGATAAATGACATACCATCTTTATTGTTTTTCTTATATCTCTTACCCATCTCTGCTTTAAGTTTCTTTGCAATTATATCTAAAACTTGGTCAACACCTGTAACTAACTTACCATCTGTTAGTAGTCTTGCTTCATTTACAGATGCAAGTGAACCTTTAAGTACAACTTGTTTCTTTGCTTTTTCTTTGTCTTTTACATGAGGTGGATGTTCATCTTCTGGTTCATCTCCAGAAACAATTGTTCCAAGTGAGTTTAAGATTTGTGTTAAGACTGGAATTGGTAGTTGGGCAATCATTTCAGCACCTTTAGAAGACATACCTTTGACCATCTTAAGTTTTTTAAGAATCTTTGGATTAGCAACTCCTTCTGTTACAAAAGGAGATTGTGTCTGGCCTGGAGTTCCATCTTGATAATGTTTAAGTAATTCTGGTGTCCCTACTTCTCTACTGTCTGCATACTTTTTATCTTTCTTTTTCTTTTTAACAATAGGTTGGTTGGTCTGAACTGCATCCCCTGTTGCATTCACTGGTGCATCTTCATCTATGGAGATTTCTTTGTCTGGATTGTTTTTCTTTCTATCTAAATCAACTTGTTTATTTAACTTCTTAATACCATCTGCATTGTCAAGAGGTATCTGATTCATCTGCATTTTCAAGTCTACAGTCATAGGTTTATCAACTTCACCAGACACCCAATCATCATTTTTATCTTTCTTTAAGTCTGGGGCCTGATATGGATATGGTTCAATTGCCATATCTTGTTGTTCCTTAAAACTTTTCATTTGACATCATGTCCTGTAATTAACATTGACTCGTCTTGGTCAAAGTTATATGCTTTATAAATGGCAACACCCATTACATTATCAGTCTGTCCTAGAACTTGGACTCTATCACCTCTTTGACCAATGATATTTTCTTCATTCCAAACTGACAATCGTAATTCGTATTCCATTCCTTTCTGTAAATTATTTAGGTTATCATGACCTTCTAATAAGTCAAGTACCATGTCATTCTCTTTGAGGTATTGATAAAAGTGTCTTTCTAATGGTTCACCATCTATATTGAAATGTTCTTTAAGAAGTGCTAACGATGCAGCGTAAGATGCAAGTCTTGTCCTACCAAATGGTAGTAGTTCTAAGACTCTTTTGAGGTTGAATACTAATCTATGAAGTAATGTGAATGAGTTCTTTTCTTCTGATGTTTTGGGTTTGACTGACTTAATTCTTTTACCTTTGTCATCAATGATACCGAATTTAAATGCATCTTGTTCTTCCCATTTTCTAGTTAACATCTTGAGAATACGAAAGACTATGACTGTATCTACTACACCCATTGCACCTTCTTGTAATTTTACCTGTGTCATAATTCTCTTAATACCTGTGCTACTTCCATATCAACTGGAACATTTGTTTTCCAGTCTTCTTTAACCAAGTCCATGTATATCAAACAAGTTTTAAGTACAGGCCAGTACTCTAGGTCTATTTTGAATTCCAACATTTTAACTGAGTTATCGAATCCAAATATATTGAAGATGACAATGAGATGATTAAGAATTAATCTCTCTCGTAGTTCACCATTTTTGTAGTATCTTCTTAACAGTCGTTTTAGATATCTAAACCTTCGTAAATCTTCCAAGAACTCTTCCATGGAAGTACATTGAGGGTTGTCATAACACTGCATTGCAAACATGGTGAAGTTTTCATCTGTCAACTTCTCAAATAATTTCATAATTTATATCCTAGTTATTATACTAGTATATAGGTGCAATGTTAGAAAGTTATCTTATCTCTGCTATAACTTTAAACATTTTAGTAGGAAGTCTTTCCCATTCAAAATGCATTTTTAGGTCAGGCCCTTTAGAAGAAACGAAGTTGTCTTCAACATCACCTTCTTCATCTTTACCAAACCTTCCACCATATTGAGTAATGGGTAGGTCTTTAGAACCTGTATCACCCATAGTTTCATCAATTGGATTTTCAAATTGAATACCAATCTGTTCGACTTTTCTTCCTAACTGTTGCATGGCTGCATGAACACTAATGTGTTCACGCACTGCAATATCACCTATCCAAGTATTTAACTTGTCTAACACACTGTTATCTGATGCAAATCTATGAAGGTCAGCAGTATCTACACGACCTGTTACATCAGAAGATTGACTATTGTATGCTTCTTGAATATATTTCTTGAATGATTTCATAATTTATTTCCTATTAAGCTGAAACTGTAATTGTACCAGCAGCAGTTCCTATACCCGCTGAACTAGTAATAGTTGCATTTCCACCTTCTGATTTATCAACAATTGTTGAACCACCAGCATGTGCAAGAGCATTTGCACCAAAACTTAATACATCAGATGCATTAGTAGCTGCATTAGCAGCACCGATTGCAAGTGCGAATGTAAGTTTGTTAGTACTTGAACCACTAGTGTAAACTAATACATGTGGCCCTCTACCAGAACCAGAACCTTGGTTACCATTAGTTACTGATAAAGTAGGATTACCACTTACTGTGACTTTCTCATTGAAAGTTACTGTTGCAGTTAATGTACCACCATCTGATTTATCAAAAGCAGTAGTTACCCAAGTGATATCAGTGATGTCTGCTTGACCTATAGAAGTCGCAAGTTCACCGATTGCACAGAGAACTTCTTCTTGATGATTATCAGACTTTTTATATACCCAACCTCTTGCATCTGCAAAGGTTAGTTTCTTTTGTGCAGCTGTTAACCATTTAGGTTTGGCTTCATCTGCATCTGAATTACCCCATAAAGACATAATTATCTCCTCATTGTTAGTTCCCTGTATGAGAAACTTTTTTGTTTATTACTATTGTATTTATAACTTTTAAAATCTTACTCACCCCATTTTGCAACGAATCCAGTTTCTTTTTTCATATCCTCTACAAAGTTTATATCCACTTCATCATTAAATGTAATGATAAAAGATGCTAAAGAACAATTAAATGCACCATTATCGTAGTTTAGTCCTGTAGGTTCTGGTACATGTGGATACTTTTCGTGTAAATGCATTGGATATGGACACTGCACTATCTGGGTTGGTTGTGCTTTCATTAAAGTTGCAGATTGGAATATTACTTTAGGAAACTTTCTACCTGTAAAGCAATCCCCAATCTTTTGTGGGTCATTTTGAAATGCATCCATATATTCATTACCACCCATTGGAAGTCCAAATGTATTATGTACATATGGTCTACAGTTATGTTCTATAAAGTATAGTTCATCGTCTTCACCCAATATTTGAGTAATACTACCTTCCCATTGACCACCAAACTTTGCACATTCGTTTAGATAAGGAGTCACACTCTCTCTTATTCTCTTGTCTAACCATTCTGGGATGTTATCAACTTGAGTATTTTTAAACCATGAAAGAACTGGAGTTCCCATATGTTTGGCAAGTGATTCATCACATATCTCTGAAAATGTAAATGACCATTTACCATTTGACATTATATAAGATATATTAGTCTCTATCCCCTTAACCATTTGTTCTACATAATATTCAACACCAGATGGTAACCAGTTTTCTTTAAACTGTCTCCATGAAGCTGCACTTGTATTGATGTTTGCAGAATGCCAATTATGTTTTGGTTTTATAACCCAGATATCTTGGTCTACTTCTCCATCAAATTCTAAATGATTATCACCTGTTGCAATAACATTAGGTAATGCAATACCACATTCATTTGCAAGGGTTCTTGAATACCACTTATCAGTTTCTAATCTTATAGAATCTACTGTAGGTGATATTTTAGGAATATCAATTTTATCTAATAGTCTAACTTTATGAGGTGCAGTACACCATACAAAATCTATTTTATTTTCTTCAATTAGTTTCTTTAATCTTGGAACTCCATATGTTTCAGAATACATTCCTAATACTGGTTCTGGGTCTGGGTCTTTAAGAAAATTATATATTGGAAAAGCATCCCATAAAACATTTATACCGAATGATTCATAGTATTGTGGATTTTCAGATGCACTGCATTGGTTAGTAAACACCTTATGTCCATCCTTTATTAACTCTCTTTGTAGATGAAAGTTATGATGTTGTAGTTCTAAAAATAATATATTCATTCTTTAAATTTCCTAATCTCACTAACATCCTCGTAGTAATTTTGAGGATGTGTATCCATTAACTTCTCTATTGTTTCTCTACTATAATTAGATGCAACTGAGAAGTTAAATGCAACTATAGTTTTCCTGTTATTACATGGTGGTGACCTATGTACATATCCAGATGGGAATATCAAAAGGTCTCCTTCTTTTACTTCTGGTTGGAATACATTCCCCTCAAAGTCCATAAGTTCTGTTTGTTCACCTTCTGGTAAATCAATGTAGTATATACCTATCCATTGACATGCAAAATGATTATGCCAGTTATCATAATCACCCCTATTCATCTGATGAAACCACATGATATCTACAAAGATTTTGTAGTTTAGTCCTGTTTCTGGTCTTATTGCAATATCTCTTGCAAACTTTTTTAATAGAGGTGCAATGCCGTCATCATGATTTGGGTCTTCTAATCTACCTGCTCCCCAGAATTCAATCTTATATTTCTGGTCAGCCATCATATCTAATGGTGGTAATTCCCAATTAACATAACCACCTTCTGCATCTTCATCACTCCATGTTGCATAATCCCTTCTCATCTGAAACTCTTGATAATTTATATTAAGTGATTTAGGATGATTATATCCATCATAATGACTTGATGCTTGTTTTTGTGATTGAGTTGCTTTTGGAAAAATAGATATCTCATATCTAAGTTTCTCATTTAAAATATCTTTATCTTTTGGTGTATATATCCAATAATTCATACATTTGCACCCTCATATCTTGTTATTATTTTTGCAGTAATGTCTCTATCTAATTTTTCTCTCATTAGGTTTGCAAAGTTTCTTATCTCATTTCCATAAGGTAACATGACATCTTGTAGTGTTTTAAAGTAATGGAAACTACCATCTTCTTGTAAAAGTTTACAACCTTTGTTAGGATAATCACCAGTCTCATCTGGAAGTTCATCAAGGACTATCCAGAGTTCCTCTTCACCTGTTCCAGTTAATGCTGCCTCAGCAACATAAGAGACAAATCCAGATTTATGTGGTTGATATTTTTCTGGTAAATCGTAAAGTAGATAATCACACCAGAAGTTCTGGCAAATTTTAGGTTTGTTTAGTTGGATAGAACATCCAGTTGAACATATTTTATTACATGCCTGACCTGTTCTGTAGATTAGATTCTCATTTGAAGTCCAATGGTTGACTTCTTTATACTTGTCTGCCCATTGTGCATCATGTGTAAAAGGTAACACTCTGCAACATACTCGACAATCACCACATTCGTTGTGATTTACTTGAAACTCTATTTCTCTCATAATATAGGAGTATTTAGGTCACATTTAAGATGCTGATGCTTCTGGTACTATACTCTTGATTTCTTGAACTTCTTCTAGGATTTTAAGTTCTGCTTTACTTCGATGGATGTCATAATCTCTTGAATTACGAATTCCACTTTCCCAAGATTCGTACTTTTCATCTAATAATTGACATGTAATTCTATCAGATTCATCCTTCCACTTTTCTCTTGCAGCTCTGTCTGGTCTTGGATATTCTGAACGAGGGATTCTTTTATCCCATGGTGGATTCCACATGAATGATTCATCATAAACTTTAGTACCATCTGACTGATATCCTGTCATACCGACTTTTATGGTAACTATATCGTTTTGTGAATCCTTAATAAATTCTTTATATTCTATTCTAATGTCCATAATCACCACTTACAGTTATATGATTATCATCTGAATCATAAGTAGTGAACTTTCCAGATTCAGTTTCTATGTATACTGTTGGAACACTACCTTCAAAATATTCTTTATCTAAAGGAAAATCATCTTGGTCAGCAGTAAACCATTCATCGTTTATTAGAATTGGATGGTCGTTAGTAATCTTTAACCAATTGTCTACAAGGTAATATCCTTCTCTCATATGTTCAGTCATAACCTCAGTAACTTCTGTCCAATCATCTCCATCTTCAATCATATCTCCAACTTCAACTTGATGAACATGAATGATACCTTTATCTTTTTCATTTACTAACATATCATAATGAAGACATATAATATAAAAACTACAACATGAACCATAATGAATATTATCTTGTTCAATTTTAAAAACAAATGTTGGACTTGTAAATGAATGGAATCCTTGGTCTATTGCCATTGATGTATTTGTTTGGTCTCCACGAGTATTACTTGCTGGAACCCAGAACTGGCAATTTAATGCAACTTGTCTATCTGAGGATGCACTAGAACAAATAGTAGTTAAGGTATTCTCAACTCTCCAATGCCTAAAAAGACCATGTGATGCCCAATTAGAACCACCAGAGGAACTATAAAGTCCATCACCATCACCTACAGTATAAACAGTACTACTTGTTTGTGCAAGTGGTGGCATATGGTAATTCGAAGTTGCCCCAGAATACTGAGACCCAGAAGTATTTTCAGAAACATTTAAATTATTACTAGAACCAGCAGCACCTGTCCCACTTTGTACATAATGCAATCCAAAATAAGTTGGTGGAAATTTAAATGAGTTTTGAATATCAGTAGGTGAAGAGTTACCACCAATACATGGTGAAGTACCCCAATCAACTCTATAAATTTCTGTCCAAGTTGAACTACCAATAGTTGAAGTACCACCAGCAGCGTTAGTATATGTTGCACTACCACCTAAAGGTCTAACCATCCAAGAATGGTATAGTGCTGTTAATGCACCATTACCACCTTTACCACCATGAGTCATTGTGGTTAAGATACCCATATCAAAACCTCTTTCATGGATATTAGTACAATAACTATATGTATCAGAAGAGATAGAAAAAACTGGACTACTGGTTTGTGCATCTACATAATTTGAACTTGATGAAGCACCTCTTGACATCATCCTACCAGCACCACCATTTGCATTAGTACCAGAATGATGACTTTTTCCATATACTGTTTCAGTTATAAAATCTGTAGGGTCTAATGCACCACTTGTACCATGAAAATTAGATGCAGATATCTGACCAGATGTAGGAATATTAGCATTTATATCTGAAGCTGCCACTGGCCCTCCAGATGCAGTTGTTCCTGTGTTTGCTTTATACAATCCACTCATTGCAACAGTTCCAGTACTAGAAGTAGTTACAAATTCTTTACCTATGTTCTCACCATTATAAGCTTGTGACCTTGCACCACTTCCACTAAGTGCCAAATCTTGAGTAACATCTAGACCTGTAGTTGGTTCAGTAGGCATTACGACATACTCCTCTTAATTGCACTAAGAGCTCTCATGTGAGATTGCTTGTTCTTTCCTAATAGTGTAAGTAACTGTTTTTTCATTTGTGGTTTAACTCTATCCATTGCCATGACTATAAGTTTTGCATTCTTTTGTGTTAGTTTTAATTTTTTACCATCATCTAATTTGATGTCTGAACCTGTTCTTAAATCAGCTGCACCTTTGATTTGCATAAAGAGGTTTGCATCTGGGTCATTTGCACGAGGGCCGAGTTTTTTAACTCTATCTCTTTGCTTAATAAAGTCTTTAACTTCTTGTTCTATATCTTTGTCTGGAGACCAGTCTGTAAACTTACCAGCACCTATTGCTTGTGCAAACTTCTTACTTGCACCAGAAGTTCCTTTTGCATGATTTATTATCTTATTTATTGCATCATTGTAGTCTTTTGCCTTATTTGCAATATCTCTTATCTTGTTATTTGCAGCTGGACTAGATGCACCGAAGTCATGGAATGCACGAGCTTCTGTTTGCATTAATTCTGAAACTGTTCTGGATTTTCTGAGTCTAGGTTCAGTCCTGTTCCAACTCCTATCAACTGCCTTTAAATTCTTAGGGTCGTTGTTCTCTGGGTTGTTATCTTTATGGTGGACATCTTTACCATCAAAAGGTTTAACTTTACCTTCCTTTTCTAAAACTCTTCTTGCTCTCTTTCTTGCAGCGTTGCGCTTCTTCTGTTCTGGTGTACCCAGATAGTTTTCTCTTTCTTTTTTGTAATCTCTCTCTATGAAAGTCTTCATGGTGACTCCTAGAAAGACTTATAGATATCGTTGTAATTACTGTATTTAGATTTTGCTTGTTTCATTAAGTCGTTGTAAATACCTTTTCTGACATCAATCAATCCAGAGGGCATATTACCTAATGCTTTATGTGTTTGCATTATACCTTTCAGTGCATCCCCAGCTTTCTTATTACCAACTAGTTTTGCAAGATACATTAATGAACCATTGTGGTCGTTTCTATCTGTCATTTGTCCAAGCTTTCTGACATCTGCCCAATTCATTTCTGATTTTTCTACAAGGTCTTCAATCTCTTCTTTGATTTCATCTATTTTGTCATACCAGTTTACGATATCATCTGTACCTTCTTTGTAGAAAATAGATTTTTTAGATACTGGGTCATAACCCATGTACTTACCTTTAAGAGAAGGCATCTTAACACCAATTTTGTTTAACATTCCAACCATCTTATGAAGTTTATCCCAGTTTGCTGGAGAATGTTTTTGTTGCCAGATTTGACCCATCAACTTGTCAATACCTTTTTCTGGGTCTTTATCATCAAATGGTAGTTTAGTAATCTTTGCTAACATTGAACCATATGTTTTTAACTTAACCATGTTAGTTGAAGATAATGATTCTATTACTACATGATGACCTGTAAATTCTTTAGATTCATTTGCATGTCTTAATGCAAGTTTAATTGATGGTAATTTAGTTAACCCTCTTTTAAGTTTTTCTATCTCTTTCATGGCATAATTCATATTACCACTTAAATCAAGTGCAAGTTCTATTGCTTTCTTAACTGTTTTATCTCTTGCAGCTACCTTCTGTTTTGGGTTATCTCTGTAATATTGATTTATCTCTGCACCTGTAAGTTTAGATTTACCCATTTTAGATAGTGGGTCTAACTTACCATCTTTAACTTTTTCATTAATTTCTATATGAGGGAATCCCATTGCTTCTTTTTTGAATGAAGGTTCTTTTTGCATTAGTTCTGTAAATGCAATTAAACTTTTTAATGGGCCTTCAACTTTAATTCCTTTAAGTTCTTTTGCAAGTTTAACTCCTGCTTTTGATGCAATTACTTTTAACTTTTTAAAGACATCTAAATCTTTACTATGAACCATCAGAGACAATGGAGTATCATCTCCACTAACTCTTTCATCTAGATTTTCTTCTTCCATTCTCATTTTGTTATTCAAAGTTCCAATCATTGTAATGACTGCATTTCTAGCATCAAGAACTTTCTTGTAAGTAGGATTGTGTTTTGTATCTTTAAGTTCTTTATCACCTTTGTTTATAACACCTTGATATGCTTTTAAAACTGCTTGCATTTGTTTAGAAACTTTTTTCATTGAATCAACTTCAACTTTTTGAACTTCATCAAGTTGAGTCTCTTCTGGTGTATATTCCATGTTTATTTCTTTATCGGTGACTTCGTTTATTGATTCTTTGACATTCTTGTTTGCAATCTTATAGAATTTTTCTATTGATGTTAAACCTTTTGAAATACCACTACGAACATTTGAAAATGCTGGGGCAGATAAACCTGAACCTCTCATAACTTTATCTACTTCTTTGAGCATATTTCGTAGTTTCTTTTCTAGACCTTGAACTTTCTTTACATCGTTCTGGTCATATGCCTTTTCTAAAAGACTTAATGATTCTTGTATGTCTTCTACAACATCACCTTGTATTCCATATTTTTGCATTGATGCATATGTGTCTGCAACTGACTTAA
>Ga0315330_10003202_pt1 | contig 11231 bp, 10 predicted proteins | sample M140m34915metaG_FD_203453 | JGI IMG/M metagenome (GOLD analysis project Ga0315330, IMG submission 203453) | Ammonia-oxidizing marine archaeal communities from Monterey Bay, California, United States - M1 40m 34915 | ecosystem: Environmental > Aquatic > Marine > Intertidal zone | place: USA... | reverse complement strand
TGCCTTGCAGGCTGCATCAAGCAACAGGCGGTGCCCAGCATGCAGGCGATCAAACGTGCCGCCAACCAAACAAAGTTGGAACCGTGGCGGTGCTCCCATGGTTGCTGGTTCGGTTTTCGGCCTTTGATTTCATCGCCGAAAATGAAGAAAAAGCAGGGCTTCAAAGAACTGTGCCCCGACACCTAACGGCCTTGTTCACTGTTTCCTCCGAGGCCTGACCCTCGGTGTCGGGGCGTGCTGTCCGGTAAGGTGGTTGTCTCGCGTTCATTCTTGCGTCGCACAAGGACCCATAACCCACCGATGGTTTACCGCATTTGCACCGGAAGTCACTCCCCGAAGGGTCGTCCCAGTCTTCGATTGCGGCCGTACGCATGGTGTCAGACGTCATTGCTCGTTTCACAGTCGCTCAGCCTGATGTTGCAGGTACGGTACTTCAGCCTCCAGCCGACTCCATATCAACTCATCGGCCTGCGGCGGGATTGCGCGCTGCGAAACTTTGGGCAAACAAGAGTTCCCCCACCTTTGGGTCACCGACCTGCAGCACCTCGGAACCAAAGCGCGGCCATTGGTGCACTGGACGCACCAACCAACCGGCAAAGGGATGTGTTGACAACAAAGGAACAGGAAGGTCCTGCTCGTAGGCGTAAACCATCTCATACAGGTCACGAAGAGGTTGGTTTTCGTCCTCGTTGGTAAGCAAATTAGCCCCCAGAAGGTTTTCTGTGGTCATACGAAAACCCGAATGGAGAACATCAAGACCCGGGAAACGGGTTCGCTCTCCTTCAGGCCTCGCGAGTTGAACCACCCAAGAGCAGGTGAAGGACTGGAGCCATGTTCGTCCTGTGTGGCTACCGAGTTGTGTCGTCAGCCACTGTTCGGCAAACACGGCCCACCATTCAGCAGGAAGGCGCTCCATCAGCATGCGTTGCATCTCTGGAACCCAAGGCTCCTTGTGTTGAGCGATGCGAAGAGCAAGAGCCCAAGCGTAGAGAAGCGATTTTTTCGGTTGTTTCTCCGCCTGTTGGCGCCATCCTGAACGCAGTTCGACCAGGACGTTTTCGTCAGTGACACGTTCTTGCAACACCGATTCCAAAACTTCCTGTTCGCACATGGGCTCACGGAACCAAACTTCCGCAGCTTCACGGAAGACGGCGGCTTCCTCCGGACGTTCAGGGTGGAGGGCGCAGAGAAGGCAGGTGGCGAAGGCAGGAGCGGATGAGGGGCTTGCTTTCACGCTGTTTCGCCATTGAACCAACACCCCTGCATCCACTTGAGCGGTGGCCTGAATCCTCCGTAAAACCAAACGCTGCCAACCTCGACTCGCCCCGAGCATGGCCAATGGAAGATGCTCAAGGGAAAGGGCGTCAACCCCCAGCAGATCCGTCCAACCTTTCGGAAGGCGAGTGTGCAACCGCATCCAGCGGGCCGGTCGATGGGCGACTGGAGAAGCAATCCAAGCAGCGAGGGGGTGTTCCCGTTCCCACACGTTGGACTGCTGTTCATCACCTGATGGGTAGAGGCGTAAAGCTTCGGCGAGAATCCTCCCCCCCTCGCCCTCGAACACCTTTCCGGTGAACGACTCGGTGGTTGTGACCGAATGATGCGTCATCAATTCAAGAGCATTCAATGGCGACGGTGAAGGTGCCGTTCCTGTTCTTCTCGACGAGACACCTGGAGCGTTCAATTGCACCTCAATCGTTGAGACACGACCCTGTCGCACGGAGATAAAACCCATTTCCTCACCGTCAAAAAGAACCGAACGCCGACTCCCAAGGGAGGGTGGAGGGCCCCTCCTTGATACAAAGGAACGGCAAAGAGGGTGGGCGAGAAGGCGTGAGACGAATTCAACCCCCACATCCTCAAACGGCCAATCGACAATGAACGGCGTGCTGATGGAGTTGGCCACGAAGCGTAACAAAGCCGATGCACCGCGGCCCGTCATGCCGTAAAGGTCCAGATAACCCTCTTCCAAGGAGGCGGTGGTCCACGACACCCGTCCGAAATCCATCAGAGCTTCCCGTTCAAGAACAGAAGGGGAGGTTGACGCTCCCTCTTCTAACAAGGTGACCAACCCCTCGTACAATTCTTCAATGCGCGACGTGTTCATTCGTGGATGTTTCAGCATCAACCATTCCTTGAGCACACCGTAGGGCAGACGACGATGTTTGGTTGCATGTCGATCACCGATTTCGAGCGCACCTTGGCCCAGCGACTGCAAAAGAAGCGACCGATTTAACGCAGAGTGGAGATGACAACGCAAGCCTTGTTGCGGCGCATAAGCATGAGAACTGCCCGCAACAGTGCCCACCACCACGTCGCCCAACTGAAGACGAGAAGGCGGTGGGCCGCCACTTCCACCGGTTGGAAAGAACTGGGCTTCTGCAAGACGGGCTTCTCCTCGGACCTCGAAGACTTCACCTCGAACCAGCCCCACTCGCTCAACGGAGGGTTCGAAATCGGCGAGGGTATTGCCTCGAGAAAGTGGCGGTTCTGCTGGAGTTCCGTCGCGGAGATGGTACCAGCGAATGTTTCGTTTTGGAGCCAGCACCCAAACCCCCCCCTTGTTTCCACTGGACGGTGGACCGTCGACCGCCGCAGGGTCGGGGACAAAAACGAGTGAGGTTTCGGGCAAATGCGTGTAAGCAAGGAGCACATTCGCGTCATCAGCATGAAGCACCATCGGTTTCTTGGCGCTGCTCAGAACGTCAGCATAACGCAACATTTTGCTGACCGCATCTTCCGTCAAGCGTTCAACGCCTTGCTGACTGAGAAAAAGTGGAGCGTTGCGGAGGCCCCCTGATTCGTCCCTGGAGATCAGCCCTGCCTCTCTTAATTGTCGACATGCAAGCGATGCATGGGGCATTCGCATGCCAAATTGTGTGGCGATTTCAGAAACCGTAGACGAACCATGCCGGAGCCACACCAAAATTTGTCGGTGGGCAGATGAACGAATGGAACGGGAAGACATCACGGGTCACTTTTCACTGCCTGAGGCAATTGCTACGAGTTGTTTTTCTTCTAAAAAGGTTACTTAGTTAATTATAGTTATATATTTCCAGTGGAACTGTGAAAAATAACTTACTTTTCTTTCGCTTAGTGTTGGAATTACACCTATATTTTATCACCAAACGTAACCAAATCGTCAGTCGGAGGAGGAACCATTATATCAGCGGCCTCGCTCCTCAAGAACAGTGGCACATTCTAACGAACACCACACCAAATAATGACAGGAGGGACCATACATGAAAACAACACGTATCCGAGAGAAAATCAAGAAATTCTTAGGCGACCGACCACGAAATACTGCAGAGATCCTGGAGTACATCAACAGCACGATGCGCCACGGAACCACCAGCCAGCAACTCGGCAACGTCTTGTCCAAGGACAAGGACATCGTCAAGGTCGGCTACATCAAGCGCTCCGGCATCCTATCAGGCGGCTACGACATTTGTGAGTGGGCCACCCGCACCTGGGTTTCCGAAAACTGCCCCGAGTGGATTGAAGGCACCCCCATCATCGTTGACAGTGAAGGCAACTTCATGACCAACAGCGATGAAAAGCTCTGAAGATTCATTCCTCTTCTTTGAACTCGATGCCGAGGCTGTCCATCACGGCATCGATCTTTGCTTGTATGCGCCTTAATTCGGTGTTCACTCCAACCTCCGAATCTGCTTCCAACGCCACCACGGTGTTGGTGAAAATCGCCACGAACATGTTGAGAAACGTGAAGGTGGTCATGAAGATGAAAACCACAAAGTAGACCGCCACCCACCAGCCTTCTTCGTCGATCAGTTCCCTGACGATGCCGTTGGACCACGACTCGAGCGTCATCACCTGGAAGAGGGAAAACAACGAACGGCCAAGGCTGCCGAAATATTCTGGCGATACCGTTTGGAACAACACGGTGGAGAGGACGGCGAAAACATACGTGACGACAAAGAGCAAAGTAGCAACCGCCGAAAGTCCACGAATCGAGAAAATAAGTGATTCAGCCACGAGTTTGAGTTCCGGAATTCGAGACACCAGCCGGAATGCACGCAGAACACGGAACACGCGGAAGACCGCAAAGAAATCACGCGCCGGAATCAAGGCGATTCCGACCACGACAAAATCGAAAAGGCACCACGGGTCCTTGAAAAAGTCCCCACCCATGGCGTAGATTCTCAATAAAATCTCCAACACAAAGACGGTGAGGAACAACCCGTCGATGGTTTGGAGAAAACCGTCCCCCTTTGGCCCCCAATCATAGGTCTCAAACCCGATAGCGATTGAACTCGCGAGAATCGCAATGAAGACGATGTTGTTGAACCGGTCAGACTCAACCAAGGTACGAATTTGCTGTCGTGTCGCTTCCGACATGAACCGGGAGGTGTCAAAACAGGCGTATAACTCATACCCCGGTTAGCCGGAAATTCACTTTCCTTCGAAGATGGCCATGGCTTCGTCAACCGAAGCCCCTTCACAGATGATGGCGTGGCAGGCTGCAGTCATACGAACGGCTTCTTCCGTTTCCTTCTGGTGGATGTTTCGACCGGTGGCAGCCCCTCGGCAGCCAGAGATGTTCATCTGATCGTAAAGGCGCTGCAAGAATTCACGAGGCGGGAGAGAACCACCTCCCGAGCAAATGATGCCCGTTCGGCCGGCAGCCTCAACAGCAATTTTCAGCGACTCGGGTTGCGTCATACCGTCAAAGGCCTTGGGATAATTCACCTTGGCGAAGTCGGCTCCAATGCAGCTGGCGACGCCTGCTGCCCCGGAGATGAGTTGCGGATCCTTCTCATCGCTCACCGCTTGGCCTCGGGGGTACATCCAGACCACGGAAATCATACCCAATTCGTGAGCTTGGCGGATAAATTGAGCCGCTTCGGTCAACATCTCATGTTCGTATTCACTCCCGATGTAAACGGTGTAACCGATACCAACCACGTTGATGCCGTTGTGGACCAGCGACATGACATCGTCCATGTCCCACAGGGCTTGACTGATGGGGTCTCGTTGAGCGGTCTTGACCAGGTGCGATTTTGAATTCAGCTTGACGAGGTAGGGCACATCCGGGTGGTCCCGGGCGTATTGGGCGATGAGTCCACATTGACCAGCAAGAACACCAATGGTCCCCTCTGCATGGGCTCGTGCGCCGATTTCAAACAGATGACCTGGGTCGTTTGACGACAACGGAACGGCCTTACCTCCGTCGTAGAAATCGTCATTCAGGTGTTCGATTTTTTGGTCGCAAGCAAACAAGTTCATCGAACCTGTGCCAGCCGTGGCGGCTTGCATGTTGTCGATGTACGTCTCGATCAATTCGTCAGGAACATCGGCTGGAACATTGATGTCGCTCATGGAAATCACGTCGGAAATCACTCGCCGGTGAAGTTGGCCACACGCTTCTCAACGTAAGCGGCGATCCCTTCCTTGGCGTCGCTGCTGTTGAAGAGCGCCGCTTGAAGTTCACGCTCGAGGGCCAAATGGTACTCGAATGGAATTTCGGGGCCGGTTTGGCATGAACGCTTGATGTTGCCAACGGCTTTGACGGCCTTGTTGGGCAGGGTGAACTGACTGCACCAATCGAGGATGTCTCGACGGAAGTCATCAGCGTCGCCTTCCCAAATGTGATTGATGAGGTTGCAGCCATGAGCGTCCTCGAAGGACATGAGTTCGCCTGTGACCATCATTTCGAGGGCCTTGGCCTTTCCGATGAGACGGGTCAAACGAGCCGTACCGCCTGTCCCGGCGAGCACACCGAGGTTGATTTCTGGGAGCCCCACCTTGCCCGAGTTCTTTCGAGCGATGCGAATGTCAGCGGCCATGGCGATTTCAAGGCCACCACCCACGGCGTGACCGTTGATGGCACAGACCACGAGTTTGGGGGTTTGCTCAAGGCGAGAAAGCGTTTCGTTGGCGTGAAGACAGAAGTTGTACTTGAAGCCGGGACTCACGCTGTTGAGCATCTGAATGGAAGCGCCAGCAGAGAAGAAGGACGCTCCGTTTCCGGTCAGGACAATGCAGGTCACATCGTCGTCAAAGCGAGCACGGACGATGGCTTCGTCGATGTCCCTCATCATGCCGTGGGTGTAGGTGTTGGGTGAGCGGTCGTTGGCACCTTCAAGCGGAGCCCCTGCGGAATCCGAGGTCAATTCAATGACGGCAATACCGTTCTCAGTGACGCCGTAGTTGACGAGTCGGTTGGTCATCGGTTCAAGTTTCAATCCGTAGAGGTCGCTCATGGCCCAAGCCACAGGGGTTGGCATTAAGAAGAAATCGCTGTGTTTTCTTGCCCTGCGCCATCGCTTTCGTTGTCGTTGGCAAAGGAAACATGGCCGCCACCACGGCGTATCGAGTCCCATTGTTGGCCAACAGCTTGCGCTGCTTCAGACGGTTCCCAAACATCGCGCTTCAAAGCGGGCCGGAACGGCATCCTACGAACGCCACGGCCGTGGGCTTTGGGATCGTTTTCGAGCATGAACGGGCTGACAACTCGATACAGCAGACGCTTGAACAGGGTGGGGCGAAACAATTTTCCAATCCAAACCAATCCGTCGCTGCGCTTTTTTTGGTCTTTCATCCACGCTTTGCACATACGTTTGAAGGTACGGTCTCCCACACGGTTCATCAGCCAACGATTGGCCACGCTCGTTCGAACATAGGGCATCAATTGTTTCCGTACCTCGACTTCGTAGTCGCCATCACCGAGGATGTCCCGTGCAGCGAGAACGCCAGACCATACGGCCATGCGCATGCCAAAGCCCCACATGAAATCCTGAAGTCCACCGGATTCACCGACATAGTATCGTCCGTCCTGCTTGTAATTTCGATTGATGGTGAAGTCGCCTTTTCCACCCACCCTTTTGATGGGGTGTCGGTTCAAATTGGGGTAATGTTTCTCGTACCAAGCGATGGTTTCGTTCAGGAATCGTTCCGACTTGCGCTGCTTGCGCCACAAACACGTGCAAATGAGACCCACGCCGTCGATGATGATGAGGTAGGAATAGGACCCGGGGGCCAAACGGTCGTTCAGTTGGAAGGCGATGTGGTTTGGATGATCGGTGCGAAAAATTTCACCGTAAGCCACCGCAGAGGTCCCTTTCGGCCCACAGGCGATGATGGTGCAATCCTCTTCCTTGACCCTTGACTTGTAGTGGAGTTGAGCGCCTGCCTCGAGGGCTTGTCGCTTGAAACCCTGGTCGATGGTGTGGTCGGAGGTCCCTCGTTCCACTATCCGATAGGCAACACCGTCGGTGCGGGCTTGGGTTATGACGTCATCGGGATGAATCAAATCAACCGTGTCAAAGGTGGTGGCCTTGAACGCCGTGGCGTCCAATCCCCAGGCCGTAAGTTGGTCCATGAAGTCGTCATCCATGCTCCAATTCTCGAGCGCTTGGAAATCACCGTCAAACCGCGCTCCAGAATCTGCACGAACATCGTGAACGTGAACCTCTTTTCCGGCCTTGGCCAGCACGATAGCGGCGGCCAAACCAGACAACCCTGCGCCCATAATGTGAATGGGCTCGGATATCGGAGCGGCATCGGCCATGCATGGCCATGGAGGCGTGAGGTTTGAATGATGTGCTTCTCTCGTTCGCCACATGACGGGCGTGGTCTTGGTCGAGGAAGCACCCGAGGTGCTTGACCCAAACGACCTTCTCACCAAAATGAACACCGAGAAATGTGGTGCGGTGGTCAGTTTTGTTGGCCTGACGCGAGAAACCGAAGGTCAGGCCGATGTGTTGAGGTTGGAATTTGACGCATGGCAGGACAAACTCACACCGGTGTTGGAACGGTTGGCGAACGAAGCGATTGAAGCGTTCGGTGTGCGTTCGGTTGCGATGGCCCACCGAACCGGCTCAGTGGGGCCGCAAGAACCCATTGTCGCCATCCATGTTGGCAGCCCACATCGAAAAGAAGCCTTCCAAGCCTGCGAATGGCTCATTGATGAGTTGAAGAAGCAAGCACCCATATGGAAGAAAGAGGTCACGTCAGAAGGGGAGACCTGGAAGGAGGGATTGGGTTGAGTGAAAAATCCATTGAAGGCATTGTCAACATCGGCAGCAAACCCGTGGTAGAACGTCGCGCAACCGCCCAAGGCCGGCTGGCGCTCCAAGCCACGACAAAAACCGCCATCGTGGAAGGTGCCGTGAAGAAGGGTGATGTGATCGAGGCATCGACCATCGCTGCCATACAAGCCGTGAAGGAAACGCCCCGAATCGTACCGCATTGCCATCCAATACCGCTCGAAGGGACCGACGTTCATTGGCGCTGGGAAGGCGACGACCTGTGGTGTGCCGTCACCGTAGCTGCGCATTACAAGACGGGCATCGAAATGGAAGCCTTGACCGGGGTCGCAGCCGGACTGCTGTGCGTCTTTGACATGGTGAAATCACTCGAAAAGGACGGGCATGGCCAATACCCCACGGCACGCATCACGGACCTTGAAGTGGTCGAGAAATTCAAGGGAAAGTGAACCGTTGTATTGATGGCGTTCCCGCGTGTCCAACCGTTCATGGGCATCACCACCGACCTTGCACACCATTTCCTTGAAGCGGTCGACCAAGCCGCCATCGCCAGCGCTGCTTGGCGTGGAAAAGGCGACAAAAACGCCGCAGACGATGCGGCGGTCGAAGCCATGCGACGAACCTTTGACAACGTACCATTCGACGGTCGCGTGGCCATCGGCGAAGGGGAGCGAGACGAAGCCCCTATGCTCTACATCGGCGAAAAACTCGGCTCGATGATCGGGCGGGCGGGAGCGCCACAAATCGACATCGCTGTTGACCCACTGGAATGCACCAACAACTGCGCTGACGACCAACCAAATTCCATCGCTGTTCTCGCAGCAGCACCGCGAGGCACACTCCTGCACGCACCGGATTGTTACATGGACAAACTGGCGGCTGGACCTGTCCTCGCCGACCATGTCTCACTGGACGGTGGCGTCGCTTACAACATCGAACAAGCCATGCACGCCCTGGATTGTGAAGCCGGCGATGTCCGCATCGTGGCGCTTGACCGAGAGCGACACAACGACCTCTTCAAGGAAATCCGTACAGCCGGTGCTCAACTGCACCTGCTCGGCGATGGCGATGTTTCCGGGGCCCTTTGGGCGGCCAAGGAAGACGGCCCGTTTGACATGTTAATGGGAATTGGAGCAGCTCCCGAGGGGGTCATTTCTGCTACGGCCATTCTCGGCGTGGGTGGCGTCTTTGAAGGACGGCTCGTGTTCCGTTCCGATGAAGAAGAAGCGCGTGCTGAAACCATGGTGAACGATGACTTGACGCGCCTTTGGAAAGCGGGAGACCTCTGCCAAAGCGAAGATGCGGTGTTCGCTGCTGCAGGCGTATGCGACGGCTACCTTCCTGGTGTTACCATCGACAACGGGTACACGACGACCTTCAACGAATTGATCGACGTATCCACGAAAACCGTTGTCCGCTCAGAAGAGCGCCGCCCGATTTGAAGCGATGAGGAACGACCATGGCCCAGCAACTCCGGATTGATGTTCGCCTCCCTCAAGGACACTGGGCAGGGGATGTTACCAGAGACCATCCCTCTGTCACGTTGAGAATTGAACAACACATGCCGCTCAGCAAGGGGCGAGGGACAGCAAGGTGTTGGAGCAACGAAGACATTCACACAACCGTTCGCAAGCATGCCGGCATCGACAAATGCACCGACCCTGAGGAAGGGCGATTCTCGGTGGATATTTCCGCAGGCGGTGGCGGTTTCCTGCGCCCGCTTGTCGACCTTGGAGTGGTCCCACGCACCCCTTTTGAAGTACGAGACGGTTGGGTTGAATGGACGGTGGAGGGTACGCGAGAAACCATGAGAGAACTCGTCAACCGTTTCCGCAGCGATGAAATCCCACACAGGTTGTTATCGACCCGGAGCACGGGGTCACGATTGTTGACGCCCCGCCAACGAGAGGTGTTCGAAGTGGCCTCCAGAGAAGGGTACTGGGATGTACCTCGTCGCATCAATCTGACCGAACTGGCCGGCCTGTTAAACGTAGCAAAGTCCACCCTCTCCAACCAACTCCAGCGGATTGAATCGGCGGTGTTCCATGCCTTCACCGAAGAGATCCGTCGCCAAAGTGGCTAACATGTTCGGGCGAACATGTTCGTAAAGGGTATAAGGAGGTCGGGGTTCACCTTGTCTCATGGACAACCTACCGAAGACATGGGACGACTGGATTGAGAACTTCAAGGCCTGGCAAGACAATGTCGGCTACGACCGAGAATGGATGGGAGATTTTGACCTGTCCATCCAGTTCGACTGGGAGCGAGCGGGCGACGTGATTGAGTTTGGAGACTACGCTGGCCGCACCAAGTGGGAACGCTCCCTTCAGGTTCCCCATCAAAGCATGCGCGACGCACTGGTCAGCATGATCACCGTCCAAGGCGACACCGAGTTCGCCTCCGTAGAGCAACAGCGACACCTCCTCGCCACCGCCCCTACCGATTATGACCGCTACGCAGCGGCCCGCATCATGGCCGAAGAGCAACGCCACGGCTGGCAGATGGCCTACCTCCTCATGACCTACTTTGGCCAACAGGGACGACGTGAGGCGCAAAAACTTCTGGAGCGCAACGCTCAGGACGGCGACCGATTGCTCGGCGCTTTCAACCGCCCCATGCCCCACTGGCTGGATTTCTTCTGCTACACCATGTTCGTTGACCGAGACGGCAAGTTCCAACTGGGCATGCTCTCAACCTCGGCCTTCAAGCCTCTCGCAGCCAGCATGGGCCCGATGCTCAAGGAAGAATCATTCCACCTGGGTACCGGTTCCAATGGCCTCCGACGCATCATCAAGGCCGGCGTGGTTCCCTTGGACATGCTCCAGCGATACATCAACAAGTGGGTCTCAACCGCCCACGACTTGTTTGGCGTGGACGAATCGTCCTCGGCTCACTGGGCCTACGTCTGGGGCATCAAAGGACGATGGGACGAACGCAAGAAACTCGATGCTGACATTGAAGTTTCGAAGGAAACCCTCAACGAAGAAGCTCGTCAGCACTACCACGAGGAAATCGTCGGCGAGGTGCGAAAGTTGTGCGGCTACCTCCCCGAGGGCGCTGCTGACTTGTACGTCCCACACGAGAACTTCCACCGTGAGATTGGCCACTTCAAGCGCCAACGCTACACCGTGGAAGGAACCTTGTTCGAAGGCTCGGACGACGAGTGGACGACCTACATCGCCAACCACCTCCCAACGGCGCAAGATGAAGAGGACCTGAAAG
>Ga0315330_10003201_pt1 | contig 11233 bp, 11 predicted proteins | sample M140m34915metaG_FD_203453 | JGI IMG/M metagenome (GOLD analysis project Ga0315330, IMG submission 203453) | Ammonia-oxidizing marine archaeal communities from Monterey Bay, California, United States - M1 40m 34915 | ecosystem: Environmental > Aquatic > Marine > Intertidal zone | place: USA... | reverse complement strand
TATGAGCATAATCGTAAACTGTCGGACCGCAGACATAAAGTCTCACATTACCTGGGTTTAATGGCACAAAAGGAACCTTTTGTCGTTTAAGTGTGTCATAAAAGACTAACTTCGACATTACAGCCTCATTTAAATCTATCGTAACAATTATTCAACGTCCCTGCTTCGGTCTATATGCTGTCTCGAAAGCATTTGTGATAGGGTATCGTCTGTCTCGACCAAAAGCCTTATGACCAATTTTAACACCGGGGGGCGCCTGTCGTCTTTTATACTCTGAACGATCAAGCATTTTCCATATCCTCATCACCGTATCAAACTGGTAACCCCTTTCGGCAATTTCTTCTACTGTGGCTTCTTCGTCTATCAAACCTCTCAAAATTGCATCAAGAGCCTCGTAAGGAGGCAGTGTATCTTGGTCAACCTGATCTGGCTTAAGCTCGGCTGAGGGGGGTTTGGTAATGATACGATATGGCATTACCGATCCAGAAGGACCTAAAGCACCCTCCGGTTTATTTTTATTTCGCCATTCTGAAAGCTCAAAAACCGTCATCTTATAAACATCTTTCAAAACAGAATATCCACCACACATATCTCCATACAGTGTTGCATACCCCACCGACATTTCCGACTTATTTCCTGTAGAAAGGACCATGGAACCCATCTTGTTCGAAAGAGCCATTAAAGTAAGCCCTCGCGAGCGCGATTGAATATTTTCCTCAGTAATTCCGCTTTCTAAACCTTTAAACTGCTGCTCTAACATTTTATCAAAAGCTTCCATTGCTGGTGCTATAGAGACTGTATCTAACTTCACACCAAGCATCTCAGATGCCGACGCGGCATCATCTAGGCTTTCTTGACTTGTGTAAGGAGACGGCATCATTACACAATGGACACGCTCTGCTCCCAGAGCATCAACAGCAACGGCAGCACTTATCGCGGAGTCTATTCCACCAGACATTCCAAGAATTACACCAGGAAACCCATTTTTATTTACATAATCCCTTAAGCCAACGGTCATAGCCTGATATGTCGCCGCAAGATCTTTCTCAATATTACACGTTTTACCAAGCTGGCAGTTCCAAGTATTACCAGAACGACGCCAATGTGTTATCGCCAGATCCTCTCGCCAGGCCGGTAACTGCCATGCTAAATTTCTATCTGGGTTCATAACAAAAGAGCCGCCGTCAAACACAAGTTCGTCTTGACCACCAATTTGATTGAGATAAACAAGAGGCAACCCTGATTCGACAACTCTAGCGACAGCATGGTGAATACGCATATCGGATTTCCCCGTTTCAAAAGGAGATCCGTTAGGAACCAGAAGGATTTCGCCTCCAGTTTCGGCTATACACTCGACAACATCAGGAGTCCAGATGTCCTCACAGATCGGAACACCGATGCGTACATCCCGAAAATTAATTGGTCCGGGTAGCGGACCGGGGTCAAATATACGTTTTTCATCAAAGACCCCATAATTAGGCAAGTCATATTTATGTCGTGCAGCAATGATCTGGCCTTGATCTAATAATACCTGAGAATTATGAAGACGATCCTCTTCAACCCATGGGGCACCTACTAGGAGAGCCGGCCCTCCATCCCCCGTCTCTTGCGCTAAAGCTTCTATGGCCGCAGTAATTTCCGATATAAATAATGGTTTCCGAACAAGATCTTCTGGCGGATAACCACAACTATATAATTCGGACGTAACGACTAAATCCGCGCCAGCTTTTGCAGCTCTAGCTCGAACTTCACGTAATCTATTGAGATTAAAATCTATTTTCCCAACAATCGGATTAAGCTGCGCTAGTGCAATAGTGAGTCTATCAGTCATCAAAGTTGATCTCGCTAGTTTTTCAAAAAAGAAACTAAAATTTCTATCATATTCGTTTTCAAAAACCTTATACACAGGCCATTTAATATTATAGAGGATCCACCCATAGGAAAAGGTTGTTTGACGTAATTATTTGATAAAAGACCCTTTAACATGAAAGTGTATTAGATGTCTCATAATTGAGATATGTTTTATCAAATCAAAACCATTCAAAGTATTAATTTTATTTAGAAAGGAACTATTAATATGACATATGGTTATGTTATTGCCCATGTCGAAGTGACCGATGAGGCAGCATTTGAGAAATATAGGTTGCAAGTTCCGTCTGTGACCGAAAGTCTTGGCGGGCAGTATTTAGCAAGAGGAGGCAAACAGGAGCCTCTGGAGGGAGATATTCTATTGGGAAATCGAACAGTCATAATAAGGTTTGATAGTTACGAAAAAGCGATTGAATGGTACCACTCCAACGAATATACGCAACTTGTCAAATTAAGGCAGGCAGGTTCGAATGGTTCGTTGATGGTTGTTGAAGGTGTAAGTTAGAACAAGTAGCACACCATCGCCAAATTAATGTTATAACCTGAAACGTCTAGTCTTGTTGATGTATTAAAAACCCGATATCCCATCATTTAAAAACTAACACCACCTTTATAGGTTCCAGGATATAAATTATGGCTGTAATTGAATATTTTTACGCAACACACTCAGTTTATGCTTATTTAGGATCATCAACCTTTAGTAAAATTATCTCCGGCACCGACCATATAATTATTCATAAACCCTATAATTTGCCTGAAGCTATTACAGGGATCGGCTCAACAAAAATAGGCGATCGTACTGAAGCACATCTAGATTATTTTTTCCGAAGAGAAATAGAGCGCTGGTCTGAATATAGAGAAGTTCCAATAAAAACATTCTTACCCACACACCATTTCAACTCTCTCGTTCCATCGAGTACAATGATAATAGCTGGGATTAAACTTGGCCTTGAAATTGATGCACTAGCACATGCTATGATGAAATTTCATTGGCTCTATGATGCTGATCTAGCAGATAAAAACACACTTACGGCAATAGCAAATTCCATAGATATCGATCCCATGCCTTTGTTGGCTTTAAGCGAAACCGAGGATATCTTGCAAACTTTCAAGGCGAATACGGTTGAGGCGATAGAACGTTCCATATTTGGCTCCCCCACATATATCGTTGATGGAGATATGTTTTACGGACAAGATAGACTGGAATTAATAGAAAGGGCACTCAACAAGCCATTTCAATATGATACAAAAAAATAGGAACATTACTTGATTGATATACCCACTAAAAACGACGTTGTCATAATAGGAGCAGGCCCTGTTGGTTTGATGACAGCAAATTTATTAGGCCTCTACGGTTTGCAGGTATTATTAATAGAAAGAAATAACCAACCGTATAATTTACCTAGAGCTATCACTTTAGATGACGAAGGCTGCCGGACACTGCAAGCTGTTGGACTAAGCGACGTATATCTCCCAGACGCTTTACCCAGTCGCGGTTCTCGATATTACGGTGAAAATGGAGAACCATTTGCAGAAGTTGGTCCCGGCCCAATAGAGTTTGGTTTTCCAAGACGCACTCAAATATTTCAACCCGAATTTGAAAAAATCCTCCTTGATGGACTTAGTCGGTTTGATAATGTGAAAATTGGATACGGCTTCAAATTAATATCTTTTAAACAAGATATAGAAAAAGTCGACCTGACAATTTCAGGACCCAACAAAAGACCATTTACGGTAATTTCCAGCTATCTTATTGGATCGGATGGGGCAAGAAGCACTGTTCGAAAAATACTTGGCATAAAAATGGTAGGTGATAGCTATCCCGAGGATTGGTTAATTATTGATACTATAAATGACCCAGATACCGAGCCCGTATCTAAGTTTTTTTGCAGTAGCAAGCAGCCCTACGTAAGCATCCCAGCACCAAATGGAGGCCGAAGATATGAGTTCCGAGCTTTAAAACAAGAAACCAGCACTGATTTACTGCATATCCCAAACATACAAGCTCGTTTGAAACCAATACGGGACATTGCGCCAGACGATATCATAAGAGTAGCCATATATACCTTTGAAGCAAAGATTGCTGATGCCTGGCAAGCGAACCGTGCATTCCTTTTAGGTGACGCAGCCCATGTAACGCCACCGTTTGCTGGACAAGGTATGAATGCAGGTTTGAGAGATGCACACAATTTATCGTGGAAGCTATTTCTGGTCTGCAAAGGTAAAAGTAGCCCGTCTATACTGCAGAGCTACGAAACAGAAAGAAGAGGGCCATGTTGGGCAATGATCCAACTAGCAGTTGCCATGGGAGATATCGTAATGCCACAGGATCATTCAGATATCACTTTCAGAACTAGCCTTGTGAAATGGATGGACCGGTTTCCCGCTGCAAGGGAGTTTATTACTCACATGAAATTCAAGCCCCCACCACGATATACCGATGGGATATTCGTTAATTTGGACAATCAAGAGTTCACAGGATCTTTAGTAGGACAAATGCTACCTCAGATCCCGGTAAAATATTTGAATGGGACACATGTAAAGCTAGATGAAATACTCGGACATGGGTTTACGCTTATTGTCCAAGACGAGAGTATACTTGAATTCCTGCATCAAATTAAACACCAATTATGGCCTGAACTATCTTGCAAGATAGTTGCTATTGGCGAAAGGTTAACCGCCACAGCAGATAACGTAATACGCTTACAGTCAAAATCGGACCCCACTGTGAAACAACTACGGTCACATAGAGACCAAATTATTTTAATACGACCTGATAGGTATGTCGCTGCAAGTTTTGACCAATACAATTATAAACAAGTCATAACAAAGTTTAGCAGCCTTCTAAGTTGATTACGTGATCAAGGCCTCATTCTACTTTTTCATGAAAAATTTTACATTGAACTCCACCACAGCTGTTGCCTCCATTTAAAAGCAATAACACAGCTAATAATAAGACCTCCAACTCCATACAGAGTTACTGTATTTGAATAACCAAACCATTCTATAAGCAGCCCTGAACCAATCAATCCAACCGGCAAACCATAAACAGCAAGCATTCTAACGCCCATTACTAAACCCCGAAATTTTTCATCGGCTATATTCAACAAAGTCACGGCCATAGATATCATGGCAAGACTTTGGACGAAACCTGCAGTAGCCAGTATTACTTGACCGGAAAACTTTATTTCAATCTGTCCTAAAAACAATATTACAATATGCATAAGAAAAATATTACAAACCATAAAACGAGCCGGATAGGATAGAATTGGCAGCAAGGCCATCATGATTGAACCCAAAAGAGCTCCTGCAGCATAAGAAGCGACTAAGTGACTTAAACCATTCTCATCAATATGATAAATTTCCTTAGCTACGAAAGGTAAGATCCCGTGGCTGACTGGAAAGACCGTTAAATTAACCAGAAAAGCAAACCACATAGCCGCTAAAAGGGTGGGGGTTTTCCAAACATATTGAAGACCGTCTTTTAGATCCGTAAGGGGTGATCGATTAATGATATTATTGTTAAGGACTGTTTGCGTCTTCACGGACGATACACCAAACGTCAACAGGAGACTGATAGCATAGAATAACGTTACTGCTACATAGGCATAGCCGATTCCTAGTGTTGAGAATAAGCCCGCACCCACCAACGCTCCAGCGATCCTGGCCGAGTCCATTGTTGTCCTTGAGACGCCCATTGCCTTCATTAGAACTTTCCCAAGCATAGTATCACCGATCAATCCGTTACGCATCACAAGATCTGAAGGACGAACAAGGCCAATCAAGAGACTTATCCCAAGAATTACAGAAGCATTCAGATTATCTGTTAAAGCGAGCGACATGGTAATAATAGAGGTTGTAAGATAAGATCCACGCAACAAACAAAGCATGGTGCGCCTCCCCCACCGATCGCCTAAAACCCCTAGATACGGGGCGATGAGTGTCCCTAGCCATTGCATAGAGGCAAAGATGGTTAATACTAGGACAGAATCTGTTATGGTGAGAACATACCAACCAAGGATTATAGTTTCCATTTCAAAAGCCCATGACGCCATTAAGTCAGCTGGCCATTGAAATCTAAAACTCCTAACCGAAAATGGTTCAAACATCGATAGTTTTAACCGATTAAGCACGCCAGTTAAAACGCCCTATTGCAAGAACGTTAGATTGACCACGCTTCGGTCAGAGTATGATAGGTCATTGATGGCGAATATCATTAAACTTCAATTCTAAAAATAAATTTGCAAAAACTATCGAAGAGTTTAACTACTGATGTATTATTTTGATACATTTTACTTACTTTAACCAAAACCAACTTATAGGAGATTCAGCAATCAACATACATTTTTTTGACTTAGAAGGTTTAGATGGAAAACGCTTTAGCCCTTTTGGATGGCGCGTGAGAATGGCTCTAGCTCATAAGGGGCTTGAGTCTTCCTCTATTGTAGAAGGCGTAGGTTTTTCGGAAAAACATAAGGTAGCATTTTCTAACCAGGAACTGGTACCTGTAATCAAAGATGATGATATGATTATCTCTGATAGTTGGGATATTGCTGTCTACGTAGAAAAGTCTTACGAAAGTTCGACTTCGCTTTTTGGCGCAAACAACGATTTCAATCAGGTGAAATTCATATCAAGCTGGGTAGATAGCCAATTGCATCCATTAATTGCGAGATGCGTTGTTCGAGATATATTGGATGTCATAAGTCCGTCCGAACACGAATATTTTCGAAAATCCCGGGAAAAAAGATTTGGCAGAAGTCTTGAGGACGTGGTTGCTGACCGCAAGGATACAAGAATACTTCTCAAACAAACACTTTATCCAATAAGAAAAGCACTCGAGATCGGGCCATTTTTGGGTGGCGATAACCCAAACTTTTCAGACTATGCCATATTTGGTGCATTTATGTGGGCAAGAGTAACGAGTTCATTCCAATTGTTGGAATCGTCTGATCCAATATATAATTGGCGTGAGCGTATGCTTTCATTGTATGATGGGTTAGCAAAAAAGGCGCCTTCGGTCGATATTTAAAGGATTTAGAAAATGCGAATTAAGGACTTACCAGTTGAAGAAATGACGCCCGAACAACAATCTATCAGAGAAGATATTGTAGCTGGCCCAAGGGGAAAGTTGCAAGGGCCATTAAAGGTCTGGTTAACCAGTCCAAACCTGGCTGATAAAGCACAAAAGCTTGGGCAGTTTTGCCGATATGAAACCTCTTTACCTCCCCATTTGAGTGAACTGGCTATACTCGTGACAGGGCGGTTTTGGGGGGCCGAGTATGAGTGGTATGCCCATAAGAAAATTGGATTAGATGCGGGTTTAGATCCAAAAATTGTCGAGGCTATAAGACAAAGACGCTTACCTAATTTTAGTTCCAGTGCTGAGAAAATTGTGTATGAATTCGCCACTCAATTACATAATGATCATCGTGTGGGAGATACGACCTACTCCGCGGCCGTAAAAGAATTTGGGGAAATTGGCACGGTGGATCTAGTCGGTATTCTGGGCTATTACACTCTAATTTCTATGACATTAAACACCTTTCAAGTCTCGTTACCTGAGGGAGTCAAAGAAGAGCTCGATTGAAAAATAGCTTTCACTACATGGGGTATTTAGCGCTAAACTCTTAAATAGCGACAGATGGGATACAGTTACTCTTGATGTTACAGGGGCTTCTAATTTTTTCTAAACACAATAGTTGTTGCCACCATACCAAGTATAAACAACATTAATAATGCGATGTACCCATCCTGAAATGCTGCTTCTTGGGCTTTCAATAGAAGGAGGTTTTTAAGATAAGCTTTGGAAACAATGACCCCTTCCAAATTAGTCAAACCAGAATCCATAAGACGGTCCGACATACTCGATAGAAACTCTTGGGTAGTTGAATTATTAAATGTTTGAGTTTCTAAAAGACTGCTCCCGTATTTTATCATCTTACTATCGATTATAATGGCAAGTGTATTGATACCTATGGAAGCGCCAATAAACCTTATGAAATTCATAGTGCCTGCAGCAAAGGGGACTAAGTCATTCGGCACTGAGCTCATTGCACTAAGATTTAACGATGGGATTACTAATCCAAGACCAATACGGCCTAGAGCTATTAAAAAGGCCATCATCCAGAAATTGGTTAGTATGCCGGTTCCGCCAAGCAACCAACAGGAGATTGCAAATATCGCCAGACCACCAGTCATAGTGTAAGATGGATGGACGATTGTTGAAAGTCTGCCAGCAAAAGGGAAAACCAGTAAAGAAACTAATCCTCCTGGCAGCAACATCAGCCCCGCCTCAAGTGCGGTTACACCCTGAACTGTCTGAACCATTACAGGAATTATATATAGAGAGCCAAACATTCCTGCGCCAAAAATGAATGCTACTAAAGCTGATGCGATGTAGGCTTTATATCTAAAAAGCCCAAGTTGAAGGAGAGAGTCTCTTGCTCTTTTTTCTCTTATCAAAAATAGAACAAATAAAATCACTGACGTAAAAAGCATAAAAAATACTGGGTCAGTGTCCCATCCATCACGCTGACCATAGCTTATTCCATTCAAAAAGAGCATAAAAGCCCCTATAATCATGATAAAACTAACAATATTCAGGGGGCTTCGAGCTGTTTTTGCCGCTCGCCCGGGCACAAATATCCAGGCCATAATGGCGCCAACCATCAACATAGGCACAGCCGCCACAAAAACAAAACGCCATTGAGCAAAATCGACTATAAACCCGCCAAGTACAGGACCAATCGTTGGACCAAAAACGGCCGTCAAGCCAAACCAACCCATCGCCTGTCCTCTGCGTTCGGGCGGGTACGCTAGAAACACAGTGGTCAGCGATAACGGTTGTACAATGCCAGCGCAGAGCCCCTGGGCTACTCTAGCCAGCACTACCCCCTCAAAAGTTGGTGCATATTGTCCAATTAAACCAGCAAAGGAAAAAACTGTAAGAGCAGTTATAAAAATATTACGGGGACCAAAGTTCGTTATCAACCAGCCATTCAAAAGTAACCCCGCAGTCATCGCCGAGTAAAACCCGGTCGACACCCAATGCGCCTGATCTTGTCCAATACCAAATGCTCCCATGATATTTGGAATTGCGACATTAGCCATAGTCGAAGACATAATCATGGCAACGGTAGCTATCATACAGGTAATCAGTACACCGAGTTGGTTAATCGGCTGACTCATGGATTAATCACGATCTTTTAAATATTGAATTTAACCAGTTTATCATTCTTTTGGATCAATGAAGACCTCAACCATCATGCCTGGTTTTAAAGCTTCTTGTTCCTGCTCCACGTCAATACGCACCCGAATTCGTTGCGTGATTTTTGTAAAAGTACCTGCTTCATTTAATTTTGGGAGCAACGCAAACTGGCTCGTAGCAGCATTGCCAATTAGCATAACCTTACCCATAAACTTTCTATCAGGAAAGGCGTCAACTTCGATCCGAACCTGTCCGCCGGCAGCTATTCGGTTAATTTCAGTTTCCCGTATATTCGTCTCTATCCAAATCTTATTCGGGTCATGCATGACCAATAAACGTTGACCTTTAGAGACAAATTCACCCTTTTTAATCAATCGGCGGCCAACAACTCCGTCTATATCGGCTTTAATAATAAAATTATTGAGCTCCGCTGCCTGAATTGCAATCTCGGCATCAATTTCAGTTAATTGGGCTCGCAGTTTACCAAGTTCTGCAACCTTAACTATTAATTCTGATTGATCTGCAATAGCCTCTTTAAGTGATGACTCCGCCGTTTTGATAATTGCGTTTGACTTTACAAGTTGTTGCTGTGCTTTAAAGAAGTCAGCCTGAGAACGATCAAACCTAGACCTAGATACCGCACCCTTTTTTATAAGCTTTTGAATGCGTTTCATTTCTTTTTGTAAAAAAGAGAATTCATGGAAAAATATTTCTTTACTAACTCTAGCCTCAGCTAATCTAGATCTTGCTCCCTCTATTCGCGAGTCGAGCTGCGTTTTTACCATTATATGCTCTGCTTCGCTGCGTTCTAACTCAGCGAGTTGAGTCTGCCTCTGAGCTTTCTTTTTCGCCAATTTCAGTTGCATTACTCGATCATCTATTTTAGCTAGAAGTTGACCTGCCGAAATCCGAGCTCCTTCATCGAAGAATACCCCGGTTACAACCCCACTTGCTTGACTACTTATTGGCACGAGATCTGCCATAACCCTAGCATCTGTCTCATGCACATATAAAAAAGCATTCCGTCCCCAGTTTACTGCCCAGAAGATCATGGCACAGACCAATAATCCCAATAGAATAATTCTTATGATGGCAAAGAAGTTGCGACCTTTGACCGCATCTTTCTCTTTTTCATCATTATTATCTGGCAATGCATGGTTCATAATAGGTCCCACCGTCACAGCGGCTTTTGCAAGAATGATGGATATCAAAAACTAAAATACGTTTCAGAAAGACGAGTCTTATATCACTCTGTGTAAAACTGAGTTGTTTGGACAAGCCGTACTTTAAGAAATAAACATATCTCAGAATATGTATAATAATAAAATTTTTTCTAAATTAACTAAAATCAAATACTGCATTTTTCTTATTCACTACATTTCAAAATCCAAATGCTTTCCATAGTCATTACAATAGTTTTATTTTGGTTGAAAGTATCAAATTTACACAAAGCATTACCAAACTTGGGTCTAGATTCCGACGGATTTAAAGACAAAACATGCATCGTCGCTTTAATAGTGTCATTCGGCCTGACGGGGTCCAGCCATCGAAGTTTATTTATTCCATGCCCCCCAGAGCTTGTCGTTTGAAACCCGTTAGATTGCTGAATGAGTCGAAAGGTTATAGCCGCCGTCATAAACCCACTAGCAATTAACCCACCAAAAATAGACTCTTCAGCGTCAGGTTTACTTACGTGAAATGGTTGTGGATCATAGCGCCACCCATAATCAATGATTTCCGCCTCAGTTATTGTTTTGGATAGACTTTCAAAAGTGTCACCTACAGACAAATCGTCAAAAAAAATTGGTTTGTGCATCAGTATACATTCCGATTAATTGCGCGAAAACTCTCAGTCAATGGGCGGGTGTGATGATGCAAATAAATCCACCTAAGATGATTTAAATAAAGAATTGGCGTCCAAGGAAACTTTCTTTTTGGCTACTATCATATCCCTTACCCGCAGAATCTCCTTTTCCATCCTTTCTATATAGAGCTCCAAGTCTTCTATATTCCAGTGGGTCAAATCCTTCAATTTAACCGGCTGGGTCTTTGGCTCTAAGTCATCTAAGTCCATGAATAGCGGCCTCCAAATTATTGCCTGCATAAAATAAATGATAACTCTGTTATTCTTATTTGATCCTCAACGTCTTTTAG
>Ga0315330_10003195_pt1 | contig 11256 bp, 4 predicted proteins | sample M140m34915metaG_FD_203453 | JGI IMG/M metagenome (GOLD analysis project Ga0315330, IMG submission 203453) | Ammonia-oxidizing marine archaeal communities from Monterey Bay, California, United States - M1 40m 34915 | ecosystem: Environmental > Aquatic > Marine > Intertidal zone | place: USA... | reverse complement strand
CGGGTTGCACCGACGCGTGCTCCATGCCCCCGGCGGTGTGCACCCAGATCCTCTCCTCCCTCCGCGTCATCTCCGGCGAGGATGGAACCGACATCGGCGCCAAGAAGCTCAGGCAGCTCCGCGATAATTCCAAGTTTTTCCGCGAAGGTCTGGAGGCGCTCGGGCTGGAGGTGCTGGGGCACCACCCGTCGCCAGTCATGCCGGTGATGCTCTACCAGCCGTACAAGATTGGCGACTTTTCGAGGCTGGCGTTCAACCGCAAGCTCGCGGTCGTCGTCGTCGGCGCGCCCGCCACCCCCGTCAACTACCCTCGCATACGTTTCTGCGTCTCGGCAGCGCACTCGAGGGAGGACCTCGCCGACGCGCTCGCCGCGATTAGCGACATCGCGGATGAACTCTCGATCAAGTTCAAGGTTGCCCCGCCCAACGCGTGGTGCCCGGGCAGCATCCACGACAAGGAGGAGAAGGAGAAGCAGGTCAGCATCAAGCGCGTGGCCAAGGCGAGAGCCGCGAGGTCCGCCGCGCTGGATTCCGCGTCCAAGCTGGCGTCTGGCACCAACCGAGCCCGGTTCGCGCCGTTGCACTCCCGAGGCGAACGCCTCGGCGACGACATCGGCCCACGGGCTTCGTCATCCGGCCCCATCGACGGGTACAAGCTCTCGGGAGTCACCGAGAAGCACCCGAAGTGGGACCAGTACAAGATCATGCTCTCGTCCACTGACATACTGGCGCTCACCAACGACCCGGTGATGAAGGAGGCTTGCGCCGCCACCGTCGAGGAGCTCGGCCTCGGGTCATGCTCCCCGCGCGGGTTCTACGGAACCTTCCCCCCGCACATGGACGTGGAGCGTACCATCGCGGACTTTCTCGGGGTCCAGGAGGCTGTCCTGTACTCGTACGGCGCGTGCACGGTGTCCTCGGTGATACCCGCGCTGGGGTACAAAGCGGATGTAGCCGTCGTCGACCGCGGCGTCGGCTACGGCATCCTCGCCGGCCTGCGCCTGTCCAAGATGGACGTGCGCTGGTACAACCACTGTGACGCCGAGGACTGCGCCAGAGTGTTCGCCCAGCTGGAGACGGAAGATGGCGTCCACTCCGCGCGGCTCGCTCGGCCCGGCCGCCGCCGCTGGCTCATCACCGAGGGTTGCTTCCAGGGCACCGGTCGCCTCGCGCCGCTCCCGGACCTCGTCGCGCTCAAGGACAAGCACCACGCGCGCATGATCATGGACGAGTCCATCTCATTCGGCGCGATGGGCGCGTCCGGCCGCGGTCTCACCGAGCACTTCGGCGTCAACCCCAAGTCCATCGACGTCATCTCGGCGTCGCTCGAAAACGCGGGTGCCTCGGTTGGTGGATTTTGCGCCGGCGACACGGGCGTGGTGGCGTACCAGCGGCTCATGGGCGCCGGCTACGTGTTCAGCGCGTCGCTGCCGCCGTACCTGGCCACCGCCGCGGCTCACGCCATCCGCCGCGTCTCCGCCGAGCCCAGGCTCGTGGAGAGGGCGCAGGCGTCTGCCGCCGCGCTTCGCGACGCGGCGCTCTCGGGCAGAGTCCCGGGTTTCACCACCGACGCCGACGCCTGTTCCCCGATCGTTCCCCTGCGTCTGGCGGTGGGCGCGTCCGTCGCGGATGAGAACGCGTTGCTCGCGGACGTCGCCGCGCGCGCCAGGCGCCGTGGCATCGGCGTGTGCGTCGCGCGCGTCAACCCGCTGGTTCCCCCCGACCGCCGACCCCCGCGGGCGCTTCGGTGCTTCGCGTCCACCGCGCACACGAGGGAGGATCTCGCCACCGCGTTCCAGGTGCTCGCGGAGGAATCCGCGAAGGTTTTGCCGTCGCACGCGCTCAGCGCAGCTGTTGACGCGTCACCGGGCGCCAAGAAGAGGCTCGGCGCGGACCCGGGGTCCATGGTGATGAACCCCCCGGGGCAGCAGCCGCCGAAAGCCGGCGGGTACGGGTCGCCGAAAAACGCCCCCGGCGCCAAGGTCAACCTCGACGGCACCATCTCCCTCAACAACGACTCTGTCAAGCGCGATCTCTTCGCCAACGGCAGCAGCAATGGCGTCGGGGAGGTCAAGGCGAGCCCCAGCAAGCAAAAGGGTGCGCACAACAGGTCCGCGAGCTGGTCCGTCAACTCGATGAACGGCGGCGCCGATAACGCCCCCGAGATGTTTGAAGCTCTCTCCCCCGTGAAGGAGAGCCCGATCGCGAACGGGTCCGCCAGCACCGGCGGCGCTCCGAGGCGCATGTTCAGCGACCAGGATTCGCCCCAGTCGCTGTCCGTGCCGCTGCTCGTGGTGCTCCTGTACTGGCACAACATCTTCCGCCGGTACATCCTCAACCAGATTGACATCACCACGCACATGGTACCCAAGTGGCTGGCGAGGATCGGTTTGCACCCGACAGAGTCCCGCGGACCCGTGCGGTTTTTTTACTGCGCCGCGGGGTACTTTGGGTCGCGAAACTTCCACTCCATGGCCCTGCCGCTGATGGTGTGGACCTACGACTGCGGTTTCACCAGGCTGGTCATGGTGTTTTACTGCATGACCTCCGGCGTCGGGTGCCTCCTCAAGGGTGCCCTCGCGACGAACACCAGCTCTTCCAGGCCGGCCAACTCGTCCCTCGGTTCGCTCATGCCCCACCGCGTGCACGCGTGGCCCTCCGTCGCCGGATGCAACGCCACCGCGCTGCCTTTCCTCATCCTCCGGTGGAGGCACGGCGACGTCTGGCTCTGGGACATGGCCAATCAAGAGGCCGTCGTGCGCGAATACGCGGCGGCTTTCGCGTACATGTTTGCGATTTCACTGGCGCGCATGGGCAACGGCGATTCGCCCGCGAACGTCCAAGGGGGCGTCGTGGTCGGGGCCATCATGCTCAGGGTGCTGCTGCCGCACATCGACTGGTGCATCGCGGGTCTCGAGGCGAGCACCGTGTTCACCGCTCAGGGTTTCACAATCGTCGGGATGGTCCTCGCGGCTATTCTCCTCTTTCCCATGCCTCTCAACAGCCGCGGCGAGATCCTGTACGCGTCGAGCACGTGCTACAGGCGCATGTGGAGGACCTTCTTCTACATGCTGTTCTTCGCCGCGGGGTCGGTGTGGCGCGAAGGGCCCGCGGCGCAGGCGATCGAGCTGCCCACGACGCCAGCCGGGTGGGCGGGTGTCCTCGCGGCTAAGTTTTTCGTCGGTCACGTCATCTCGCAGTTTAGCGTTTGGGCCATTTCCTACGTCTCGCAGCTGTTCGTGGAGTGCTGGCTCAGGGCGTACGTCAAGTACTTCAAGCCGTGGTCCGTGGGTGAGCACAGGCGGGGTACCGGGGGTGAGGAGGATGGGGAGTCGAAGACGTACGGTACCACTCACATGCGTTTGGTGGCCATCACGGTGGTTGAGCTGGCGCAGGACATCACTGGCGCGCTGGTGACGGCGCACGGTGTGCCGAGGCTGTTTGACACCCTGCGATCGTACACGTCGCTGCGAATCTGATACGAGATTAATACTAGCATCCCCCTGCTGCAGGGTTTAATTAACACGATAGGAGCGTTCCTGTTGTTCTCAGATCTCGTTCATCATCAGATTCGAATTTTCGACCTCGACTTTTGAGGGGAGTTTTGAGGGGGCTTTTTCACAGTACCACGACACACGACTCGCCCGAACCCCGAACCCACAATCCATTCGTATCGCGTCGAGATGCCGCCTAAGGATAAGCGTGTCGCTGTTAAGCCGCGAGATACCGCGAAGATGCCGCGGAACCCCGCGGAGGACGCCCTGTATCGTCTGACTCTCGCGGGCGACCTGTTCAAAGAGCAAGTGCTCGCCAGGCTCGAACCCACCGACCGTGGCATGCTCAGGCTGACCAGCAAGGCACTCAGGTTGACGATGGCCATTGATGAACAGCTCGATCGGAAACTCGAAGTCTCTCGCTTCATCGGGTCCGAGAAGAGCTTCGATTGGGCCTTGAAGAACTACCTAGGCTTGATCGACAGCAACGGTGCAGATATCTGTAAGTACGCAGCTCGAAACGGACACCTTGAACTCCTCAAGATGATCAAACACAAAGCGGACATACGTGAGATGCGTCCTTTCGGCACTCACCCGGTCTACTACAATTGGAAATGGGCGTGCGAGACTACACACCTGGACGTCCTCGAGTGGGTATACCGTTCAACAATACCTGCCAAGGAAGTTGACGACTGTTGGAAGCAATTGTGGAAGGCAAATGCGGAAACATTGGAGGTACTGCCGTGGATATGCGACACTTTCCCTCAGATCAACAATTACATTCGTTCGTCGTCATCCTATCCCTGGCGTGCTGCAGAAAAAGGTCATCTCGAATTGCTAAAGTGGCTCATTGAATCCCTCGGGCGCCCAATGAAACCAATCCTGTGCGCTAAAGCTGCTACAGGTGGTCATCTGGAAGTCTTAAAGTGGCTACGAGGGAAAGGTTGCAACTGGACTGAGAAGGTTCTAGAAAACGCTACAGATAATGCAAACCTGCACATAATGCGGTACGCAATCGAAAATGGCTGTAAATGGAACCCGGAGTGGACGTTGCATGACTTGGAAAACATTGACGACCAGGAAAAAAGTCTCGCCGCTTCAAGGCACCATAGGAAGGTACAAACAGGCACTGTCCACGAGAACTTCGGCGAGGACTTCCAGTGGATCATCCAGCGCGCGCACCAGCAAATCGCCGATGACAAGCTCGCCGCTGAAGAGAAGCAGCGCCGCAAAGATGAGAAGGAGCGCCGCGCGGCTCAGAAACGCAAAGCCGACTGATCACACACACCCGACACGATTGTTTCACAGGTTCAATAACACAAATAGGAGAGACGTTCCATCAAGCATGCGTTGTTCTCAGATTACAGCGTCAATAACGTAAAATAGTCATATCTTTTCCCCCCTTGTTCTCCCCCAATCACCGCGGACCGTTGCCATCCTCCGGCTTGTACGGCTGCTTCATGCGGTCCGCGAGCTCCTGCCACGTCAGCGTGGACAGGTCCTCCTTGTTCTTCTTCATCCAGGTCTGGTACGACTGGCCCGAGTTAGAGGTCCTCGCCGTCTCCACGTCCGCCCTCCGCGGCGTGTACACCTTCGGCGCGTTGAAGTTGCCGGTGGTCGAGGTGTCGTACGGGTTGTTGAAGTTGGCCCCCGCGGCTCCCTTCCTGAACCCGACGTTGCCAACCCTGCCCATGGGAGGCGGGTTCAGGTTACCAGCCGTGGGCATCACGAGTCCCTTAGCCTTCTCCTCGTACTCCGCGGTAGCCTTAGCCTGCTCGGCGGCAGCCTCGGCGGCAGCCTCCGCCTCCTCCTTGCCCGGGATCTCCGCGGGCTTTCCAAAGGAAAACATGGCGCCGCCCACGTCCGGCTTGTCAGCCTCGGGCTTCTCCTCCTCCATAGCCTTGGGAACGACGGAGTTGGAGAGGTCCTTGGGCTTTTGCTCGATGAAACCCTGCTTGGACGCCGACTCCATAGCCTCCTTCTCCTTCTTGGAGTCCCGCTTCATCGGCTTGTCATCCGCGAGCCCGAGGGGGTCGAAGATTGCAAACGCGTCGGCAGCCACCTCGCCCGCGAAGGAGTCCTTGCCCATCCACGCGCCGGACATGAGGAACTTCTCGAACTTTTCCTTGTTCTCGAGCGAGTCGAAGAGCCGCTCCCTGTCCTGCTTAAACACCATGTTGTTGGCGAACAGGAACGCCATGGCGGTGGCGGTCATGGCCTCGCCGCCAACGTTGAGGAGTGCCTGCGCCACGTCAGCCTCGGCGACGAGGCCCGCGGCGCCGAGCCCGCCGATGATCGCGGCACCCGCCACCTTCTTCTGGTTGTCCGTGACGGTGAACTCGGGAAACTCAAAGTTGGAGACGGCGTCAAACTCAACCTCAAACTTTTCGCGCTTCTCCGCAGCCTTCTTGGCGGCGGCGGCGGTGGCCTCCTCCTCCTTCTTGAGCTCCGCCTGGGTGAGGATGTCCGCGCCGGACGCGTCGGCGAGGGCATCGGCGGCAGCCTGCGCCTTCTCCTCGGCGGCGTCGGCCTCCTCCTTGGCGAGTTCCGCAACCTTGGCCGTCGCCTCGGCGAGGATCATCTTCGCGCGCTTAGCCGTCTCAATCGCCTCAAAGGCCCTGGTGGACTCCTCCTCAACCTCAGCCTCGGCAGCCTTGTACGCCGACTCGTCGTCCTCGATGTTCTTGAGCTTTAGCGCGGCGACGGCAGCCTCGGCTTTCTTCACCTGCGCGGCGGCGGTCGTGGTCGCCTCCTCGAACATGCTCTTAGCCGTCTTCATCACCTCGACGACGGCGAGCTCCGCGGGGGTCACCGCGACGTTCGCCACCTCATCCGCGAGATCCTCATCCTCGACGACGGATTCCGCGACAGCCTTGATGTTGGACTTGAGGTAGTCAACCTTAGCGGGCTGATCCTCGAAGGAGAAGACGACGGGGGTGTTGTAGATATCGTCCTCAGCCGCCTTGATGGCTTCAGACGCCGCGAGCTTGGCGCGCATCTCCTCCTCGGTGGTTCCGTTCTCGTTGTCGCCCAAGACGGTCTCCTCGGAGTCAGTTTCAGCCTCGGACGCGAGCGCGATGGCCTCGGCGATGGCGGCGCGGGCCTTGGTAGCCTCCTCGGACTCCGCGGAGATCTCGACGGTGAGCCTCTCGACAAAGGCGTGGGGCTCGACGACGGAGACAACCTCCCCGGAGACGAGCTCGCAGGCGTAGTTGTCACCCTCCTGCCAGGTCAGCACGCCGTTGTTGTCGTTGTAGCGGACAAACTTGAACTCGGCGCTCGCCTCGGCGTTGGGGATGGAGATGGAGGTCTTCCACACGTCGCCCTCGGACCAGGTCATGCGACGGCCGACGTCCACCTTCCAGCCGCCCAGCTCGGCGACGTTGCCAACCAGCACGAGGTGCTCGCCGACGGTGAGGTGGGACACCACGTTGAACTCAACCACGTTGCTGGTGGAGGAGCCGTCGTCGCGGATGAGCTTGGAGGATCGGGCGTAGACGTACCCGTCGACGTTGCGGCCGTCGGTGGGGTCGACGACGGGCTCATCCGCGGGGGCGGCTTCCGTCGGGGCTTCTGCTTCGACGGCGATGAAGGGAGGGGTCGCGCCGACGGTGACGAACGCGGCGGTGCGGAGGGCGCGTGAGACCATGCCCTGGGACTCAGCCTTGTTGCCGAGGTCGACGTCGATGGCTCCGATGTCCAGCGCGGGCATGGACTTGTCCGTCGCGGGGGCTTCGTCGTCCTCCTTCTTCTTGCCGAAAAAGCCAAAGAAGCCACCCTGCTTCTTCTTCTCCTCCTGCTTAAGCTGCGCCTTGGTCTTGCGCTTCTCCGTCTTCTTCTTGCGCTTGATGACGGTGCCGACGTTCTCGTCGGAGGTAAACACGGGCTTGGGCCTGGACTTGGGCTTGACGGGCTCGGGCGCAGCGACGGCAGCGAAGGGCACGGTGCGAAGCGCGCGTCCGACCGCAGCCTTGGTCTCGGAGTCGAACATCACCGGCGTCGGGACGACGATGGGTGTCGCGACGGCGGTGATTGGCTCGGGGGCGGGCATGTCGATGAGCGCGGCGGCTTCCTCCTCGTCCTCCGTGTCCTCCACCTCGGGAACGTAATTCGTAGCGACGTCCGCGAGCGCGGGCTCCGGTTCGTTCATGAGTGAGACGATGTCCTCGACGTGCTGCGCGGCAGCCGCGGCCGGGCGCGTGGGTACCGGGGTATCATCGGTGGACGCTGCGCGCCGGGACCCGGGGGGTACGTAGGACCCGGCGCCGATGATCTCGACGGTGACGCTCCTGGCCCAGTCCGTGGACGCCGCGTCCAAGGGCAGGACGGTGTCGCCGGATACGTAGCCAGTCTCCGCGACGACGTTACGACCGCCGACCCACTGGCGCATGAAGTCGACGGAGTGCGTCTCGTTGTCGAAGCGGACGAGGCGGCAGTTGTCGCCGTCGAGCCATCGGACGGCGCCCGTGTTTTTGTTCTTGACCACGGGTTTGAAGTCGATCCACGGCGCCGGGGAGCTGTCGTCGATGCCGCCAAAGACGTGGAACGCCTCGAGCTTGACCGCGGCGGACCAGATGTCGTCCTCGGACCACACCATGGGCGCCGCCTTCTCGGGGATCCAGTGCCCGAGCTCCTCGCAGGATCCGACCATCATCACCTCCTCCTGGTCGGTGACGTGGATCTTAGCGCGGAACACGACGGTGGCCATGATCTTACCCTTGCTGGAGCCCTGGCTGGGGCATACGTCCTCGACGCTGACGGGCATGTACACGCCCTTGGGCGCGGCCGCCTTGCCGAGGCCCGTGGGCGTATCGGGCTGCGTGGGAACCGCGAGTGCGGCGGACTCGGACTCGACGTCATCCGCCTTTGGCGCCTTGTTTGGAGCCGATCTTCGCGGGACGATGGTGTTGGCCGCTGTGCCAGACTCGTCGGCGACCGGGGCGTCCGCGACGGGGGTGGACTTGGGCATGGGGTACGCCTGGACGAACTGTTGGGGCTCGGCGTCGGTGGCGGCGGCCGGGGCGCCCGGCGCGGGGCCCTTGAACCTGGGCTCGCCCGGCGTGGGCTCGGGGAGCGTCTGGTTGTCGTCGGGCATCCACACGTCGACGGCGTCGGGGCGGGTGATGACCACCTTGTAGTCGCCCTCGGCGGCGGCCGGGACCTTGACGAAGCCGTGCCATGTGTCCGCGGTGCCTTCTTTCCTGATGCAGTCCTTCACCTTGAGCCCGAGTTCTGGATCCCAGTCGCCCAGGAGGTCGCCGGAGCCGACGAGCACGGGCTTGCCGTCTCCCTGCCAGCCGGGCATGCGAAAGGCGACCTTGATGACGCGCCAGTAGACCTCGCCGTCCTCCTCGGCGGGGGAGGTGTCGGCGGGAGAGGTGGAGACTCGCGCGAGCACCGCGCGGCGGGGACGCTCCGCGGGGGCGGAACGAAGGGGAGCCGATGGCACCACTTGGCAGCGCGCATCTTTTTTATTTCCCGCGTGCGCGATCCTCGGCGCGAGCGTCGCGCGAGCGGCGCCTGCGGAGGCCATGATCGCTGGCCTTCGCGTACGTTCGAACCACGCACAGAAGAGGTCACGCGGGGGTGTCTTTCTCGGTGTGCGGCGCCTGCGAGCGGCTATGAGAGGCGGCTGGCGAGATCACAGCCCCTTGTTGACGACCGGTTTCACGACACTGGGATTTTTATTCGAAGGTGACATCAGCGTTGAGGACACACGATTCGCCACGTGGAAAATCAAACCAATCGTAAACGTCAAAGGTGAGGCAAAGGCGCGTATAAATATCGGAAAACAGAAACGCGCTATTCCCGAACCGTCGTTGAACTTTGAAGATGTGAGTCCCCATTCATTTCCGGATGAATGCTCATACGAAATGCCTCGGGGAGTCTTTGCTCAGAGCATTTACGCGCCAAAAACGTAATTCGAAAACAACTCAAAAAAGAAGAGAGAGTTGGTCGGTTCATTTGTTGGTTCCCGCCACGTTGGAACGCACGTATGGCTCTCGAGTCTCCATGTTTCACAGACACGCGAGGACACGAGTCTGAGCTAATTGTCTGAGCTACACACGCGCTCTCTCCTTCATCCTAAAGCTCCGTGTCGTCTCGCTCGAGCTCTTCGCGCTTCTTCCTCGCCTCCTCCTTCGCCGCCGCGACCTGCCGCCCGAGCGCCGCCGCCTCCAACTTTGCGTTTTCAATCCGCTCCGACATCGAGCGCAGACGCTCCGGGTCCTCCTCCGAAAGCTTCTTCTGCCTCGCCGCCGCCGCCGCCCTCACCGCCTCGTGCCGCCGTCGCCTACGCTCGACCTCGTGTGAGTCGATTTTGGAGTGCGGGGTTCCGCGCGCCGTCGCGTCGTCGCCGATCCGTTCGCGCTCGGCGGCGTCGACTTCGCTCTTCATTGAGTCTTCGGCGTTTTCACGTCTCGTGTCCTCAGGTGGCCGCCTCGTGTCCTCAGGTGACCGCCTCGTGTCCTCCGGTGACCGCCTCGTGTCCTCAGGTGGCCGCCTCGTGTCCCCCGCCGCCTTTGCCTTCGCCTCCGCCTCTGCCGCCTCTCCATGCTGTGCCATGAACGCGGCGGCGGCGGCGGCCATCGCCTCGCCAAAGTCCACGTCTGTCACGATGAAATGCTGCACGGGCGGCTCGCCCGGCTTTCTCGCCGTCACCGTGTACGACGCGACGGCGGCGTTCGTCGACATGTCCCTCGACACCCACACGTGCGACCCGAACGTGGACATCATCGTGGTCATACCCGGGGGTAGGTCCACGTAGTGCGCTTCGTTGCCGTCAAAGTCCAGCCAATACAACGCCGACGTCGCGTCTCGCGCGTTGATAAACTCAACCTTGCGGTCGTCCCGCGACGGCACCGACGCCAGCCCCTCGCCGCCGCGGCCGACGACGGCGTCGGGCTTCAACCGCCGCCCCGCGGCCAAGGGCGAGTGCATCTCGAACGCGCCGTTCGCGCGGCCGATTCCGATCTTGGCGGCGACTGCTTGCGCCTCTTCGACGGCGGCGTTTGCCGCGGCGGCGTCGCCGTTGGCAGCCGCCGCGGCTCTCGCGGCTCTCGCCTCGTTCGTCGCGGCGGCGGCTTCCTTCGCCTTCTGCATGACGCCGCCGCCGAACATCTCCATCACCTTCGCGAGGTCGATCTTGCCGTCCTTGCCGATCGTCGCGTCGTCCAGCTGGATGAGCAGCGAGCCGTCGTCTTCGGATTGGACCTCGGGTTCCGTGAAGAGATTACCGGTGGGTCCGTGGGTCCGGCAGTGGGGACCCGCGAGGGACGTGCACTCGTACTCAGCCTCCAGGCCGTCCCTCGCCTCCATCACCACCGAACGCATCAGCTTCTGTTTAGTAGGGTGTTCAGGTTGGGGATGGTCAGCGCGGTTCTCGCCTCCGTCTGTGGGTGTTTTCCGGGATCTGCGTTTGGGGGTTCACTCACCTTTCTCGGCATGTGCACGTGGACGTCGGTCAGGATCCCGGCCGGGTGATTGTTCTTGACGTACAACATCGTCGGGCGCTGACCCTCCTCCTTCTTCCCCGTCGGATGTCTCCTCGTATCTTCGCCCTCGGGGGCCGTGGTGTCCGTGGCCTTCGTCGGTTCCTCGGATGATGAAATCGCCCTCCCGCTTGGTCTGGGCTGCACCGACGCCGCGGCGACGCCGGGGACGAGCGCCAGCGCGGCGAGGACGCACAGCACGATACATACGCGCGCTATCGAGCGTCGGCTATCGTGTCGTCGTCGCGTCATTCCTGAGTGTCAGGCCCCGT
>Ga0315330_10003194_pt1 | contig 11257 bp, 10 predicted proteins | sample M140m34915metaG_FD_203453 | JGI IMG/M metagenome (GOLD analysis project Ga0315330, IMG submission 203453) | Ammonia-oxidizing marine archaeal communities from Monterey Bay, California, United States - M1 40m 34915 | ecosystem: Environmental > Aquatic > Marine > Intertidal zone | place: USA... | reverse complement strand
AGACTCCCCCCATCCCCTAGAAAAACCTTACTTTTCCTTTTAAAGTTGAAATAATATAAAGGGAGTAATGAAAAAATAACTATAAAACCCATTGATGATAATTTGGTATACCCCAAGCTCAAAAATTCTATAATCAAGATGGTCTTAATTACTTCACTAATTGCTAAACCATCAATTCCATCAATAAAATTTATCGCATTTACAATAACTAAAAAAACAAATACTGTTGAAATTTGAGCTAATAGCCAAGGTACTTCATATAAACCAAAAAGCCCATAATAATTTGAAATGACGTAACCTTGATCAATTAAAATTTTAGCAACAATTATTTGAAGTAGAAACTTGAGTTTAAAATCAGCACGATAAAAATCATCATAAACCCCAACAATAAACATAATTCCTAAGGGAATAAATAGTGAATAATCAAAAAGCTCAACTTTTTCTATATAAAAGAATATTGATATACAAAGTAAAGTAATGAAGACTCCAATTCCTCCTGTTCTAGTTGCTAAAGTATTGTGTGAACTACGATGATTATAATCATCGAACCTTCTGTAATAAATAAATATCTTTTGAACAACAAAGTGTAAAAAGTAACTAATAATAAAAACAAAAGTAAATACCCAAACACTCATAGTTCAAATATAAAACATCTTGAACATAGTCTATTAAAAATAGTATTTTAGTATTTAATATAATTTAAGGAACAATTCTTAAAGCCTTTCTATGGGAAAAAAACAACTGCAAAATTTAAATTCGACTAATTTTATTTCTTCGATATTTCTCCTTTTATATTTTTCCATTGGATTTGTTCCAAATTGGGAAGCTGTTGATAGAATTGCTCCCCAGTGGCTTGTCATGAGCGGAATAAATTTTTTAAGTCTCCTTTATTTTATATTTTATAGAGATTCAATTGGAAAATCATTAACGATGACCTTGAAATCGCCACTTTCAATCACATATATTGGATTTATTTTTTGGGCAGTGGGATCTATTATTTATGCTATTAACCCTACCGAAGTGTTAGTTAATTTGAGTCGTCAAATCAACGTGTTACTTATGTATATAGCAATGACGGTTTTATTATTTTCAATAAAAAATAGGACGCGTTTTATTTCATGGATTATCAGTTTGATCTTAGCAGTCGAAACCTATGCTGTTTTAAACCAAGCATTGGAGATGATAAATACATCAGGATCAATTATCTCCGGAGATTTAAAGGGTATTACAGCTAACCGAAATATTACAGCTTTTTCTTTAGCTATTAAAATTCCATTTGTATTGTTTTTAATTCATCTTGCCAAAAGAAATTCTTATAAATTAGGATTAGGTTTTATTTTGTGCCTAGCATTTGTATGTCTTTCAATGATTGAGTCTAGAGCTTCCTTTGTAGCAATACTTCTCATCATTTTAGCATATACTATTTTATATATTTTCATCTATTTACATGTAAATAAAAAAATAAATCAGCTTTTTAAAATAGCTTACGTAATACTTCCGTTGATTATTGCAATATTTATTAATCAAACATACCTTTCTTCAAAAGGGACCGATGCAATTTCAAGAGCCGCAACCATTTCTGTAAGCACAAATGATGGTTCTGTAAATCAAAGATTACGTTATTATGAGGATGTATTAACTCAAATGATCTCTAAGCCTTTTTTAGGAGTTGGGTTGGGGAATTGGAAATTAAAGTCTATAGACTACGATTCAAAGGATATCATTGGATACGTAGTTCCTTATCATGCCCATAGTGATTTCATTCAACTAGGAGCAGAACTGGGAATTATTGGATTTATACTTTATCTAGGTATTTTTATATATGCAATTTATCATGTGTACTATCTTATTAGATATACTAATATAGAATATAATGAAAAGGTATTTTTATTTTTATTATTAACAGCCCTTGGAGTTTATAGTATTGACGCTAATTTAAATTTCCCGATAGCTCGCCCACAAGTTCTAGTCGTTTGGGCTTTAATTATGGGGTTAATTACTCTTTATTATCAAAAACACAAGAATCAAATTAGCTTTATAAGAAAAAACTCAATATTAAATACTATATTTTTAGTTATTTCTTTGCTAATTGTTATTCCTGGAATTTACTTAAGTAATCAGATTTATAAATCTCTTAAGGGTCAAATGTTTCTTTTACAAGATTTCAATTCTAATCAATTTAATATTCCTTTAACTCAAATCGATAATTTTGTGCCTGAAATTCCAAATATTACGGTTACAACAATCCCTATAAATTCTGTTAAAGCACGCTATTATCTTAATGCTAAAAAATATGATAAGGCTCTTTCTCTTGTTAATAGTGGAACTAAGGCAAACCCTTTTCTCTATTACAGTGAGATATTAAAAAGTCAAATCTACCGTGAAATGGGACGTTTGGATAGCGCAAAGGTTTATGCAAAAAAAGCATTTTTTGGACTCCCAAATAATGCTTTACACGCATCTACATATATTAACTTAGTTAATCTTACAAGAGATAAGAAAGCTTTAGAAGATGCGTTTGAAACTTTAACATTTAAAGATGATATAAATAATTGGAAAAATTATTTAATAATAGCTAGTGGCCTATATCCTCCAGGAGATAAAAAACTAATTGACCGTGCTAAAAAAGCTGTAAAATTATTTCCTTTAAATCCAGAATTTCAAAGCCTTTATCGCCAGATAGCAGTTGGTGTAGCTGAGGTAAATATTGCAAGTGAATATTCAACAAAAGGGCTTGAATTTTTTAATGAGCAGGATTTTATAAATGCAGCTATCCAGTTTGAAAAAGCTTTAGAAGTTAACCCATTGGACTATACGCATTTTGAAAATGCCGCTACTGCAAACTATATGACAGGAAATGTAGAAAAAGCATTGAATCAAATTAATGTGGTTATAAATGATCTTAATCCACTTAACGGAAAGTGTGAATACATAAAAGCGTTAATATTTATTCGCATGGGAGATCCAATTGGAGCTTGTCCGCTTCTTGCTACATCAAGAGACTCAGGGTTTGGCCAAGCTGAGGCTACTTTTAATCAGTATTGCAGATAATTTAAGTTTTGTTTGTCCTTAAGTTTCCAACTAATCTATTTTTCAGTATTTAACTAGATATTTAAGATTCATTTTCACAAAATAAAAGTAAATACAAAAAAAACTTAACAAATAGTTTTGATTTGTCACCATTATCAAGTACTTTTGGTACTCATTAATGCTTAAAATAATTTGATAAAATTTTAATCCCCTTAATCTAATTGCTTCAACCTTCAATTATTTTAGGGGTTTTTATTTAAAAAAAGCATGAAAAAAAAATGGTTTGTAGTATATACTAGACCTCAACAGGAGCTCAAAGTTTCAGAGACTCTATCTGCTATGGGTATCACAAACTATTGTCCAACGATAACAGTTCTTAAACAATATTCCGATAGAAAGAAAAAAGTAAAAAAACCATTACTATCCTCTTATGTAATGGTTAAGATAGAAGAGAATAAACGTAATAAGGTCTTTTCCTGTATTGGAGTTGTAAGGTATCTATTTTTTCTTGGAAAACCGGCTATGGTAGATTCTTCAGAGATAAATATGATGCAAAATCACTTAAATGGATTATATAACGACATAAAAGTGACTAAGCTTTTAGTTGGGGAAATACATACTATTAGAGAGGGTCCTTTTTCAGGGATTTCCGGAACTGTAGTTGAAACAGATAATACAAAAGTTAAATTAGAGCTAGCATCCTTAGGAATGAGTATAATCCTAAAAAAACAGGCAGCTTAAGACTAACTTTTTTAAAATACTATTGGAAATTTAACTTTGTCTCTATGGGACAGATGCGGCGGAGCCGTACCAAAAAACAAAATTTTACATGCTAGGTGAACTTATTACTTCTAAAACTCGCTTAAGACTTCTTATTAAATTTTTTATCTCACAGGCCAATAGAGGATATTTAAATGGTTTAGCGACTGAAATGGGCGAGTCAACTAACGCTATCCGCAAAGAGCTTAATCACTTACAAGGAGCTGGTTATCTTGAAAAAATAAAAGTTGATAATAAAGTAGAGTATAAGGCCAATATTAATCATCCACTTTTTGGGGTAATGCAAAAGGTAGTTTTTAAACACTTAGGATTAGAAGATGTGGTTGAGACTGTACTTAATCGAATGGGAGATGTTGATCAAATCATTCTTGTTGGAGAATATGCAAAAGGGAATGATTCTGGTCTTATTGAAGTATTTTTAATTGGCCAAGGGCTAAACATGGAATATATTGCTCAACTAGAAGACAAAATTGAAAATTTGATTGGTCGAAAAGTAAGTTTTTATCTGGCATCTAAATTTTTAGCTGATAGAGAGCATATTGTACTATTTAATTCAAAAGGTAAATGATATTATTAGAAAGTGAAAAGGGTCAATGGTGTCGGTTTTTGTATTGCATGATGAGCCGAATTATAAATTGAAAAGTATAGAGAGTTAGATCCACGGGAACACTCTCATATCATTTCCATAGTAAACCTATTGAAGCATTGATTATAGTCGAAGGGATTGGATTAATTACATTGGATGGAGAAGATGATATTGTTTGTCTTGAGGATAATTATAATAGAGCATAAGTGAAGATAAAATCTATAATTGTATCTGGATATTTTAACCCTTTGCATAAAGGACATTTAGAGCTTTTTGAAAAAGCAAAGGATAAAGGCGATGAGCTATGGGTTATTGTAAATAACGATCTTCAAAGGAAATTAAAGGGGAGTAAAGAATTTATGTGCCAGGAGGAACGGTATACAATTGTAAGGGCTATAGGAATTGTGGACAGAGTATTTATCTCTATTGATAAAGACAAAACTCAGTGTGCCACTCTTGCTCATTTAAGTGAGAAATATGGTAATGAATTCAAACTCAATTTTGCTAACGGTGGAGACCAAAATAATGATATTATTTCAGAGGCAACTGTTTGCAATCAACTAGGGATTGAATTAATCCATGGATTAGGAGATAAGATTCAATCTTCTTCATGGCTTTTAAATAAACAAAGTGGAAATTAAAAACATTTGCTGTATAGGAGCGGGATATGTCGGTGGGCCAACTATGGCTGTTATTGCTCTTAAATGCCCACAGATTAATGTCACAGTTGTAGATTCTAATTCAGAAAAAATTAATGCTTGGAATGGATCACTTGACAAACTACCTGTATTCGAACCAGGTCTTTCAGAAATTATCAAAGAGGTAAGAGGGAAAAATTTATTTTTTTCTAATGATATTTCTATGTCAATCGATAAAGCTGATATGATATTTATGGCGGTTAATACGCCTACCAAAACCAAAGGAGAGGGAGCGGGTCTGGCAGCCGATTTAGTTTATGTTGAAGCCTGTGCAAAGGATATAGCCAAGTATTCAAATTCAGATAAAATTGTCGTTGAAAAATCAACTCTTCCAGTTAGAACAGCAGAAAAAATAAAAGAAATTCTTGATCAAAATAATAAAGAAATTCATTTTGAAGTTCTATCTAACCCTGAATTTTTAGCTGAAGGAACTGCAATTAAAGATCTTTTTAAATCAGATCGTATTCTTGTTGGGGGAGAAAATACTGATACTGGACAAAAAGCAATTAACGCATTAGTAAATATTTATCTAAATTGGATACCAAAGGAAAAAATATTAACAACAAATATATGGTCATCAGAACTAAGTAAGCTTGCATCTAATGCTATGCTTGCTCAAAGAATTTCCTCAATTAATAGTTTCTCTTCTTTATGCGAAAAAACCGGAGCTGAAATTAATGAACTTTCATTAGCTATAGGAATGGATCACAGAATTGGGCCTAAATTTCTAAAAGCATCAGTTGGCTTTGGAGGTAGTTGTTTCCAAAAGGATATTTTGAATTTGGTGTATTTATGTCGCTATTATGGTTTAAACGAAGTAGCAGAATATTGGCATCAGGTGGTAAAAATGAATGATTTTCAAAAAACTCGCTTTGCACAAAAGATTATAGATACTTTTGGGGGGAATTTAGAAGGAAAAACCATAACTATTCTAGGATGGGCGTTTAAACCTAATACCAATGATAGTAGAGAAAGCCCAGCTATTTATGTAGGGTTTAAATTATTAATTGCGGGGGCATCATTAAAAATATTTGATCCATTAGTCAAAAAAAATAGAATAATCAATGATTTAGAAAATTTAATAGCTAATTATATCGGTCTTAAGCCCTCAGAGATAATTAATAGAGTTAATATTTGTTTAAATTTAGACTCAGCTATTAATGATACAGATGCCATATCAGTTATTACTGAATGGGATGAATTCAAAACGATAAATTCAAAATTAATTGGTAAAACAACACCTATATTTCTAGTATGATCTATTCAAAAAAGAAATATTTCACAATGAAGGTTCAAATTATTAGCTTTTTATTTTAAAATTAAAAAATTAAAAGTGGAAAATTGGCCAAGTGATTATAAGGCATTAGAGAATAAAAATTTTTTTAGTTTCAATGATTTTTCGCTAATACCAATTAGATATGAGGATAGGTATCAAATAATGGAATGGCGAAACGAGCAGATCTATCACCTAAGACAAGAAAAAGTTCTTTCAAAACAGAATCAGGACAATTATTTTAAAAAAATAGTTTTCCCTCTTTTTAATGAAAAATATCCAAAACAAATTTTATTTAGTTTTTTAAAATCAAAAAAACTTGTAGGATATGGAGGATTAGTTCATATAAATCGACAATTGAAAAGAGCAGAGATCTCATTTGTAATTAATACCAGCTTGGAAAAAAAGTATTTTTTTGAATATTGGGATACTTTTTTAAAATTAATTGAGCAAATCGCTTTAAATCTATTAGATATTAAAAACATATTTACGTACGCATTCGATTTGAGACCAGAACTTTATGAAGTTTTAAATGCCAACAATTTTGTTTTTGTAAGAGATGAGAAATATATTAAGAGTGGACAAATTATTGATGTAAAGATACACAACAAAAAAATTAGAAATGAGTAATGTAACAAACCTTATTTTAAGTTCTAATCCCATATATAAAAATATCTTAGACCCATTAAATAAAAAAACAAGTTGTAATTGGGAGTATATCGATAATAAAAAGAAATTCTCTAATGAATATTTGAACTTTCGGGGAATTAAAAAAATATTTATTCCACATTGGTCTTTTGTAATACCAAAAAATATTCATAAAAACTACGAATGCATATTATTCCATATGACAGATCTTCCGTATGGAAGAGGTGGAAGCCCTTTACAAAATTTAATTAAAAGAGGATACCATGACACCAAAATATCTGCTATTAGAGTAAATGAACAAATTGATTCGGGACCAATTTATTTAAAAAAAAAACTGAGTCTTGAGGGTACGGCAGGAGAAATATTTAACCGATCTTCGTTGATTATTGAAAAAATGATTATTGAAATTTTAAACAAAAATCCTGATCCTAAGCCACAAATTGGAACCCCAACTTATTTCACAAGAAGAACACCAGCTCAAAGTAATATTAGCGGAATATCTTCATTAGAAGATTTTTATGATCAAATTCGAATGTTAGATTTTGAGGGTTATCCTAAGGCATTTTTAGAATTTGAGAATTTCAAAATAGAATTAAATAATGCAACTTTTAAAGACAAAAAAAACTTAATAGCAAATGTTAGAATATTTAAGAAATAATCGAATAATGGTTGTAGTTGCTCATCCAGATGATGAAATATTAGGAGTTGGTGGCACAATAAATTTACTAGTCAAATTAGGAGCTTCAGTCAAGGTATTAATTCTTGGTGAAGGGCTAACAGGTAGATCTCAAATAAGAGATTTAAAACAATATTCTCAAAAACTAAAAACTCATAAGAAAGATATACTTGCAGCAAAAAAATGTTTAGGGTATCAGGAGTTATCTACTTATGATCTACCAGATAATCGTTTTGATACTGTTCCTCTTCTAGACATAATTAAAATAATAGAAAAAGAGAAAGAGAAATTTAAACCAGAGGTAATCTTTACTCATCATATGGGAGATGTTAACATTGATCATCAAAAAACATTTGATGCTGTTTTAACTGCAGTAAGACCCATTAAAGACGAAAGTGTAAAAACACTTGTTAGTTTTGAAACATTATCGGGTACGGAGTGGATTTCCTCTGCAGATCCTAGAAAGTTTTCACCCAATTTTTTTGTTAGTCTTCATAATGACGAATTGGAACAAAAAGTAGCTGCGATGAGCTGCTACCGTTTTGAAAAAAGAAGTTTTCCACATCCACGATCTCAAGAAAGCCTAAGGAATAGAGCAAAAATGTGGGGAATTACTGTTGGGAAAGAATATGTTGAATCCTTTCAAATAATAAGGACCATTCACTAATCATGAAATTTAATTTTAAAAAAGTTTTTGTTGTAGCCGAATTATCTGCAAATCATGGAGGGAAAATAGAAATTGCAATTGATTCTATTAAAGCAGCAAAAAGAGCTGGTGCAGATGCTGTTAAATTACAAACGTATACTCCAAATACAATGACTATAAACTCAAATAAATCTGATTTTATTGTAAGTGGAGGCAGTATATGGGACGGTCAAACTTTTTTTGATTTATATAAACTAGCTTATACTCCTTGGGAGTGGCATAAGAAACTCTTTGAGGTAGCAAAAAAAGAAGGATTGGAATGTTTCTCTACTCCTTTTGATAAAACAGCAGTAGATTTTCTAGAAGAACTGAATAACCCCATCTATAAAATTGCATCATTTGAAATAACTGATATTCCTTTAATTGAATATGTTGCATCCAAGGGGAAACCAATAATATTATCAACAGGTATAGCTAAGTATGAAGATATTGAATTAGCTATAGAGACTATTAGAAATCAAGGTAATAATCAAATTGCATTATTAAAGTGTACATCGAGTTATCCTGCACCCTTGAATGAAGCTAATCTGACGATGATTAGTGATTTCAAAGAAAAATTTAATGTTATTATTGGCCTATCTGACCACACAATGGGTAATGTTGCAGCTACAGTTGCAACAGCACTAGGAGCAAGAATTATTGAAAAGCATTTTATAATTGATAAATCTATAGGAGGCCCTGACGCTTCCTTTTCCCTAGATACCGAAGAATTCTCAAAAATGGTTAAAGCAGTCAGAGAGGCAGAATTATCAATTGGAGAAGTTGATTACAATCTAACTCAAAAACAAAAATCAGGAAAAATGTTTTCAAGATCCTTATATATAGTTAAAGACGTTAGAATAGGAGACACGATTACAGAAGAGAATATTAGATCTATAAGGCCTGGATTTGGTGGGCATCCAAAGTATTTGAAAAAACTAATAGGTGAAAAATTTAAAAACAATTTTTTCAAAGGGGAAAGATTTACGCAAGAAGAAATTAGAAAATATTTAAAATGAAAAACCTATCTGGCAGTGAAGATTTTATAAAGAGTTAATAGATGAAATGTTAAATAAAAAGATTTAAATTTTATTGTCAAATCCAAAAAAATAAATGAAAATATTAGGAATTGCAAATGATGAAACATCAAGCGCTTGCTTGGTGATAGACAACAAAGTTATATCCGCTGCTAGTGAAGAAAGATTTTCTAGAATTAAGATGGACAACACCTTTCCATATAAATCTATTGATTACGTTCTTAGAAACTCTAACCTTGATCTAGCAGACATCGACTATATTGGATACGGGTGGAAAAAAGGATTTGAGGCGGAAAAACATTTATTGATGTATGCTAATCGAATTATTTTTGAAGCTTTAAATAATCCTGATGGGATTGATGTTTTGAGAGAAAGGATGAAATTAGAAATTCAACAGGATGAAATAAGCCGAAAAGATTTTGATAGTTGGATAACTCATTAAATAGTAGAGTTATTTATTTTAATCATCATGAGTGCCATTCAATAAGTGCATTTGCATGCTCACCATTTGATGAAGCTTTAGTTATAACAAGTGATGCAAGAGGTGATTTCGAGTCTATGCAAATTGGGTATTTTAATTCTAACAATAAATATGAAGTCTTGTATAGATGCCCAACCTTTGACAGCCTTGGGTTTTTCTATGGAAGAATTACGGGCTTATTGGGATACACTCCAGCCAAACACGAAGGTAAAATTACTGGCCTTGCTGCACATGGTGATCCGAATAAATACTTAAGTATAATGGAAAAGATGATTTCCTTTGAGGATGGGAAAATAATTGGCCATATAGGTGATTGGTATCGGCCATTCTTTTCTAATTATTCTAAAACTTTGAAAAAATTTATTTCAACATCAAAACCAGAGGATGTTGCTGCAGCAGCACAACTTCATTTGGAAAGCCTTATTTGTAAATTGGTCAAGCATTATCTTAAAATTAAACCTTCAAAATATGTATGTATGGCAGGAGGCGTATTTGGAAATGTAAGGGTCAATCAAGTAATAAAGGAGATTAAAGGGATTAAAAATGTCTTCATTCAACCTCATATGGGAGATGGAGGTCTGGCTTTAGGCGCAGCGATTGGAGTTCCATTTTTATGTCATCAGCAAAAATCCTTTTTACCAAATATGTATTTGGGACCAGAATTTAGCAATGTCGAAATACTCAATGAAATAGAAAAACATAAAGAATTACATTTTGAGTATCAGACTGACTTACCATTTCATATTGTAAAAGAAATCAATAAAAATAAAGTTATTGGACTGTTTCAAGGAAGAATGGAATTTGGTCCACGAGCTCTATGCAATAGAAGTATAATTTATCATTCTTTTGACGTGGAAATTAATACTTCTTTAAATAAAAGATTACAAAGAACAGAGTTTATGCCTTTTGCTCCAGCGACTGCTGAAGAATTAGCGTCAGCATGCTATACTAACTGGAAACCTGATCATTTAGCAAGCAGATATATGACAGTCACTTATAATTGTACTAAAGAGATGGTAAAAAATAGTCCAGCTGTTGTTCATGTTGACCATACTGCAAGACCTCAAATAATTAATGCTTATGATAATCCATTAATGCATCAAATTTTACTGCTTTGGCACAAAAATTCAGGCGGAATGTCTTTAATAAACACCTCCTTTAATAAACACGAAGAACCAATAGTTTGCTCACCTAAAGATGCAATTGATGCTTTAGTTCAAGATCAAGTTGACGTTCTTGTCATAGGTAATTATTTTGTTTATAAATCATAAAGAGTAAAAAATATTATTCTAAAAACTCAGAGTAATATCAAAAAAAACAATTAACAGATTTGGAAAAAATTATAAAAGTTTTAATAATTGGA
>Ga0315330_10003193_pt1 | contig 11259 bp, 7 predicted proteins | sample M140m34915metaG_FD_203453 | JGI IMG/M metagenome (GOLD analysis project Ga0315330, IMG submission 203453) | Ammonia-oxidizing marine archaeal communities from Monterey Bay, California, United States - M1 40m 34915 | ecosystem: Environmental > Aquatic > Marine > Intertidal zone | place: USA... | reverse complement strand
AATATAATTGTGAAACAAACTCAACAAATCAAAGTTCTCAGCCTAATGATTCAGATGCTGATGGGATTTGTGATTTTGTTGATACAGATGATGATGGAGATGGGCTGAGTGATATCAATGAGACCGAGATATATGAAACAGATCCATTGAATCCTGATATGGATAATGATGGATTAACTGACTATGAAGAAGTTATACTATATAACACCAAAGCGGATGTATCTGACACAGATGTTGATGGGTTGACTGATTATGAAGAAGTGATAATCTATGGAACCGATCCTTTATCTCCAGATTCAGATGATGATGGGTTGACAGATATTGAAGAATTAAATACATGGGAGACTAATCCCAATGTTGCAGATTTAGATAATGATGAAGATACATTTTATCATTTCCAAGATTGTGATGACAATAATTCTGCCATAAATCCGAGTATGGAAGAATTACTCAATGGCGTAGATGATAATTGCGATATTCTAATTGATGAAGGATATAATCAAAGTGATTTAGATGGTGATGGCCTGATTGATTGGGAAGAATATCACATCTATGATACAGATTTCAATAATTCAGATTCAGATGAAGATGGTTTATCAGATTATGAAGAATTATTAATTTATGAAACTAATCCATTAACATTTGATAAGGATGGAGATGTTGATGGTTGGTATTGGTTTGAAGATTGTGATGACAATAATTCTAATAGATTCCCGGATATGAATGAGATATTAGATAATGTTGATAACGACTGCGATAATCTAATTGATGAAGATTTTTTATTATTAGATTCTGATTCAGATGGACTAAATGACTTTGAAGAATATCATAATTATTCTACAGATCCATTGGATGGAGATACTGACGGAGATGGTTTGCCTGATGGAATGGAAGTAGATTCATTCAATTCCAATCCCATGGAAAAGGATTTGGACAGTGATGCAGATGGATGGTATGAATTTCAAGACTGTGATGATGAGGATTTTGAGAGAGCCCCGGAGAAACCCGAAGTATTGGATAATAAAGACAATGATTGTGATAATTTAATTGATGAAGATTTTTGGTCTTTAGATAGTGATTATGATGGCATTTCTGACTATTCTGAATTTCATAATTACACGACTAATCATTTAGATAATGATTCAGATGAGGATGGCATAGAAGATGGAGTAGAAATCCTACAAAAATTTTCAGATCCATTAAAATATGATTATGATAAAGATTCTGATGGTTACTATGAATTTGAAGATTGTAATGATTTAGTCTTTCAGGTAAACTCTGGAGTTGCCGAAACATGGAATGGCGTAGATGATAATTGTAACAATGAAATAGATGAAAATATTACGCGATTAGATTTTATAATCACGAATCCGCAGTATGATCAATCATATACTTGGGATTCAGGAAATAAGTCACTAATTATCTCAATCCAAGGAATTCCTAGCAATATTGAAAGGACTATTATATGGAAATTTGAAGGTTTTTCAGTAACAGAAAATACTTCATCTGATAATCTGAGATTGTTTCTACCTCCTTTGGATTGTAATAATGAATATAGAACTGCTTTAGATACACATCTTTGTCTAGAAGGAAATAAAAATCAAAATATTTCAGTAGTAATAACTGACTTGGGAATAGAAACTGAATTAACATGGGAAATTGATACTGAAGTTTGGATTAGAAATTCAAAAGAAGATGTCGGCATAACTTCTTTCCTAGGAACGACTCAAGGTGTTTTAGGAATGATTATTTTCATCGTTATGGTTTCTTTGATGGGAGTATTAATTGGTGTCAGGATAAATAATAATAAAAATCTAAAAGATGCTTTTGAAGCGTTTGAAGTTCCATTAACTTCTAATGCTATTGGGAAAAATATAACTCTACCTCCTGCACCAGAATTATCAGAATTGTTTTATGATGATAATATGAATAATTAACTGTCTTCTTCTTCTTGATTAGTCTTGTTATCAGAACCCCATTCAGCATCTGGAGAGCCTCCTGACCACTCGCCGGCAACTGATATGTCCTCAACTTCATCATCCTCCCTCCAAGGAGGATCTCCGTCCGAACCACTAATAATCAAGCATCCTTCTTCATCTAATCTTTCAATTAACGTATTTACACCTCTCTTGACAGATAAAAGATTTCCAATTGGAGTCCCAGAAGTGACAAAGGGAGATGTTGCAGTACTAATAAGTAAACCTTGTTTTGGAGATATTATATCATGACTTTGACTAGGATTTTGAGGATCTGTTACAGTTGCTACAATTTCACCTTCCTCGACATAACTTCCTGCGGGAGCCAATACATCTAGTAAGCCACCTTGGTCTGATCTAATCCAATCTGACCCAGTTGCTAAGAGTCTAAATCTTGGTCGACTAGGGTATCCGGGTATCATTCTTAAGCTTCTTAATACGTTTAAAATTCCATACATTGCAACTTGTACTGATTCGGGATCTGCTTCATCAGAGCCGCCGCCTTCATATGTTATACATGCTATATTTTCTTTATTTGCAGTTCTCCTGAGTGAGCCGCGTGGCCCTTGAGTATCTAGAATAGTCTCAATTCCAAATGATCTAGCTGTCAAGTTACTTGGCGAATGTGCTAGATTAACTCTTATTTGAGGTATATTAGTCCTTCCCTTAGCAGCAGCATGAAGATCAATAATATAGTCACTACCTGTGATTATATTTGACCAAATTCTATGTGCAACTCTCGAAGTAGTGTTACTATCGAGTACGCCTGGAAAAAATCGATTTAGGTCTCTGCCATCTGGGAAATATCTACTTTGTCTCCTATAGCCTGGTAGATTAACTATTGAAACAATTCTAATTGTTCCTGATAAAATCGAAGGGTCTAATGCATTACCTTCTCCTAAGAAATTTGGTCCAGATAAATATGTTAAAGCCAATGGACCTACTAATTCATCACCATGAATCGCACCCAGTAACGTAACTACTGGTCCAGGCCTTACGCCATGGAGTACCGTAACACTTATCGGCCATGAATCGCCAATCTCTACATCGAGTAAATTAAACGCTATATTCCTTATTTCACCGGGTTTTATTCTTTTTCTTAGAAAACTGTGAGTCTTAACTCCTACTCCTCTTGTCCATTTATTTTTTAATTTAGAAGATTTTTCCAAACCTTTTTCAATTTCTAAACGTCTACTTTTAGGAATTTGATTGGCTACTTTGAGTGGCCCGAAACGTCTTTTCTTTGATCTTGGGACAATTTTATTGGTTGATTCTTTTGGAGTAATTGAATCAGCAATACTTTCTTCTTCGGTATCAGTCAACATGCTGCCGAAGGGAGATGAATTAATAGTGTGTGCTTCTCATTAAGCGAATAATTGAATTCTGATGCCATATCTTGACGCTATATGGACGAGATAGGAGAGATGTCGATGCAAGAAAAATTTGCACCTAATAGTATTTGCTTTGGTTGTGGGCCTGCCAATGAAAAGGGCCTAAAAATAAAATCATATAGAAATAATGAAGGTTTGGAGATGGAGTTTGAAACATCAGAAGAGCATCAGGCTTTCCCAGGAATAATCAATGGAGGGATAATTGGAACTTTGCTTGACTGTCATGGAAATTGGGTAGCTGCAATAGCACTCATGGATGAGGAGGGAGATGAAAACCCTCCATGTACTGTAACCGCATCGTACAGTATTAATTTAAGAAGGCCGACGCCTGCAAATTCAAAACTGAATATAAAGGGTAAAGTAATAGAAATAAAAGGAAAAATGGTTAAGGTAGAATTAGAAATGAAAGTAGGGGAAAAGATTTGCGCAACAGGAGAAGGTACTTTTGTAGCCATAAAAGAGGGGCATCCAGCATATCATAGATGGAATTAATATAAGTATCTCAGTAATAAAGCGGTATCCTTTAGAACGGCCAAACAAGAGCATTGTTATGCAGTATCCTTCGACTCGTCTTGATGAGTTGGGTTTGGAAAAGAAAATTGTATCATTTTTGAAAAAAAAATGGGGAATAGAAGATTTATTTCCTCCACAATCTGAAGCATTACCATATTCTCTGAAAGGCGACAATGTGATGCTTACAATTCCTACTGCAAGTGGTAAATCATTGATAGCATATCTTACAATAATACACAGATTAGTTAATGACTTAGAAGGACAAAAAGCAATTTATGTTGTTCCATTGAAGGCATTAGCTAAAGAAAAATTTAGAGATCTAAAGGAAATAACTAACAAAATGAATTTGGAAGTGGGCTTGGCGATTGGAGATAGAGAAGGAGAAACATCATCTGTAAATAATTCGGACATAATTGTGTGTACAAGTGAAAAACTTGATTCATTGATACGTACAAAATCTGAATTTATGGATAAAATAGGAATTTTAGTTGTTGATGAATTTCATCTGATAAATGATTTTGCAAGAGGTCCGACTCTAGAAATTGTTTTATCACGAATAAGACATAAAAAACCAGATGTACAAATAATTGCTCTTTCAGCCACAGTTGGAAATTCGGAAAAATTGTCGAATTGGTTAGATGCTAGATTGGTTAAATCTGATTGGAGGCCAGTTTCTTTAGAATACGGAACTTTAAATGGCCTGGAAGTAACTATTCACAAGATTGATAGTAAAGAAATAGAAGAAAAACCAGAGCCTAGAATTATTGAAGGTAGGGGAACGCAGAGATTAAATGCGGTTCTTGATGATACTGTTAAATCTAAAGGTCAATTACTAATTTTTGTCGCATCTAGAGCTTCGGCACAAAAGGAAGCGAGAGATTTAGCTAAACATGTGATCAAGAAGTCAAAAATAAGTAGTTCTATTTACAGTAAAGAAAACATAGATTCATGGAGTGAATTATCTGATTCTTTATCAAATAAGGGAGATTTGTCTGCTCTTGGTAATAAATTGATTTCAGCATTGAAAGGCGGAGTAGGTTTTCATCATGCGGGTTTGAGTAACCAGCATAGAGAGAAAATAGAGAGGGCTTTTAAGAATGGGGAAATAAATTGTTTAGTTGCCACTCCAACTCTTGCACAAGGCATTAATTTACCTGCACGCAGAGTAATAATACGTGATTATAAACGTTGGAATACCGCCGCAGGGACAAATATTCCCATTTCAGTAATGGAAATAAAACAGATGATGGGGAGAGCAGGTAGACCAAAATACGATACCAGGGGAGAATCATGGATACTGGCAAAAAGTAAACAAGAGGTTAATTTTTTAGCTGAAAAATATATCAGTGGTCAACCAGAAAATGTGATATCAAAATTATCTAACCCAAATGCAAAAAAAGCAGAAGAAGACCCGTATCTATTAACTCATGTATTATCGATGATATCTACTGGCGATTTAAGAGACAGAGATGCTCTTGGTAGATTTTTTCAAAAAACGTTTCTATCGACTCAATTAAGTACTGAAGATTTGGCTTCTAGAATAGATGATTCAATCAATTGGCTAGTCAATAATGGCATGATTACGCGAGAAGGAGAATCTGAAGTAGTCAAAGAAAGGATACTGCAGTATGTAGAGGATAATATAGAAGAAAACTGGGAAGATTTGAGGCCATCATGGGTGAATTCAGCGGCCAGTATTCCTGGATTGGACATTTCTGAACAGAGTATCGTGGAAAAGAAAATATATTCCCCTAGAGAAGGGCCTGCAATTTTTGGTTTTACTAAAGCTAGTTCAATTGAGTTTGAAGATATGAGTTTACCTGAACTGCCTACAATGACATATGAATCAACAAATCTAGGAGCGAGAGTATCTCGACTTTATCTAAATCCTATATCTGGGAGAATTATAAAAAATGGCCTAGAGAGGGCAATGGAGGTATTAATAGGAGACGATAAATACCATCAAATATCTCCATTTGGGATTTTACATTTGACGGCAAGTACTCCAGACTTCTTACCTTTATGGCCAAAAAATTCTGATTATGAAATTATTCAAGCATCCTTGCATAATCATTCAAGAGAGATATTAACAGAAAGTTCTGACTTAGAAGAAGAGAAAATTAAAGGGGCTTTAGTACTGGAATCATGGATAAATGAGTTAAAATTTGAAGATATGGAAGATAAATGGAGTGTACAACCTGGAGATTTACGTAGCAGGACTGAATTAGCAGAATGGATATTATATGCTATTAGAAGAATATTAGATGAAGATGAAGATTTAAAAAATTTGAATAAAGATGCACATAAACTGTTACTCGAGTCAATAAATGAAATTCATAAGAGAGTCAGATATGGATGTAAGTCCGATTTACTAGGATTGGTTGCTTTGAGAGGAGTAGGTAGGATTAGAGCAAGGGAGCTCAATAATACACTTGGAGTAGTTAATATAAAAGATCTAACAATGTTAACAGAAAATGACAAATATAAACTTTCAGATTTGAGAGGGTGGAGTGAAAAATTAGTAGAAAATATAATTACTTCTGCAAAACTCCTTTCTAATAAAAATAATTAGTAAATATCAAGGGGCAGCCATATGGAAATAACACATCCGACACCATGGTTTCCTGCATGGGGAGTAAAATTTCATAATCCAATAAATGATTTAGATGGTTTGATATCGAAATTTAATGACTTTCGAGAAAATAATCGTTGGGCATTATTAGCCGATGAAATTGTAGCAAGTGAAGTACATCTTTGGACATCTTGGTATGGATTAAGAAGGAGAGAAGAGAGAAAGGAAATGATTGCTAGAACTCCTGATGTAGAGATTTTGAGACTAATGTCAGGAACTCATCAGATAAAATCAGCTTTCCAGAGAGCGGGCGTAAAGAAGGGAGATGAACAGGCATGGATAATTTACATTCCAGAGGAAAAAAAAATAGATATTGGAGAGATAAAAATTAGAAGACAGAATTATTCTGATAAAGATGCTGACGCAAGAAATTTGGCAGAATTTATCGGAGCTAAAATTATTCCAAAAAGGCCGACACCTGATGTAAATGGTTTAGAAAGAATAGGCATAGAAGGAAACTTTACTAATCTAAATTATTCTCAAATAGAAGATTTATTTTTGACTCACATGTCATTATCAGAACTGTAAAAATGTCAGCCTACAATAGACAAACTGATATGTAGAACCCAAGGGTCGAATGTTAGTTATGTCCAAGTTCTACGGATTCAGATTTTGCGTCAATTGTGAAGTGGCTTGTACCAGTGGTAATTTTGTTGATTATAACAAAAAGAGATACTGTACAGCGTGTTGGATTCAAAATCAAAATCCAGATCATCCTGAAATAGAAGAAATAAGAAAAAAAGTAATTGAAGATGCAGAAGAATGGAAATGCATAAAGTGGAGTAGAGAAGAAGGTCCACTACCAATAGGCCCTAAATCTCATCGTAATTGAGGCTATATAATGGAATCTAGATTTGTTCCCGATGACTTAGATGCGAGTAAATGGGAAAATATTGAGCCTTTTTTGGATAATCTGAAACAGAGAAAGATAAATAGTGCTAATTGTATTGAGGATTTGGTTCGTGATGAGTCACAATTGAGTGAAATTATCTCTGAAACTCGTGCTAGAACTTACATAAATATGACAAGTCAAACAGATAATCAAGAATATCAAAAGGCATGGGGAGATTTTGTAGAAAATATTCAGCCTAAACTATCTGAGTATAATGATATAATAAATAAAAAAATTATCAATAATGATTTTGTAGATGACTTACCTAAACGTTATGAGATAATGCTAAGAGGAATAAAATCCGATATAAAGATATTTAGAGAAGAGAATATACCTTTACAAACAAGATTATCGATATTAGGTACAAAATATAATGAAATTAGAGGTAAACAAACAGTATTTTTTGAAGGAGAAGAAAAAACTTTACCAATGATGGCAATTTATCAAGAAAGTACTGATAGGAATATAAGAGAATCTGCTTGGAGAGCTACTACCTCAAGAATTTTACAAGATGAAGAAGAGGTTTCAATTATTTTTGAAGAAATGATTAACTTAAGAAATAAAATTGCAATTAATTCTGGATTTAAGGGATTTCAAGAATATATGTTTGCAGCTATGCATAGGTTTGACTACAGCATAGATGATTGTTTGGAATTTCATGATTCGATAGAATATTCATGTATGCCCCTAAAACATCAGATGAATGATTTGAGGAAGCAAAAATTAGAATTGGGAAAACTAAGGCCATGGGATTCATCTGTAGATATTGATGGCAAAAAACCTCTGAAACCGTTTATTAACGCAGATGAATTGATAGATGGTTGTTCAAGAATATTTCACTTGATGTCAAAGGAATTAGGAGATTTTTTTGACTTATTAAAAGAAAATGATTGTCTAGATTTAGAAAGTAGGAAGGGTAAAGCCCCTGGCGGATATCAATATTACTTACAAAAAAGTAGAATGCCGTTTATTTTCATGAATGCTGCCGGTACACAACGCAATCTTGAGACTATGATTCATGAAGCAGGACATGCTTTTCATTCATTCTATTCAGGTCATTTAGATTTAATTAATGAAAGAGATTCCCCAATAGAATTTGCCGAAGTGGCATCCATGTCTATGGAATTATTAACGCATCCTTACTGGGAAGAGTTTTATGAAAAAGAAGATGCAGAAAGAGCAAGAATAAAACATCTAAAAGGTATCATACAATTTATGCCTTGGATGGCAACCATTGATTCATTTCAGAACTGGATATATAAAAATCCAAACCATACTCGTGCAGAGAGAGTCGGAAAATGGTTAGAAATACAAGAAAGATTTGGATCCAAAATAGAATATGACGGAATAAACAGTGAAGGAGAAAATTTAGAAAAAATAAGAGAAACAAGTTGGCAATTGCAAGGGCATTTGTTCGGGGCACCATTTTATTATGTAGAATATGGAATTGCCCAATTAGGTGCCCTACAACTTTGGAAATTCCATAAAGAAGATAATGAAAAAGCACTTACACTGTATAAAAATGGATTGTCCTTGGGATATACAAAAGGACTTACAGAATTATTTGCTGCAAGTGGATTAAAAATGGCTTTCTCTAAGGATCATGTTAGTAAACTGATTCAAGAAGTAAGTACTCAACTTCAAGAAGTTTCTACTAATTAATAGGACAGTGGGTGCCTACAGTTAATCCTGTAGGCCCTCAGCTGTCACTGTAAAGACTGCCTCGCCTTCAGGAAGATTCGGGCTATCAACAAGACGTGCTATTCTGCGCCCTCCTTTTGATTTCCTGAGGTATAGGCGGAATGTACTTGCATGACCAACTATATGGCCACCGATTGCTTTTGTTGGATCTCCCCATAAAGCATCTGGCTTTGACATGACTTGGTTTGTAACTAAAACTATAGAGTTTTGAACATCTGAGAGTTGTTTTAATTCTTTCAGATGTCTATTGAGTTTCTGTTGCCTAGTTGCCAGCATCCCTCTGCCAACATATTCTGCACGAAAATGACTAGTTAGAGAATCTACAATGACTAATTTAACATCAATATTCTTTGCCATTCTTTTTATTTCATCAACAAGTAATATCTGATGTGCAGAATTATATGCTCTTGCAACATGAATTCTCTCTAAAGCATCACCAGGAACGATACCTACTGCTTCTGCCATCTGGGCTATTCTCTCGGGCCTGAATGTGTCTTCAGTATCTATATAAAATACCTCGCCGTTTAAGCCTCCTTCTTCTAATGGACGGATCGCATTAACTGCTAATTGGTGACCTATCTGTGTCTTACCACTTCCAAATTCACCATAAACTTCTATTATTGACTGTGTTTCAAAACCTCCTCCTAATAATTCATCTAGTGATGAAGTCCCAGATGTTAATTTTTGAACTATTTTACGCTTATCTAGTAATGCATTACCACTAATGAATCCTCCAATATTTGCCATCTTTTTTGCTCCTGCAATTATCTTTGCCGATACTGCTTCACCTAATTCTGCTTGCTCTGCTAATTCTGAAGGGCTCATGACAGCAATAGCTAGTAATTCTTCGAAGCCTGCTTCACGTAATTTTTCAGCAGTTGCTGGACCGACACCAGGCAGATCCTCGACCGTTAATTCAGGTTCATCAACTTCTATCAGAATTTCTTTTTCTTCTACTTTTTCACTCGCTGTTTTTTTACTCATTTTATCACCTACTATGATGATACCTCGTAAGAGTTTAGTATATTAACCAACTAATAACCCTTTAACTAAAAATGAAAGTGCTTAAAATTATAACTTGCTCTTAGTGCATCGAATTTTCACTTTCATTTTAAATTCATTTTTGGTATCGGATGGTGGATTTGAACCACCGGTCTCCGGGTTATGAGCCCGACGAGATAACCTGACTACTCCAACCCGATGGTTTAACGAGAATGCATAGATTATTTGAAGACAATGGAGATAATAGTGATATTGGATGCTAACAATATATCTAAAAAACTATTCAAATAGGGAATTGATTTTACTAGAGCGGATGAATATGTTCTCGTATGATCAAATCCTACGTCTGATTTCTTCAATAAGTAAATCTGATTCTGAAAGTAATGAAAGAGAGTCTTGTATCTCACCTTCTTTGAGTAATTGTGTAATATCTGAAATATTTTTTTCTATACTAATTCTCGCACTATCTTGTACATCTATACCAGCAGAGTCTAACTTCTTACGAATGCTTATCCACTCTTCCTCTATGAAGGACATTAGTTCATTGGCTTCTTTTACTTCTTCTTCAAAGTCCCTTAATTCACTAGTTAGGTAATCTAATTCTTTAGATGCTGTAATCCATTCTCCTTTACTTGAAGTTTGAGCAATAGAATCTAATTTTGACATCCAGTCTGAGTGTGACTTACCAGTAGGCATTTTTGATTCCAATGTTTTTCTCTGCCTCAAAGCTTTCTGAACTTTGTTCATAGCCTCAGAAGTAGAATTTATTTCACGTATAACACTATTAGCTAATCCTTTTGCAAGAGCTGAATCGCCTGATTTTAATGCGTCCTTTGCTTCAGATATCCTTTCTTTGGTATCAATTAAAATATTAGAGCTCAAGACAGAAACTGCGTCTTCAGCATCTTTGATTGCCTTTATTGCGATTTCTTCTGTTGAACCAATCTCAGATATATGATATTTTATTGATTCAGCAATTTGTATTGCTTCTTTTGGATCTTCTCTAGATAATGCATCTTTTGCAGAATTTAATATCCCACTAATATCTTTTATTTGATGTCCAGAATAGTCGCTAATAATATCTTCAGAAGTGGAAATTATATCAGATGCTTCTTGCCAATATTTCTCAATAATTATTGCTTGTTCTTTTGC
>Ga0315330_10003188_pt1 | contig 11266 bp, 11 predicted proteins | sample M140m34915metaG_FD_203453 | JGI IMG/M metagenome (GOLD analysis project Ga0315330, IMG submission 203453) | Ammonia-oxidizing marine archaeal communities from Monterey Bay, California, United States - M1 40m 34915 | ecosystem: Environmental > Aquatic > Marine > Intertidal zone | place: USA... | reverse complement strand
TAAGCCTGTAGATAAAAAAACTGGTTTATTTAATTTAAAAACCTCCTCAATAAAGGGTATGTTATTTAGTAATCCTGAGGATATTTTATATGCAAACGGTTCTTGAATCTTAATCCATTCAAGTGTTTCCAAATCGCCAATAGTTGAAAATATTTTAATTTTTTTTTTTTTACAATATTTAAAAATTCTAATTGTATTTTTTTTAGATAATTCAGCACTTTTAAATATTTTATAACTCTCGGAACCCTTACAGTAATTTAAATCTGGATTAATCGTCTGTAATTTTACTGCATCAGCACCAGCTTCTACTGCATCATCTATTAGGCTTATGCATCTCTCCAAACTTCCCTCATGATTTATTCCAATCTCAGCAATAACAAAAATACTTGAATTAAAATCAGTAATGATATCTTGGATTGTCACAATTTTTTTTTTCATATTGGAGAATAATCTACATCAAAAATTCTTGAATTAAGCTTAAGATTTGTCATTGCCAAACAATAAGAGAACCAAAATAGCCTTGGTGTTTTCTTTGACAAAATAAATTCTTTTGCCCCTGTTTTAAAGATTGGAATTTTAAAAATATCGGAATCGCCTATAACCTCTCTCATCTTCATTTTTTCTTGGAATTCTTTCTTCCACCAAGCAGGAAAATAAAATCCTACCTTTTTTTTCCAAGCAATTCTTTTTCCTGCATATCTCTCTAACAATTTTCTTAGTATATATTTACCTGTTTTAATATTCTTGAAACGATAAGATGAAGGTGTTGCTATCATTAATTCTACTAAAGATTTCTTTTGAAAAGGTAATCTAAATTCAACAGAGTGGAAATGAGATGCTCTATCGGTTCTAAGATTAAAATAATCTGGCGTAACCGAAGTTGCATAAGACAAGGAAGTTTTTTGTGAGAAATCTAATTTATCAAACAACCCAAAGTAATCCGAGTGAACTTTTCCAAATATTTGTTTTTCATTAATAAACATATTACCATCAAAAATTTTTTCTAATTCATACTCCGCTGTTCCTCCATTAATTGGCCTAAATGAAAAATTTTCATCACAAAAACTCCAATTAAGAATATTATTTTTACCAAATTTATATAAAAAATAACTTAATTTAGAATTTCGCACTTTCTTTTTGAGAAAAGAAAGTTTTTTTAAAAACTTATTACTCATTAAAAAATGATTTGAAATATCTGAGCTATAACCAGTTAAAAATTCATCAGCTCCATCTGATAATAATAATACCTTAAGATTATTTTTATTTGTATAATGAGAAAGTTGTCTAAAACCCACGGACCCTTCACAAAAAATACCATCGAAGGAATTTGAACACTGCTGAATATAGTTTTTCACAGTGTATTCATTATGTAGATCAAATTTTTTTAGATTAAAATTTAGAGTTTTTGCTGTGTTTTCACTTAGTCTTCTTTCTTCGTTACCATCACCTGAGTTATCACTAATTCCATGCAAACAGAACTTTGGAGTTAGATTATTTTTGCTTAAGTAGAAGTTCAGCAAAGTACTATCAACTCCTCCACTCAATGTACTTGAAAAATCAATATCACTAGGAACCCTTGAACGAACAGCATCAGAAATCTGCTCATCATATAAATCCAAAACCTCATCATCATTTTTTAGTTTTGAAATTTTTTCTAGCCAACCCTGAGGTTGAATTTTTAAAAATCTTGATTTTTTTATATTTCCATTTTCTATTTCTATTATGGAACCAGGCAACATTTTAGATACATTCTTAATTAAAGTTTTTCCAGGTTGACAAGACCTGTACTGAAAAGCACTTTTTATTGATTCAAAGTCATAATCAATGCTACCGTCAATTTGAGATAATAAACAATTCATTTCAGACGCAAAAATAAAATAATTTTTATGAACACAATAAAAGATGTGTTTTTCTCCTAAGAGATCTCTACTTAATAATAATTTTTTTTTTTTGTCATTATAAAAGGCTAAGGCCCACATTCCATCTACTTTATTTAGGAATTTTTTTCCTTCGTATTTTAGACCATAGTACAAAACTTCGGTATCTGTCGCTGTTTTGAATCTTACACCTTGATTGACAAATTTTTTTTTTTGTAATTTGTAATTATAAACCTCTCCATTGAAACCTAAAATATCAACTTTATTATCTGTAAAGGGTAATTGAATTTTTTTTTGAGGATCAACAATTGCTAATCGAGTATTACAAATTAAAATATTTTTTTTTAAGTTCGTCCATGTTCCAAAACCATCAGGACCTCTATGCTTCAAATTCTCAATAATTTTTTTTGATCTTGCCTGTAGGTTTGCTATTGGTTTTTCATCCAAACTTAATATTCCAGCTATTCCGCACATTTTTTAACTTTCCTAAAATAATTATTTGTTAAAAGAAAATCGGCAGCAACTTTTCCCGCAGCTTTACCTTGATTGGATGAAATAAATTTTTGTATTAAAATTTCTCTGTTACAACTCTTATTTTCCCAATCTTTTTTTATTAAACTATAAGGTTTATTTAAATAAGTAAATAAATCTTTGTTGAAAGATTTTTTATTTTTATCAAATAAAATCAAACTGTCTTCAAAGGATTTTCTAATGTTTTTCTTTAATCGAAATTCTTTAGCATGGTCGATAAATATTAGAGGTATATTGGAAAGTATACACCAACTTAAAGTACTGGTCGCTCTCGATGTAATGATTAGACCAATGTCATCAATAAAATTATGCATATCTTTAGATGTGTAAATCAATTTAATATTTTTACTTTTATCTATTTCTTCATGAACTGGATCTCTATCTACATAATAATCTTTATAAGGATAGGCCTTATAATATATTTTCATTGGAAGCTTAGCCAAAACGTTTTTTACTAAATCCATTTCTTCTATTACTCTTTCATAATCAGTTTGAAAACCATTTAACATATTTAAGTTCCCGGATGAGGTTCTAGTAGAAATAAAAAATATTTTTTTTCGAAATAATGATGAAATTGATTTTATTTTTTTTCTTGAGAACATTTGTTTAGGGACGCCAACCACTTTTGTCTGTCCATAAGCAAAGGGAGATTTATCAGAAATTCTTTTACCTTCAAAATTATTCACAAAAAGAAGATCTGCAACATTATTTTCTAAATTTGCCATGCCTTCAGAATAAAATGAATTTATCTCTCTATTAATACCGTGTTGTGTAGAAATTAGTTTTATATTTTTTTTTTTGGTCTGATATGATAATGCAATATAGATAGGAAGAGCTGGATAACTTGTTGCACAGAGTATTTTTTGACTAATTTTATCTAAAAATTTTTTAAAAAATAGTGAATATGAGTTATATTGATCTAAATCCTGCTTAAGTTTATCAAAATAATAATTAACAATATGAATTAAAAAATCTTTTTGAACCCATTTTTTGCAATGATTCATAATAATTGGATAAATAGCTTTTTTTATTTTTTTAAATTTTTCATTGTCAAATTTTTCAATTTTTATTTCTGTTTTTTTAAAAAATTCCAATTCCACTCCACTTTTTAATAAATAGGTTGAAACCTCTCTAAGTAGGTGGTCCTCTCTAAAGATTAAAAGTAGATTATCTTTTTTTTTAAAAGAAAATAAACTTTTAAACTTTTTATAAAAAAAGAATAAATTAGTATTTAAGCTATTTAAATTTATGTGATCAAAAATAGATTGATTGTATAAGTTTAAGTTTTCTTCACCAAAATGTTTTACGTTTATTGTTTGAAAATAAATATTTTTTCCTTTCAATACTTCTTCCCATTTTGTATTAACCAACTCATTCAAGTCATTACTACCTGTTTGTAATGAAACTATAAGAGTTTTTTTTTTTTTATCCTTTTTATCCAGACATGTCACTTTCCTCAAAAGTCTATGAAAATAATTGGCTTGGGCGGATGCTATAATACTAATTTCTTTGTTATAGTTTTTCTTTAATCGTTTAAATACTTCTTGGGTTAAAGGAAAAATTGATTTTTGTAATGATTCTAGTTTTTTTCCTCTAAGGTTATTCTCTAGATGAATCAAGTTTTTATTTTTTGAATCTAAGAGTATTTTTGGAGAGGAGGTTTTAATTATTGTATCAGGATCCAAATCACCTTGAGTAAGTATGCCCAGTGCATCTAAACTATCACAAAATATTTGTTCAAATTTGATTTTTTTCATAATGTAATTATTTCTTTTGAAACCCTGATTGAGCCATTACCATCAATAATCTTTCTCGATAATTCTGACATTAACTTTCTTTGATGAAAATTATCTAAAATGTTTATTAGAGATTTTAAAAACATATTTTTGTCAAATCTACCTAATGAACTACATTTTATAATTGCTTTTTCTTTATTTACTTTTTCTACAATCTCCTCTTGATTTTCAGATGTCACAATTACCACGGATGGAATCCCTGAGCATAACCTTTCACACATTCCCACTCCACCAGAACCAATAGACAAATCACTTTTTTTAAGAATTTCATTTAATTCAGTGCCAAATTCTCTAACTATTAAATTACAAACCATTTTCTCTTTAATTTTATATATTCTATCAATAAACTTAGAGTTACTATTTATTGCTAAATAAATAGTCTCAAATCTCAAATCTAATTTTGAATCTTTAATAATTTCCAGTACTTTTAATGTCAAATTCTTAGAGTCACTTAAACCAAAACTAATGAAAATATTTTTCACAGTTTTATTTATTATTCTATTCTTATTTTTAAACTCAGGTTTAATAAGAGTAAATTCAAGACCAATTTTTTTTCTTTTTTTATAATTTCTTAGAAGTGAATTTGTATTTGAAGAAATTATTAGATCCGCTTCATCGTATATTGTGCCGAAATCATATATCTGCACCAACTTCTGTATTTTTGTTCTCATAAAGCTTATTTCATTTTTCTCAAATTTATAACCATCAAAAATACATCCATAAAAATTATATTGATCAAAATTGTCTACTACATCTACTTTATATCCAGAATCTGTTATTTTAGTTGATAGTTTGTCATTCTTGCAATTAACCAAAAATACAACACTTTTGTGTTTATTAATTTGATTTGCAAGACAAATTGAACGATAGGTATGACCTCCTCCTGCATTCTTATTTGTATCTACTCTGAAAGCCCAAGTCATGTTGTGTCTTGTAATCTAATCAACCAAGATAATTATTTATTTTATTAATATCTTGTTTAAGACTCCGTAAATTAGTGTTTTTTAAAAAAAAAATACCTACTAGGAAGTCATTGTCATTTTTCGTATCAGCTAATGATCTACTCTTAAATTCTATAAAAGATTCAAAGAGTCTAATTTCATTAATTTTTTTTTTTAAATGTGGAAAAGAATTAGAATAAACATTCAAATACGCACAATGATATTTAGCTTTGTTTGCAACTTCAATTTCTATTTTTTCTTCCTTAAGGTTACTAAACCAATTTTTAATATTTTTTATTCTCCCACTGATCTTATTTAAATATATCGAGTGAAGATGTTGACTGACTTCCAAAAGATATAATTTTTTATCTTTTTCAATAAAATCCAATGTAATTGGACCAAAGTTAATTCCAATTTTATTACAAATCTTTACTGCATGTTCAAAATATCTTTTAAATTTTTCATTATCTTTATATTCAATTGAATAGAAAGCTTTAAAATCTTCGAAAAAGAATCTCTCAGTATAAGAATGATGTATAACTTTATCTTTTAAAAAAATTAGATCAATATTAAATACTCTACCCTCTATTTTCTCTTGTAATAGAATTGATTCATGCTCTTTTAAATTTTGGGATATTTTTTTAAATTCTTGAATGCTATTTATCTTTTTTACGCCCAAACTATTATAACTTGACGATTGTTTCAAAATGCACGGAAATGATATTTCGTTTTCTACTTGAGAAAGTATATCACTATTTTTCTTAGTTATTACTAAAGATTTGGGATGTTTGATTTTTTCTATTTCTAATATTTGGTTTGTTTTAATTTTATTAGTTAATTTATTAATCAAATTTAATTGTTTATTTTTTAAATTTAATATTTTAAATATTTTAAGAATAGAATCATAAGCGTAATCAGCAACCCCATAATATCCAACAATATTTTTAAAAGGGATTTCTTTGAGTTTATCAATAATTTTCTTACATTTATTCAAATCTTGTTCGATTATAAAATCTGAGCTTTTTCTTAATTCTTGAATACAATTTCTATCAACAGAGATAATTTTTAAACCTGACTCTCTTGCCATATCAACAATCGGAATTTGTAGTTCATTGCAACCCATAAATAGAAAAAGGTTATTCATTAATTTTACTTAAAAGATGAGCTTTTTTTAATTCTTTTCTAACTCTTTTAAGAGTGGCCAAATTAGAACTATCGTGTACCTTTGGAGGAATACTGTCAAAATGAAGTAGTTGTCTTATTTTTGGATGTAATTCTTTAACTTTGTTCTTAGGAATCATCTTATCAAATTGAAAGTAGGGTTTTATAAACCATGGTGCATACATTGTGAAAATTGCCCATCTACTTTTATTTGTTGACATTCCAGCTCTATGCCAAAGAGCTGTATCAATAACGATTAGTGAGCCTTTTTTTGCTATTAAGTTATTTGCATTTTTATAATCTTTTTCTCTTTCAGGTTTTCCCTTAAACTTATGTGAACCTAATATAAATTTAGTGGTTCCATTTGAAAGAGTAAAATCTTCTAATGGTACTATTGATGTGTAAATTAATGATGGCTTAATCCTCTGTTCTTGAATATACCTTGTATCCGTGTGCCATCCAATTCCACTTGTTTTACTATTTAATTTTATTTTTTTATTTAAATGCGCATTTCTTGCACTACTTGAAAGTATCACATAGTCTTGATCAATTAATTCCATCATAATTTGATCTATTAATTCTGAATATATTATTCTAAAAAAAGAGTCATCAAAAGTGAAATAATTTTCTATTACTTGATAGGTATTGTTACCTACGTATTGATTTTTAATAATTTTTTTTTCAAGGATTTGTATAATTTTTTCTTTATATCTTTTGCACTCATCAATAGAAAAAAAATTTTCAACGACTACTAAACCATCTTTTTTTAATTTTGTTATCAAATTTCTTTCCATGATATTTATTTTTTTTGACAAAACCAAATTGGCCGCTGAGCTAATCCAGTTTGCATATACGACATCAGTTTATGATTACTATAATAAGCAACTTTATTCTTTTCTTTATCTCTTCTGCATTTGAATAATCTAATTGAGTTAACTTCGTCTGAGTTATAGCTTTGATAATCCAGCTTTTTTAAATCATTTATCACTCCAACTTTTTTTACTATCCATCCACTATTATCAAAAATCATTTTAAGTATTTTAATAGTATCATTTGATGAAAAAATAGCTTTTCCATTACTCATATTCCCAGTCTGAAAAATAAGGAATTTTGATTTCTCACTTAATTTGTTCATATATAATATAGAATAATTAATCCAATCTTGTTTATTATGAATAGAACCTTGATCAAAAAAAACACCAGCATGATGAAGTACATTAAGATTAATGATTAAGTCATAGTTTTTCAGAGTGCTAATGCCTTTTAAATCAATGGATTCATTATAAAATTTTAATTTCTTTCCTAGATCAACTAATTTTGTAAAAATGTTACATATATGCGTGTATGATTTATTTGCCTCAAAGGCATCAACAATAACTTGATGATAATTAGCCATAGAAAAAGCAAAGTACCCCAGATTAGATCCAATTTCACAGGCCTTGTTAATTTTAGGTATATTTTTTTCTATCCACTTATATCTTTTGGAATCCAAATCGATCTGATTCTTTTTATATTTTATATCCTTTAATTCTGGAATTTTATGTAAAATAAATGAAGGAATATCTTGGTAGTTTGAAAATCTAAAATTGTAAGATTCCAAAGCTTTTTTTAAATCCTTAATCTTTTGATTATTAATCATTTTAATATTCTATTTTTAGACATAACTACCAATTCATAATCAATTGGAGTCGACATAAATTTAATTTCATAATTATCACAATTTTTTTTTAATTTTATATAATCTTCTTTATTTAAAGAGTCATGATTACCGTAAGAGTCAAATTGAGTGCCCTGTTTTATTTTTTTACTATACCAAGCCCTAAATATCGGTACTTCTACTTGGTATGTTTGGAATTTGGTAATATTAGCCTCTACTATAGACGTTACTTTGACAAGTTTTTTAGAATAATCTATTCTTCGATAATTATTAAAATCACCTTCTCTAATCTTATCATTTTTTTTGGGAAAAGGTGTTACTTTATCTATTTTAAATTTCATGTCTGGCAATAACTTTCCTTTTTATTATTTCTCGCTGTTTCTTCAAAGTTATATTCTTTCCATGAATATAATATCTATAAAGAGGTATCGGCAAATAAAATCCTTTATAATTCAATTTTTTTAATCTGAGGAATAAGTCATAATCTTCACAGTTTTGTAAAGAAGAGTCATAGCCATTTACGTCATTTAAAACAGACTTTCTAAAGTTTACTCCGGCACCATACTCTAATCTTTTTTTTTCTGAATCTAATTTTATTTTTTCTATTTTAACTCCTCTCACATCAACTTTAAAGTAATCTGAATAAACAAAAGAAATATCTGGATTATCATCCAGAATCATACTTGAAATTGGTCCAGAATAAGCATTTAAAAAATCGTCAGAATCTACTCTCATCCAATATTTTCCTTTTGCTAAATCTAAAGCTTGATTAGAACAGTACCCAACTCCTTTTTGTTTTTTATTTTTAATTAACTTAATTTCGTTTTTGAATTCTGAGATTATTTCTAATGAATTATCCGTAGAGTTATCGTCAATAACTATAATTTCAAATTCCTTTCTAAAAAATAATTGACCCAAGCAAGATCTAATAGCCCTTTCAATAAACTCTGCTCTATTATGATTTAAAATAATATAAGATTGATACATAAAGTAAATTATAATGTTTCAGTTAGTTTTTAAATTTAATTTTCCTTAAGAATTTTTGAAAATCAATAAAAGAATCACTTAATATAAAATTATCTAAGGAACTAACTGACTTAAATAAAGGATTTATTTTACTCATATATTAAATTGATTTTTTAAAAAAAAAGAATTTTTTATTAAATATTGTTATATTATTTAGTATTGGATAAACAATTCCTGTTTCTTTAGAAAAATAGAAATTTTTAACGTGTGATAAATTTTTCATTGATTCCGTGCAAATAAATTTACAATTTTTTTTTACTCTTGTATTTTTCTTTATAACATAAAGGGATGAGGGGTTTAGGTCATTAAAGTTATACTTTGTCTTAATTATTTCAAACTGAAAGCCGTTTTTTTTAAGTATTTGACTTAAATTTACAACGTAATTATTACTCATCATTCTTTTTTTTCCGGACTCACAAGCTATATCATAATTAGGTTCTTGGAGTATTAGTTTTTTTCTTGCCACTCTATAAAGCTCTAAAATTATTTTTTCAGCATTGCTTTTATTCGGCTCAATTGAATGATTAGTAATTATTACATCAATTGAATTATCAAAAAAAGGTAATTTATCAAAGTCATTACAAAATAAGTTGATGGAACTATTTAGCAATTTTTTTTTTTCTAATAACAGAGAACCTAAAAATAAACGATTAAAAGATATATCACAAGCATAAAACTTGATATCACTTTTAAATAATTTCTCCAATACATAGGAAAAACTAGTTAGCTCACCAGATCCAAAATCAAGAAGGGTCTTAATATTAGTTGTTTTATTTATTTCATCAATCACTGGGGTAAGATTTTTCCTCACTAATTCTGGATTATATCTTTTAATATATTCCCCACTTTGAAAATCATAAGACAATTGTACAATTTCCGATTCACTTAGAGTGGAATTTCTTCTCAAATATTTATTGAAATTTTTATCTTTTCTTTTTAGCTTTGATATCAACGAAATAATATTTTTCATAAATTTATTTAAATAAGTTAGTTTTCATAAGATTATAAATAATTTTATTTTCATTAATAACAATTATTTTAGTAATAAGATTTTTCACTGGGCTATAATTTTAAATTAGAAAAAGGTATAACACTTCCAAAACTAAGCACTTTGGTCACTTCAAACTGACAATCCCTGCAAGTTAACAATAAATTTTTATTAAGTTCTTGCGATTTAATTATTCCAGGATTGGTAATTCTTTTATTTTTAATCTTCTGTATTTCCCATACACAAATCAATTTACCATTATATAAATATTTCAGTCCTGTTACTGGCTTCATAGCTCTTAAATTACATTCTAATGAATAGAAATTATCACTCAAATCTAAAAATGATTTACTACGATTAAAATTACTTAGCATTTTTATTGAGGGATCGTTTAATATATTTTTATTATTTTTTTTTGTAAATAAACTGTGAAGGACCGATGGTATTTTTTGATTGATTTTTTTTTCTAACTCGTAAAAATTAATGTACTTTGGCACTTTAAATTTTTTTAAGAGAATTATTTTTCCAGAGTCCATTTTTTTTTCTAATTTATGAATAGTTATTCCTGTTTGGCTTTCTCCTTTGTAAATTGTCCATTGAACTGGAGAAGAGCCTTTGTTTTCCGGTAGAATTCCCGGATGAATATTAATTGAATATTCTTTAGATAATGAGTAAAAAGATTCATTTATGAATTTAAATCCGGCTACAATAATTATATCAAGATCATTAACTTTCATAAATTTTTCTAATCTTTCTTTTTCAGAGTCTTTCCAAAAAAAAAATTTACTACCTTGTATGTATTTTAATATTTTTTTTTTTTCATGTTCGTATGGATCATAATAGAAAAAATTATCTGATAATCTAAATTTTAAACCACCAAGAAAATTCTTTATTTTTTGTTTGAAGTTATTTTTTTTTTTAAAGAAATCGTTATGAAAACATACACCCTTCAAAACAAAGTCCTTGTTCTTTATAATATATTCTAATACTGGTAGAGATAAAAAACTCGAAGTAAATATAAAGATATTTTTCTTCAATTATATAATCCTTGAAAAATGAATACTTAGCTTTTTTTTAAAAAAAGAAATTAGTTTTGTGGGCATATTTTCATTTCTCTGTAAACTTTTTTTACTAGAATAAATTACAGGCTTTTTATTTGAATAATAGTAAACTTTTTGCTCATCACATCCAAAAAATTTTTTAAAATAATAAACTCCACTATTTTTTTTCGATTCTGTCATATCAAAAAATCTTATCTTCTTTTTATATAAAAATTTAATTACCTCCCA
>Ga0315330_10003186_pt1 | contig 11267 bp, 11 predicted proteins | sample M140m34915metaG_FD_203453 | JGI IMG/M metagenome (GOLD analysis project Ga0315330, IMG submission 203453) | Ammonia-oxidizing marine archaeal communities from Monterey Bay, California, United States - M1 40m 34915 | ecosystem: Environmental > Aquatic > Marine > Intertidal zone | place: USA... | reverse complement strand
AATAAAATTTAGAAACGACCTTGTTCCACCTTGAATTAATATTTTGACCATTACATATATTCGGATGTTTCCCCTCACAATAGTAAAATATTTCTCCTTTTAGATATTTACGATGAGCCTCAATAAATGTCTCTGAATATTGATTTTCTGAGGGAGAAAGAATAGCTAATTTCATTTAGTTTTATTTCTTAATAGTACAGATAATATTTTCTTGACCTTATGAAAAACTTTCATATAAAAATGGTTATGATCGAATACATTATACTTTGATTTTTTCTGATTCACATTTAAATTAGAAATATGATAATTTTTCACTTCGGTTATGGAATCAAAATATTTTTCTTCTGATATTTTGATTAAATAGTCCATTAGAGCAATTCTTTTTTGGTGGTATTCTTTGTTGTTTATTTTCCTTGTAACACCATTTTCATTTAATCTATAAACACTCATGAAATCATTAATCAGAAATAGTTTGCCTTTTTTCGCTATTGTAGAAAACAATAACATATCCGCACTATGAATTTTTAAATATCCTTCCTCATATTCACAATAATGTGATCTAAAAAGGAAGGAACTTGTGTGAAATAGCGCTTTTTTGGATATTGTATCTTCGAAGGTGAATATTTGTTTATTGTATTCTCTAAATGGAACTAGTTTAGGTTTTTTATCAGTTTCATTTATTGTGAGTGTCTTGTGAAAACAACCACTAAAATCTTGGTTATTCTCCAAAATATCTACTTGCTTTTGCAGTTTGTTTTGATCTGTCCAGTAATCGTCTCCTTCGCAAAGGGCAATGTATTTTCCTTTGGCAGACATTCTACTAAATCCAAGAACACCATTTAATCGTTTTATGAAATTGCCGTCATGATCATATAAGTGTGATAATTTTCTATCTCTTAAGAAAAGTCTTATTTTATCTTGGTATTTGTTTGCATAATCAATACAAATCGCTCTGGTTTTATCCTTTGAATCGTCTTCACCAATTATTATTTCGAATGGAAAATTAGTTTGCTGTATTAAAATACCATCGAGACATTTTTTGATGTAATTTTCATGCTGATAAGCTGCAACGGTAACTGATACGAGAGGAGTGATTTTGTTTACTGGTTTTTCTGTGCCTAAATATTCATTTTGTAAAACGAAACGTCTATTTATTTCTTTAGCAATATCCATTAAAATAACTTTTGGATTGTCTCAAGCGTTTTAAAATGATCTATTTTAAATTCAGTTGCCATATTTATATTTCTATAGTCCGCATAATCGGTGACCTCGTTAACGATAGTTATTTGATTATCGATACAGAAATTTTCAAGGTTCAAATGATTTCCTTCATCTTCTAATAAAAATCTGCACACGCCATTAGAAAAAAGGAATTTGTCTAAATGTATTTTGTTTTTAACTGATCTTCTTTTACCAATAAATGGTTCGCCTATTAGGTCTTTAAAATTTATTGCTTGACTATTTAAGTAATCAACTTTTTTATTTGCCTCTTTATTTGATATACGTTCTTTTGTAATACGGACATATGTCTTTACAAATGAATGCATATCTATGATTAATTTGAGTTTGGTTTCTTTGTTTTCAGAATTTTCAATAAACCATTGAAATATTATAAATTCTCTGTCCCAATTATCTTTTTTCTCAAAATCTAATATTGTGAATTTTCGTTCAATCTCTTTTAATTCTACGCTTTTTATAATTTGTTTATTCTGCATTTATAAAAAGTTTTTGATTTATAATTTTATTTAGTTCGAAATTGCTAATATTCTCATTTTCATGAATGATTGAAAAAATAAAGTCTGCATTGCTTTGAAACTTCCCATGCTCCTCCGGTTTGAGAAGGTTTCTTATGATTTTATGTGCTCCAATGAGCTGATTGAGTAGTTTTTCGATTGAAATTAAGTCAAGTACAATTGGTCTTCCTGACAAATTATAAATATAGTCCATGAATTTATTTTTAGCCGGATTGTTTGCCTTATTGACTTTTTCATTAATTATTAAATTAATATACTCGTTATTAAGATCATACTTAAATAGTTCGGATAGATATTTTTTGTAATAAATACCTCCTCCTACACCAATATCCATTTCAATCATATCAATGTTTCCCTTGCTCACTAATATGTCTGCCTTGAATATTACGTTTTTTATCCCGCATTCACCAACAAACTTCATAAAATAAGATTCAATAGCTTCAATGTGGCTATCATCATACGATAAACGACCTAAAAAAACTGTTTTATTAAAAGATTTTCTTTCAATTGGAGCTAATAATTTAAGTTCTCCATTTTGGATTAAGGCTGATACTCTATATTCTTTACCTTCCCTAAATTCTTGAATTATTGTATCTTCAGTGTATAAACAATTGCGAATATCAGATAAAAGTTTGTGTTTTTTAATTATTTGAACTCCTGAACTGCCTCTTCCAATTGTTGGCTTTATTATAAATTTATCGACGTCTTTTATAAGGTCTTGGTCGGCTGTGATTTCTCGTATATTCCATGATTTAATCGTTGTTAATTTGTGCTTTTCATACAATTCTTGTTGCGAAAATTTGTCCATACCAATGATTAACTCTTCAGGTATTTCAGTATGTAAATTTAAAAACTGGTTTACAATTTGAAGTGTTCTTATTGCTTTTCCGCCTGAATACGATCCTACAGCATCAATCTTTTTTGAATAATTTTTAATCCAAGAAATGACCTCATCCTCACAATGTGTATTTACTTCAGCGAAATCGTCACTCAGTTCGATAGCCTCTTTAGAGTTCCTTCCTTTACCAATAGAAACTACATAGTGACCTTTTTCTTTTAGAGATCGAATAAAATCGACTTGTGGAAAACCAGCTCCTATAGATAGGATAGTTTTTTGTTTCATTTTAAATATTTTTTAACTCTGATAAGAAATTTGCAATTGAATCTTGTTTAAGATATATGTCATTTTTAACCCAATCTTTGTAATCAATAAAGAATGATTTTTCATCGTATTCATGAAAAACGGGTTTTTGATCGCGAGATATATCTTGAGTGATTCCTCCAGACCAAAAGTAGCTTACATTATCAGTATAGTTCAATTTGAAATGACATTTGTCGGTTATTAATCCATTATCCATGGCAAAACGATGGAATAAGTCCATATTGGCATCTAGAATGAGCTGTGAGGGACCCCATAATCGGGGGTTAGCTTCAATCATGTACGTTTTTTCATTATAAACTTTAAGTTCAATCATCACTAACCCAGTGAATCCAAGATTGGTTAATAATTTCGCATATTTTTTTGTTACCTCATTTTCATGGAATTTCGATGATTTTGCACCAATTATGGACAGGCCTTTATCCTGTTGAATTAAATTTTTCTGTGAATAAACACTATAATCTCCATTTTTGGAAAAATAAAATAAAAGATAAAATGATTCGCCTCCTACAAATTCTTGGAAGTAAAAATGTTTTTGATTACGTTTTGATAAGAAAGAATTATAATCTTCCTTGTTCATGACTAAGATAGGTTTGTCATTTGTTATTTTACCGTCGATAAAATATGTTTTTGCTTTAGCGACAAATGGAACGGTGTCAGAATTAACATTTTCAAATTCAATTGGTATATTTAAGTCATTATTTTGACATAATTCGCCAAAACTGTATTTGTTAGATATTTCTTGATACAGCTTATTGCTTGTTAAGGGTACAATGAATTGATTGTCCTCTAATTTTGCTTTGTTGTCTAATAAAAATCGGTTAAGATATTCACTCGAAGGTAGAATTACTACTTTTTTTCCATTCTTTTTGTTTTCAATTTCTCTTTTGTATTTCAGAAAATGTTTAATATTGAGCTCAAGACCTTCCCTTGTATAAATAATGTTTTTTTTGTAATCTGTTTGATGAATATTGTCTTCAGGCCCAGAAGCTACGATATAAAAAACAATTTTATTTTTTTTACAAAATCTGCAAAAAGCAATAATCCCTCTTGGGTTGAATCCCGATAGGATAAGAATTGAATTTTTGATTGTCATGTATCTATGAATATTGATTGACTATTAGATGAAAAGTCTAGAGAAGCCTTTATTGTCTGTATAATAAAATCTTTATCTCTATCATTTAGCCCGCAGTAGTTGGGTAAGCAAATTACTCTTGAAGATAAATTCTCGCTTGTTTCACAAAATTCATTTGATTTAATGTAGGGAAGCTTATTTAAACTAGGATAAAAGTAGCGTCTAACATAAATGTTTTGTTCTTTTAGTTTTTCGGTTAACATTATTACTTGTTCTTCATTTTTAAGAATAATAGGATAATATGAAAAATTCCATTTTGTATCTTTTCTCAGTTTAAGTTTGTTAATGTCTTTATGAGTTAATTTTGAATCGTAGTAGTCACAAACTTTTTGCCTTTCTTTAACAATAGCATCAAAATAAGGTAGAATTGATATTCCCATGGCCGAATGCAATTCTGATAACTTGGCATTCATGCCTAGTCCATGAAATTCTTGTGAGCCTTTATGCCCAAAGTTATGTCGATAGTACAATTCATCAAAGAGTTCCATATTGTTGCAAAATATTGCGCCACCTTCCCCGGTGTGAAATATTTTAGTGGCATGAAAACTACATGTACTCACATCTCCATATTCAAAAATACTTTTTCCTTTATATTGAACTCCAAAACAATGTGCTGCATCATATATAACTTTTAGCTTGTGTTTTTTGGCAATTCGTTCTATTTCTTCAACATTACATGGGTTTCCGTAAACGTGCGTTGCAAGTATACAGGTTGTTTTCGATGTTATAGCATCTTCGATTTTTGTTTCATCAATAGTAAGATACTCAGGATGAATATCAACAAAAACGGGTGAGCAACCTTCCCAAACAATTGCTGCAGTTGTAGCCACATAGCTGAACGGGGTTGTTATTACTTCTCCATTACCACCTAATGATTTTAGGGCAATTTGCAAAGGAGTCGTACCATTGTTTGTGCAAAGTATATTTGTGTTAACTAGTTGTAAATAATTAGAAATTTTTGTTTCTAATTCGTGTACTAGTTCACCTCTATTTGTTAACCATTCATTTTTATAAGCACGATTCACTTGTGACATGTATTCATCAATAGGAGGTAGAAAGGACTTAGTTACAGGAATCATTGATTTGACTTTGAAGTTATCATTATAATATTTTCAATAGGTTGTAATTTTTTTGTGGCGGCATGATAGATTGAATTACATTCATCATTGTATCAAGATCTTGTTATTTTTTTGCAGAAACAATTTATTCACCTTAATAGATAATTTAGTTGCTCCGTTATCATTCAAGTGGTCTGCATTGTGAAAGTCATTTCTATTAAATACAATATCATCCATCATGTTTAAATATCTACAGGTTCTATATGTAGATGCAATAGAATCTGACAATCTCGTCATTTCTATTATTTGATTATCCTTTAACTTACTTTTGTAACACTGACTCATGGGGGGGGTAATTAGTGTCAGATTTATATTTTCTTTCTCGCAAAAATCTGCGATGTGACTTACATATTTTATGTTTTCTTGAAGGTATAAATTATTCTTTTTGTGGTGTCTTTGTGAGGCGTCAACGCAAGACTCTTCGAACTTTTCGTCTTCTATTGTACCTTGAAATGGTGCATACCCTTGAGCATCACATTTTATGGAACTCTTTTGATTTAAATAAAACTTTTTTAATCTATCTAAATTATATTTTAAATTGTTTGACGATAATTCAAAGTCCATAAAAGGATTAAATCCAAAATAAATATTATAATTTTTTACCCTCCAGCTACTACCTCCCATTTTTAATTTACTAAAGTATGAATTGTAGGATATGGTCAAGACGATATTTTTTAGATTTTGGAACTCTTTCTGATGTTTCTGAAAAATCATAAAATCGTACTCCATTGATTGACTTACATTAGCAGCATTAAACGTTTTATCGGAAAAATATTTCGGATTAAATCCTCGATATGCGTGCGAATTACCTAGGATTAAGGTTTCTATTTCCGAACAGTTTTTATTTAAATATTCCGACTTAAGCATATAATCATTCGGGATATTTCTTAGGGATATTTCAGAAATTATAGCTACGAAAATTAAAGGACAGGAAAAAATCAGAAATGATTTTATAAAACGTCTCATTTAAAATGGTTGTTATATGAAATACTATTTATTATCATATTAAACTTATAAAATGTAATTACCATCAATGATTTGTGTATTCTTGTTTGAGAAGATATTCAATTAAGCAGTCTTATTTGAATGAACATCAAACTCCTCATCTATGTTGAACCCGACAAATGCAGCTATCTTTTTCCACTTATCATTGTCCTCTAGATCCAAATGTATGAACCTTGAATTATTCGGATCTTTACTTTTGAAAAAATCTATGCAATGTCTATTCCTATTTTCGTAAACATCTTTATAATGTTGTCTGTATTCCTCCGATAATGGTAGAAGGTTATCTATTTTATTTTGATTATGATAATCATGGTTCTTACCCAATATTTTATAATATTCAGTTTCGCGTTGATATGTACAACAGTGCCTAAAAGTATTCCCTAGTGTTTTCCCTTTTGAGTGTGACATCATTGAATTAAACCATTTATCTGAATCTCGAGTCAACAAAATAAATATCGAATTAGGAAAACGATGAAAAAGATATTTATAAAAATGTCCTTTACTCTCAGGTCCGTCCTCAAAAATATCATTGTTTCTAAAATCCGCACTATTAAAAATAGCCTCATAATCACCGTCAAAATATAATTTCCCCCAATTGTTTTCTTTAGAGTTGTACCAACCTGCTCTTCTATAATTATGCTTTTCAAAAAAGTCACCAACTGATGTAGTACCTGTCCTCTGAATAGAGATGCAGAATATTTTTTTTCTTTTCCTTAATATATCAAGCATTTTCAACTTTTAAATTTGTTTTTAACATGAATGGAGGCCAGACCTCTTCTTTATATGAAACTTGAAATTTCGCAATATCATTCACTCTCAGAATGGGTGATGTGTTTTTCTTTTCAGAAATAATGAGGTTGATTGAGTACATTCCTTTTGACAGTTGCAGTTCTTTATGCGAAAAAGTAAACCTGGCTTTTGTTCCAATATCACCAGAAACCTCTCTTTCATCAATTGATAATACTGCAACCCCCCTATATTCCTTATCAAATATGCTAAGATTAACATTGGGTAGTTTACCTCTTTTAGTTTTAAAATTTAAATCAACAGAAACATGTAAGTCGTCTAACCAGTTCACTGATACAATGTCACATTGTTCGGTATCTAGGCCATTTATATGAACATGCCCAACCTCAGTAGAGTCATCTGTGAAAACAATGTTTTTGTCTCCGGTATTAAATGTGCTGTAGTACATATCTATGCCCTTACTCACATCATTTCCTTGGTATTGAACAACTCCATGGTCCATTAAAATAATTTGGTTGCAAATGCGGCTGACCATAGGCATATTATGGGAGACAAATATCATAGCCGTATTTGGTAAGATTTCATCTATTTGTTGAAAACATTTAAGTACAAATCCTAGGTCACCTACAGCCAATACCTCGTCTACAATCAAAACATCAGGCTCCATATGCGCTGCTACAGCAAAACCAAGTCGGACCTTCATTCCTGAACTATAGTTTTGAACAGGCGAATCTATAAAATCTTCAATCTCACTAAAGGCAATAATACTATCTATTTTTTCATCGACTTCATTCCGGCTAAAGCCAAGTACCGCTGCATTATTATAGATATTTTCTCTACCAGTCAGTATAGGATTAAACCCAGCTCCTAACTCGATTAATGCCCCAACCTTACCAGTCAAAACAACGCGTCCTTCATCTGGATTAATTAATCCGTTGATGATTTTTAACAATGTGCTTTTTCCGGCGCCATTATGGCCAATAAGCCCAATGCATTCGCCTCTCCTTAGGGTGAAGCTAATATCTTTCACTGCCCAAAATTCCTTAGCGCGAAGCGTATTGTTTTCAGACTTAGAAAATGGTACTACGGACTTCATGGTATCTAAAAGTCCATAATACAAACTTGTTTTTAAGTCTTTACAAAACTTTTTGGAAATATTATTTACTTCTACTAGTGTTTCCCTATTTATTCCTTTATCCTCCAATTCTTTCTGTTATAATGGGTATTGTGATCTTGTAAAATATTAATGCAATGCAAAAAAGCAATAAACTTCCTAAACCTATCGAAATATAATAAGATACTTGTTCAAAATTTTGCCCAACCAATATATTTCTAAAATTATTAACTAATGGTGTTAAGGGGTTGTAGTATAGAATACGACCAATCGCATTATCATATGTTGGCAAAACAAAAACGACGGGGCTGAAATACATTAAGACTTGCATAAAAGGCGTCATCAGTTTTCCAACATCTCCGTACAATAAGCCAATCGGAGTTATAAGCAGTCCAATAGATGTTCCGAATAGAATCATCATAAACAAGGCTATAGGAAATAGGCTAATAGACCAAGAGATATCCTGCTTGAAAACGAAAAGTAAAATTGATAAAATAATCAACTTTATAAAAACATTAAACAGCGTTTTATATATCCCTGCGGTAATGAGGGCTTCTTTTGGAAAGTTGATTTTTGAAAGCGTTGAGCGCATGGTTTGGGTGACATTAATCGTTCCCATGATTGTTTCCGTTAGAATAGCCCAAGCCATTGTTCCAGTGAAAACAAAAACAGGGTAGTAAATGCCAGTGTCAGATAGAGAAACTGTGTTAGAGTTCTTCATAAATATCCATACTGCAGCTGTAGACAAGGGTAATACAACAGACCAAAGTAGACCTAAAAAAGACTGTCTATATTGTGCGCTTATATCCCTTTTGGCTATTTGGTATGCCAAAAAGTGACTAGAGTACAAATTTTTCAAACCTTCTAAAAAAATTGAAAATATGCTATTGTCTACATTTGGGGTATATATTCGAACATTTTTTGTTTCTTTCACTTCATTCTCTTTTAAGATCTTGCTTCACTAAATTTACATAAATACCGTACACTTATATTTTTTAATGATATTCCTTTCCCATATTAAATAATCATCCCCGCACCAACCGTATTAAAATTAGTTTCGTCAATTAAAATAAATGATCCTGTATTTCTATTTGTCCTATATGAATCAAAAAATAGTGGGGTAGTGGTCTTGATCTTAATTCGAGCAATTCCATTTTTCTCCATGGACGTTTTACCTTCTATTCTTTTCAATTCATTCAGGTCGACTACATAAACGATTTCTTTAATGATCGCTCTTCCCGATCGTGTTGTGTGCTGGATGCTATATTTTCCATTGAGTTGCATCGGGTTTTCACCCATCCAGCAAATCATTGCATCAATTTCTTGGCTATTTTGAGGTTGGTTGGTTGTTTTCACAATCATATCACCTCGACTGATGTCAATGTCATCCTCTAGTTCTATACTAATAGATTGAGGAGCATAGGCTTCTTGAATCTCTAGATTTGCACAATGCATTTTCTTAACACGGCTTTGCATTTGAGAGGGTAGTGCCGTAACTTGATCCCCAATTCTTAGAATACCACTTGAAATACGTCCTGCATAGCCTCTGTAGTCATGGTATTCATCTGTATGTGGTCTCAAAACGGTTTGTACGGCAAATCTAAAATCTATATGATTGAGGTCATTTGCGACAGGTATGTTTTCTAATGAATGTAATAATGTTGGTCCATTGTACCATTCCATATTTTTAGATCGGTTCACAACATTGTCTCCTTTTAATGCTGATATTGGAATGAATTTAAAATCTTGTATGTCTAATTTGGCTGCAAAATCTTTATACTGCTCTTTTATTTTCTCAAAAGCACCTTTGTCATAATTGACTAAATCCATTTTATTGATACAGACAAGAACATGAGGTATTTGGAGCAATGAGGCAATATAGCTATGTCTTTTCGTTTGTTCGATGACTCCATTTCGTGCATCTATTAAAATTAAAGCAGCATTAGCAGTTGAGGCTCCCGTAACCATATTTCTAGTATACTGTATGTGTCCAGGAGTATCTGCAATAATGAACTTACGATTAGGTGTATTGAAATATCTATAAGCTACATCAATGGTAATGCCTTGTTCTCTCTCGTCTTTTAAACCATCAGTTAAGAGTGAAAAATCAATTTCATCTAATCCTTTCTTTTTGCTCGTATTTTCTATCGCGGCTAGCTGATCTTGAAAAATACTTTTTGAGTCGTAAAGTAAACGACCTATTAAGGTACTTTTACCGTCGTCAACGCTTCCAGCGGTTGTAAATCTTAATAATTCTCCTTTCATATTAAAAGTATCCTTCTTTTTTACGTTCTTCCATAGCAGCCTCTGATCTTTGGTCGTCTGCGCGATTTCCTCTTTCTGTTTCACGCGCTGCGGCAACCTCAGCAATAATATGATCAAGCGTACTTGCTTCTGATTCAACAGCTCCTGTGATTGTTAAATCTCCAATTGTTCTAAATCGAACAATTTCTTTTGTGACCTTTTCATTTGGTTTGAGTGTGATAAAAGGTGAGTTTGCCAAAATCGTATCACCTCTTCTTATGACCTCTCGCTCATGCGAAAAGTATAGACTTGGCAATGCTATTTTTTCTTTCTTAATATACTCCCAGATATCCATTTCGGTCCAGTTACTAATTGGAAAAACACGAAAGTGCTCACCAAATTTCTTTTTACCATTGAATAAGTTCCATAATTCTGGTCTTTGATTTTTTGGATCCCATTGGCCAAAGTCATCACGATGGGAAAAAAATCGTTCCTTGGCACGTGCTTTTTCTTCATCTCTTCGTGCACCGCCCATAGCCGCATCAAAATTATTTTTCTCAATGGTATCGATTAGTGTAGGGATTTGTGCAGTATTTCGAGTCGCATGAACGCCTTTCTCGTCTTGAGCTAGACCGTTGTCAATAGCTTCTTGGACACTCCCAATAACCAACTGGGCGCCTATTTTCTGAACCAATTCATCTCTGAAAGCAATTGTTTCATCAAAATTATGTCCTGTATCGATATGAACGAGTGGAAAAGGAATCTTTGCTGGGTAAAAAGCTTTGACAGCAAGATGCGTAACAACGATTGAATCCTTACCTCCTGAAAACAAAATACACGGATTTTCAAACTGTGCAAATGCTTCTCTTAAGACAAATATGGACTCTGCTTCTAACTCCTCTAAATGTTCTAGTCTGTAGCTCATAGTTTTGATATTAATTGCTCAAATAAATGGTCGATGCTTTCGTTTGGTGTTTGTTCATCAGTTTTT
>Ga0315330_10003185_pt1 | contig 11268 bp, 20 predicted proteins | sample M140m34915metaG_FD_203453 | JGI IMG/M metagenome (GOLD analysis project Ga0315330, IMG submission 203453) | Ammonia-oxidizing marine archaeal communities from Monterey Bay, California, United States - M1 40m 34915 | ecosystem: Environmental > Aquatic > Marine > Intertidal zone | place: USA... | reverse complement strand
AGACTATTAGTAACTACCTTAATCGTTCTCTGCGATTGCTCGATGTCGTAAGAAGTTCCTGATCGTTCAGTAGTGCGATTGATTACCATCAACACATACTCACTCATCAATAGCTGCTCTAAGACTTCGCTGTAATCCTCCGACACGAATCCAGTATTCAAGGTCATGCTCTCACGAGCTTCGTGGTTATAGGTTCTCATGCCTCGTGCTTGTGTACCCCATGTGTACCCATTAGCAGATGCACCACCGATGATACTACGATAGTCCTCCTTCGATACGCTGAGGTTGGTTTCCGACTTCTTAAAGAAGGTCAGGTTGTCCCATGCACCATAGCGATTCACGAAGTAGATTGATACAGGATCGTACTTAGCCTCACACTCGTTATACACCCTCATGTACTCTATGACATTATCAAAGCCATCTAGTAGTTGTATGTCGTAGTATTTGGTGTTGTATGGTGCAGTTCCTGATAGTCCGTTGTTAGCCTTCCAGTTGGATAGGTTAGCGATACCAGCTGGGAACAGCATCAAACGCTCCTCTACTGAAGTGCCGTAGACATCTGCCTCCGTTACTGCGTACTCATAGCTAGTCGCATCATCATTCAATACCTTGATCTTAGCAAGTCCAATGTTAGCACAGCTCAATGACTCTACTACACCACCATCTGCGATGACTCTATCACGATAGCCATAGATAGCATCTAGACCTTCACCATGTAGACCTAAGAAGATAGACATCATAAAGGCATCAGTATCGTATGCGTACCTCTCGTGCTTTTGTAGTATTGGTTTGGTGATGTTCGGGTTAGCACCCTCTACGAACTTACCATAGCCATAGGTTGCTATGAACACATCGGTAGATCCTGCATCAGTAGTAGGTGTACCACCTACATCATAGTTGATGTCATAGTCTACCTGTACCCATAGCAGTGAGTCTGGAGAGTTGTCTACAATCGAATCTTGCGTTAGCTTAGACACTCGGTTTATGAACTCATTCTCAAGTAGCTTTGATATGTCAGCAGTAGGAAATGAATCCACAAATCCTGATGTTCTGTTGATTGTATAAATAGGAGTAGCTGGTTTCGCAGACTCCTCACCATTCCAAGCATATATCTCTAGTTCAAATGAGTTGATGTCTGATGCGCTAACACCAGTACCATTCCAAGTGATGAATATAGGAGAGCGTACCCCTAGCAATCCTGTTGGACTAATTACTGCCATCTTTGTACTTCTTGTTTAATTCGTTTATGCTGAACTCTAGAAAGTCTTGAATGTCTAGAGCGTATGCTTGGACTACATCGTTAGGTAGCTTTGCATATCCTAAGTTGAAAGGTCTTGAGTAGAAGTCGGTTGCTGGTATACCTCGCTTCTTTATGCTCTTGGCTATCGCCCAAGCTGTACTCTCATAGGTCTTGAACTTGCCTCTGTTGTCTCTAAACTGAATACCTTTTTTCTGTACCCATTTGAAGATCTCCTTTTGAGGAGGCATCGTTCCCTTCTTTCTGCCCTTGTCTACCCACTCGCCATACTCCTCCATGATGAAGTCGAAGTTCACAGCGTTTGCCGTAACATCTACCTCGTACCTCAGCGAGTCGTACAACTTCCTAGTGTTGTTCTTGTTCTTTCTCGTTAGGTTCTTTCTAGACTCTGTTACCAGATACTTACCGAACTTCTCTAGTGCGAGTTGCGTATTTCGGTTTCTGTTCTCCACTAGCAGATATTGTTCGGGTTGATTGCCTCAATCACTAGCGTTGCCTTCCATCCACAAATGTTCGCCTCGTAGTCCTCATCGAATGGCTCTGCAATAGGATCGTTTGTAAGTCTGAAGTAGGCATCGTACTGATCACCTCTGCGGAAGGTAGCGAGGATCTCTGAGATAGTAGCAAGTGTTCTGTGATAGATGTCTTGCTTCATCATGTTGCCCTCGTATAGATTCTTCGCTTCTTTGGAGTAGTCTACGACATCCATCACTAGCAAGTCGAACTCGTACGAGATGGTACGCTCATTCAATGTAGCGTTACCTGTGATGACATGAGCCAGTGGGTACATATCCATCTTACGAAAGTCGATGTCAAATATGTTCCCCCAGCTTACTTGATTGATGTGGTCGTTAGCCTCTACTGCACTTTTAAGTGCCTCTGTGATTTGGTAGTATCCCTTCTTCATACAATTAAAAAACCCAATAGGTAAAAATAGGTATAAAAAAAGAGGAGAGCCACCACAGCCCTCCTCAACCAAACCTATCTAGTAAACCAATCTAGATACCCAAATGTACTTCTTCTTCATCGCATACGCAACTCTCTTTCTCGCAGTCATGACAGCAAGAACATACCCAGCTATCATCGCAGTATTCGTAGCATATATCACATTGACTCGCCTGATCATTCTGATAGTCCATCAACTCTCTGTCTAGGTAGTCCATTACTCAAAGAAGCTGAAAAGGTTAATAGCTGTGCATTCAAATCCAAAGGCTGTGCCGATAGATATGCCTTGACCAATCGTTAAAGTGATAACAACATCGTTGTTCTTTAAAGCATCTACAATGCCTTGTGTAAGGTTAGGGTAATTGACCATCTCTTGATCTAGCACCTTGAGTGCTTCTGGTGATAGCTTGTCGTATAAACTCATGTCTCTCTTGTGTTTTGATTTACACAAATATAAACATAGTTTTTTTAATAACCTAGAACCTTGATTGGTTTTTCATATGTGCCTTCTCGACCTCAGCTTTGTCAAGAGTGAACTCTAGGAAGGTCAAACAGGTACGAGCTGGTAGTGCTGTTACTTCATCAAACTTTGAGAGATCACCTCCAGCAATCTGATTGATTGCGCCATACCAACCCCACTTTCTTGAGAACTGCGTTTGCTTGTCAAAGGCTGGTTCATCTCCTCCTCCTTCTGTGAAGATCGTAGGAAAGTTATGAGTAAGCTGATCTCTAAACGATAAAAAAAAAGCAGACAACCTAGAAAGATGTCAGCAGATAGGTCTTGGAATCCAAGCCCATTGTGCTTATCAGGATCGTAGGTTTCAACCAGATGCCGACCATACATCTTAGTAGTGATAGGTCTATACAAAATACCTAGAACCTTCTCTGCGTTCTTGTAAGGCTCTTTGAGTAACTCATCGAGGTCTACATACTCTCCCATAGAGATGTCCTCTAGTTTAGGATGGAAGCCGTATTCTACGCCTCTGTATGTGAAGGTTTGCACAAGTGCTGGTCGTTCTGCTAGAACAGCTGCTATCTTCTCTCTGATGTAGTCTCTGTCCTTCTTCTTCATGTTCTCCTGTTGATCAGGAGTAAGACCACAGAAGTGATACAGAGCTTGTTCATCTCCATTCTCCTCAGTAGCCATCATGATGAACTTCTTGTACTTCCCTACTGAGATGTCGGCTAGTGCCTCTGGTATCTCTATCTTAACGGATTGCGTATCTACCATAGTTAGGTTTGCTTAGTTTGTTATATACTCCATATCTCGCTGCATCAATCAAGTGATTCCACTTGTCCTCTGGCTTGTTCAGCAAGTTACCATTCTTATCTTCTATCCATCGGTAGTTCTCCATCTCTTTCATTAGGTTGCTTCCTACGATGTGAATCTTGTAACGCTTCAGCATATCAATACCAGCGTTCACGCTGTCTACTCCTTTAGTGGTTGGCTTGATAGTCCAACCCATTCTATGCAGCTCCTCTATACTCTTAGGCTCTGCACTATCTGCGTATATCTCCTCGTACCTTCCTATCCCTATATCAGTGAACCTCCTTGAGAGGTCTTGGTTGGTTAGGTTGGTAGAGTATAGCATCTCCTCGAAGTAGAGGTTGTTCCCTTCTTGGTAACATTTAACGAGTGCTGATGGATCGTTAGTGAATCCAAAGTCAAGACCATAGGATAGAAACTTGGCTGTGCTAGGCACTTGCTGTATCGTTGTGAACTGGAACACTTGCGCTCTGTTAGTACCTCGCTCTCCTAGTCCATAGACTCTCCAGTAGTGTTCATCCGTTTCTTGCAGTCGCTCTATCTCTAAGATGATAGTAGGATCTAGGAATGGATTATCTCGGTAGGTCGTTTGATAGAAGTCAGCATCCTCTCTAGGTATCACCCTGTCGTAGATCCAGTGGTAGGTATCTGATGGGTTGTAGTCAAGGATGATTCTGCCGTTAGTACGGAACACTATCTGCTGCCAGTCCTCCATCGTTAGTTCATTCGCCTCATTCAAGAATGCCAGATCTCTCTTACGCCCTCTAATCTTCTGAGGTTGATCCATTGAGATGAACTCTATTAGGTTGCCGTTGAGTTGGTACTCGCTGTTTGACTTGTTGTGGTTGTCCTCTTTGTAGAGGTCGTAGGCTTTGAGTATCTCTAGGAAGTCCCTCATGACTGAGGAACGAACAGCTGGGAAGGTCTTACGAGCTATGGTTATAGTCTTGCCTGTGTTGTTAGTGCAGTAGTAGAAGATGATCCATAGGATGATGTTGTAGGTCTTACCGCTACGAGTGCCGCCTTGCTCTACTACTATCTTCTTATTTGATCGTGTGAGGTGTCCGAATACTTTATTGACTTGGATCTTGCTCATCTACTTCTTCAATGGTGAATGTCTTGATACCCTCGTGTGTTATTTCTTGGCGTTCTATGTAGCCACGCTTCTTGCCTTTGGTCTTTAGATAGAAGATGATTGCCGTAGGGTTCTCCTTTTCTATTTGACTATGGAGCTTTCCTTCTGCGTAGTCGAGTGCTACATTCTCAAGTTCATCGACAGCTTTCTTGTAGTCCTTGTCATCCTTCATCCAGTTGTAGTGAGTCTGTCTTGATATACCCACAGCATCACACGACTTGGTTACGATACCTAGATTCGCTTCTAATGCCTTCAGCATTGCTGTCTTATGTTCTTGAGTCTTGTCCATTTTTAATGTGTCAAATTTAGTAAACCTCTCAACTATAAAACCCTATTCTTCTAGATTGCGTTTACGCTCCTCTCTGATTATCTGGTTGATCATCTTCTGATTCAACCTACGCTGTGATCTGTTTGCTTTTACAGGTGCTGCTGGTAGGTCTACAAACTTACCTACGAATGCTTGTTCATCTGCTGATAGCTGACCTCTCATATGTACTTGAGTTAGGATGTGTATAAACATCTCTAGGTTCTTCCTATTGATTAGGATTTGACTACTAGTCTTTTTCGATTCCATATGTTGATAGGTCTTTCATACATTGTTCTGAGATACTTCCATAGGTGTATCTCTTAACCTTTGTGCGCTTTGCGTTCTTAGTAGCGTAGTGATTGATCAGCTCTATCACCTTACGGCTCTCCTCGCTCCTGATTGAATCGTAGTTTGTTTTCATCTCTCTTTGGTGTTAAAGGTTTGCGCCCATTTTTTTATGTCTGCGCCTATAATTTTAAGGATTCACCCTTATTTTGTACATCATATTGTACAATTTTACCCTTATTCTGTACATAGCGGTGAGCATTAGTTCTGTCGCTTTAGCCATCTTACATACATCTTAGCTGCCCACGCTCTACGCTGTTGCTTATTAGGGTATGTCTTTTTGAGTCTCGCATTTGCAATGCGTAGGAATTGATTCATCTTGTTCATAGCTTTCTCTCGTGTATTTGTTTTAACCAGTCCACCTTACTTGGTACATCTCCATGCATCATATGACATGGTCTACATACAGCCATAAGGTTCTCTATTCTGTCTTTGTCTTTAGCACCTCCTGATCCTCTGTTCTCGATGTGGTGTATGTCGTTGGCTCTTGCTCCGCAAACCTCACAAGGAATGAAGTCATCTAGGACATAGTCAAAGTGCTTCATGTAGATCTTCGTGTGCTTTTTCATATGCTGATAAGTGCTTCGGCACATAATACAGGAGGCACTATGCTTCTCTCGTAGTTACCCTTCAATCCCTGTGTACCTGTTCTGCTTCCTCTAGGAGCTGCTGTATGACAAGAATCACCATTCTTACACATAGATCTGGGCTTCCATTTGAAGTTATTAGTCCAGATGTCTGTTGGCTTCATACGGCTATCGCCATACTGACAATAAGTAATAGTATTGCGGATAGGGTAGTAACTCATGAAGGGCATCTTACGAAGCATACCTCTAGGATTTTCTACATAGTAGATAAGGTCTGGGTTTAGCTTTAGGAAGTATTCTAGTATCTCTTGTAACCTAGCCATCATCATATCGCTTTTCTTTGCGAAATCAGATGTTGCTACTCCATCCTTTCGGTGATGGCTGATAGCGGCTATTGAGTAGCTGGTACAAGGAGGAGATGCCCAGATAATATCTGGTACGAATGGAACATATCCCTCCTCAAAGTGTAAGATGTCTACCACATAGTCTATACCATCGAAGGCATTGATGTCTGATGAGAATACCTCGTACCCTAATACCTCAGCAACCTTGCCTACGCTTCTAGATCCTGCAAATAATTCTAGTACCTTCATTACAGCGTATCTCTAATGATATACGAGTCTAAGTCCTCACCCTTCACGAAGAAGTCCTTGTAGACTTTGATGGCTCTGTTGAACTTCGCCTCACCTCTCTTGTAGAACTCCTCACTCACATCGTAGATACCTATGTCGCAACTCGCTTTATCGAGTGCGATGAAGTACCAGTCCTTGAACGATCTGTTGAACAGGTTGCAGTAGATATAGCATTGCATATCATATCCATACTTATCTGCGCTGTATCGGAATGCCTTGAGATCTGTGGTTGTCTTGATGTCGGCTAGGAAGCTGTCGTTCCAGATGTCTGCCTTACCTCTAAAGGGAAAGCCTCCTAGTATATCTACCATAGGCTTCTCTGTTTGGCTCTGCTTTAGGAAGTATTTAGCGTGTTCGTTTCTTTGGAAGGCATCGGTGATGCGCTCTGCCTTGTCCATATCCGTTCTAGTGATACAAGTCTTGCTCGATGATGCTTGGGTATCCTTGAACTTTTTGGTGTTCTTAGAAGCCACATCTACTACTTCGAAGATGTCATCGAATCTCTCTGGCTCTAGAATCATAGTATGGATAACCCTACCCTGTAAGAGTGCTGGGCTGTTCTCCTTCTGACCATAGGTCATCACATTGTGGAAGGTCTTAGGACTATCGAGTAGCATCTTGAGGCTACTAGAGGATAGTGCTAGTTTGTTTAAGACTCCGTAGTAGAACTCATCATCTACTGCTTTGTCGATAAGCCATTGCTGATCGTAGTCAGCTCCATCTAACATTAACATGAGTAACAGGTTAAGATTTCTACCAATTCAAATACTGCTATCATAGCAACCATTCCTAAAATAACCATAGTCTGCAAGAATGCAACTACCGCTACTTTGTTCCAATCAATCTTTTTCATTGCTCTTTTTTTAAGATTACGAAGGCAATATACACAAAATAGTTTTAATAACTACTCCTCCTCATCAAAAAAAGTTCTACCGATGAACTCCTCTAGGTCATCTACCCTCTTGGTAAGTGTGCGTATTTGGTTTAGGGCTATGCCCAAACCGATGCCAAATAATAGTAGTATCATTCTTTTATGGTATATGGTAAGACTTCAAACACTAGATCCTCTACATCCTCGAACTTTAAGTAGGTGAACACATCCTGAGCGTTCCATCTACCTACCCACTTATGCAGTGCATCATCATATGGTATGTAGTTCCTACGCTCTACCTTGTCCTTGTAGAACGGCTCACATAGTTCAATGGCTCGTACCCTTAGATGTTTCTTACGAAACACATAGAACGCATCAGGGAACTGGAAGGCTATGAAGTCTGCCTTGCTCTTTTTAGAACACCAACCATCACCTCCCCATACATTAACGAACTCTAGCAGTAGGAATCCTGATAGGTGCATCTTCTTGAGTCCCTTAACATCTACTCGCTTCTCTCCCCAGTAGAAGTCAATGTGCTTCTTGTCATCTTCTAGGTTGGATTTGAGTGCGCCAGTGATCTCTTTGAACAGAGCCTCGCCAGTCTTACCCACCTCAACACAGACTTTCGTACGGCTTTCGGTTAGCTTACGCTTATCTTTTAGGTAGTTACGCAGTTGCATCTACCAGCTCTTGCAGTTCTCTCATCCATTGCATCCAGATCTTAGGGTTGCAAGTACATGGGATATCAAACTTGTGGTTGAATACTCTAGAATGAATGGTAGCTATACGCTCCCTATCTTCATAGGGCATCACCTTCTTTCTTAGAACACCTCCTGAGAGGTAGGTACGCTCATCATCAGTCAAACACTCTGGCTCACGCTTGTAAGGGAACAGGTTGTTTAGCTTCTCCTTACGCTCATCACAGCCGCAGTCCTCACCGACTACTGCTTTGACAGCTGCCTTGATACCTGTGGCTGTTGTAATCTTCTCTATCGTATCACCTAAGCCTTTAGATTTTGTCGAAGTCTCCGTTTTGGAAGTCTTGGTAGTCCTCTTTGACTTTTTCGTAGATCCTTGCTTTGCCATTTTTTATCGTGTTCTTAATTGATGTTAGTCCTATATCACTCTCTCGGTGTATCTTATTCATAGAAGTGCCACTCATATAGATACGCATCATCTTCGCATCGTACCAGTGGAAGTCCTCAAGCTCCTCCTCCATGTAGTTGATGAGTTTCTCCATCGCTACCTTTTGCTCTGGGTACTCCTCAAACTCTAGCTGGTCATGTGTCATGTCCTCTAGGCTTATCTTATCAATGCGCTTCTTCGTGCGCTGATACTTGAGTGCTGTGTTGATACAGCTACGATAGACATAAAAAAAGTTAAGGGAGTCCTCCTCGTAAAAGTTGGTTCTCCCTTCGCCTTCCATTTCTAAGAGTCGCAGAAACACCATCTGCACTATATCAGATGCTATCTCGTACGAACCATCGGTGTACTGCTTGATGAAGCCTGTAAGCCTCTTGAAGTTCTCTCTGTAAAAGTTCTCTATGTTGTCCACGACACTTGTACCATAAATAAACCTAGAGCAAACTGAACAAGATGAAGCCCATTGAGATCTTCAGTTTCTTCGTAGTAGGCGTAGTTCACACCTACCATGACACCTGTGATCGGACTAAATTCTATCTGCATACTGGCTTAGGTTTTTATTATCCTTCTCCAATATACGACACTTATCAACTAATTCTTCACAATGCTTTTTCAAGTTATTAACCTCGAACTCCAATTCAGTGATGTGCATCTTCTGTCTAGTCATCAAAGCTGTCAGCTTGTTAGTGCTACGCACCTCGTGTGATGGGTTCTCTAGGAGCATCTGCTGCGCTGTCTTGTAGAAGAACCGATACATCTCTGACCAGTTGTAGTTCTCCTCGTGCTTCTTGTTAGCGTGATGCACTGAGCTGTGGTCTTTACCAAATATCCTACCAATCTGCATCAAGGTCATATACTTACGCATAGCTACCATCATTGCTGAACGAGCGAATACCTGATCCTCTTGTCGTGTTCCGTTTGGAACTACACCTATCTCCTCGTAGTATGTTCTTAGCAGTGTTGTCAATTCTTCCATTTGATCTCGTTTTCTTTTTCTATTATTCTTTGAAAAGGTATTCTGTGAAGTTTACCTGTTGATGTATTCCTTACAATGTAGTAGCTACTGCCTACATCTATATCCGATTCTTCGCCATCGACTCTGGTCTGGAAGTAGGCATGAGTCTCTATGCAGATGAACTCCATACCACTTACCTCGAACCTCTGACCATTATTCATCTTTCTCTTAAAATTCATCCATGTATCTTTCTAGCGACTCTTGGAGTCGTGCGTTCTCTTTCTTAAGGTCGTACACCTCTTGCTTCAATTTGCCGTTCTTTATCCTAGCATCTAGGATCAGGCGATCTAAAGTATTGAAGTAGTCAGTGATGTGGCGATAGACTGCTGCTGTATCAGCACAGATATGGAACACCTCCCATAGCTGCTCCGTAGTCATCTTGTCTTGCTCACTTAGTTCCTTACTCAAGTAGTCCAAGCATCTATACAGCTCGGCTTCCTTTTCCATGTAGTATAATCTATTACCCTCAAAATGGAGATCCATCTATTATCGTTTCTTTAGTTATCAAATCTATTCCATTAATTCGGAATCCGCAATTCCCTCTGGTGCTTTCCATTCTTACAGGTTCTTCTAGTGGTGTCGGTCTACCTCCACTCTCTAACATCTTTATTTTCCTTACATGGATGTCAGTGTATATCCAATCGTGAGCGTGAGAAATCGCTCTATGTATCACAAAAAATTCATCAGAGCGGTTCACGAATTTACCCCCTCCTTCAACATCACTAGCCATTGGAGGCATAGTATGCCCAGCCATTGGATGTGATCCTGTGTAGGTCTTTCTTAGTGCTTGTGTTGATGGATGCGTATTGACTATCGTAGTTATGCCGTTCTCCTTACAGAACTTTCTGATGTGGCTCGTTACCTCGTAGTGGTATTCGTGAGTGCTTACGCCCTTGAGATCTTCCTTTCGAATGGTCAAGCTGTTGTACGGATCTATCATCATGCCTTGAAACTCCCAAGCATCATAGATCTCTCTTGCTATCTCTAGCAGTTCAAAGGCATTGACTATCAACTCGGAGTCTATGAATGCCCAGTGTCCTTCTACAAAGGAGTGGTGTCTCCAGAAGGTCTGCTCATCTATTTGGTTGATAGGCTTACCAGCTAGGAACTCTATGAGCTTACGCTGTAAGTCTTGCACCTCATTCTCTGAGGAGTAGATAAGCCACTTCGTTCCATTCTCTAAGGTGTGTAGTAATTGTAGGTAGGTCATCGTGTGAGTCTTTCCTACATTAGCGTGTCCTGTTACCACAACGAAGTTGCCCTTCTTGAATCTTAGGTATTCATCTATTTCAGGTGCGCCAAATCTTGATGCCTCTGAGATCTTTCCTTCTCTAGCTCTCTCTAGGTATCGGAGTGTTTTATCGGATTGGATTATGTGTTTGTGAATCATTCTTCTAAATTAACAATGTATTTTTAATATCCTACTACAAAGGCAAAAAAAAGAGGAGCATCTCTGCTCCCCTCTGCCTAACACAATCAATCAACTAGAATCGTAGATTCACTTTGTTTCTACTGCGATAGTTGTATATGTCCTCTATCAAGGTCAAATACTGCTCAGAGTTTACGCAATTCACAAGAGCAGATGGTTGTAGTGCGATCTTACTTATAAGCTGAGAGAACTGAAAGTTCTTGTTATTGTATAGCAAAATCAACGCTCTCACGAATCCCTGTCTACAAGCACCATCATAGTATTGCTTGATGATGTTTGCCCAGTCTGCAATAGTATCAGCTCGTTCCTTATGCACCGACTTCCATGTACCTAG
>Ga0315330_10003184_pt1 | contig 11268 bp, 7 predicted proteins | sample M140m34915metaG_FD_203453 | JGI IMG/M metagenome (GOLD analysis project Ga0315330, IMG submission 203453) | Ammonia-oxidizing marine archaeal communities from Monterey Bay, California, United States - M1 40m 34915 | ecosystem: Environmental > Aquatic > Marine > Intertidal zone | place: USA... | reverse complement strand
CGGCACGTAATTGGGGAGCTTGACCAATGGAGGGCCATACTCCTGGTACGCAGGCGTGCCAACCGTGCTTCCAAACCCAAACGTCTGAGTCGAGCAGTCGTTGCATGTAATGCACAGTCCTCGTCCTAGGAGCGTCATCAGGTTGGCCGCACAACCCGCGTGATACGTGTGCGAGCACGGCATGTCGACATACTCCTCCGTCGTATCAATCTCCCCGTTGCAAATGAAGCACGTCTCTATTCCAGGCCCCACAAAAAGCCTCAGCATCTTGACAATCACCTCATCCAAAGTTTCCTCCGTGCCCCGAATCATCTGGCCATTGAAAATCCACGACCACCTGTAAAAGGTTTGCATCTCACCGCCGTCAGCGTCAAAGTTGAAGAGTAGCTGGAAGGGCGACCCGTCGCGAAGCTCGAAAAAGTACACTGTGTTCTCGTCAAGCTCGAGCTCGATGCCAGAAAAAACGCTGTTCATCTCCCACTCCGTTTGGGCGGACGCCAACGCTGGGAATTCGTTCCATCCGTCGACAAGCTTTGGCATTCCCGCCATCTTACCAATCTCGGAGTCGAACTTTGCCGCGAGCTCATGAAATGTAAAGTGGTTGTACTGCTGGTGTTTCCCACGAACGCGGCCCAGGTAGGCCATCGAGATGATCTTTTTTTCTTGCTCTTTAGCGTCCACCAAGAGCGGAGGGCCCTCAAACAGCTCGACGACACACAGCATCCTTGTCGGCATGCACTCCCGTACGCGCCCCACACGTCCGTTGAGGGACCTATCCGGGTGGGAGTGGATGTAAAGCCACTCGCCGGGTTTTGGAGTCGTGCCGTTTCGAACCATCGTCTCGACCTGCGTCTTGAGCGCTTCGTGTGGAAGATGATGCGCGCCGACGGCGCCTACGCGTCCCTTGTGCGCGAGCGACCAGATGGCATCGACGCTTCTCGTCGCTTGCTTGCCGGTCGGCAGAATGCTGACAACCCCGTCGCCAATCGGGAATTTCGAAAATGGCTCGACTCCGCGTGGGATCTTCATCGTCTTCACAATCGTCTCCGGTGAGTCGTCCTGCGCCTGGAACGCCGCTGCAGCCAGGATTTCGACGTCCGGCACGCTGGCGTAATGTGACCAGGCGCGCTCAAACGTTGCCGTGCAGTACCGCTCGGAGCCCTCTATGTTCAGAATGCTGCTCTCTTTCAGCTGTGTATTCAGCTCGATGTCGTTCGTCTGCATGATTTTCATCTGTTTGGTTTGTGCGTGCTTCTTGCGTGCGTTTGTGCTGGCACAACTCAGTCTGGACCAGGAGATTGCATCTCGCGAAAATTCAAGACTGAGTTGTGCCGGCGCACACACGCACACACAGACACGCTCCTTTGCGCAAAAATGCAGGACTCGCACGATGAGTGCCCCATTTGCTTCGAGACCGTCGATCCAATCGATGCTGTTCTCGCATGCGACGCCCAGCACGCCTACCACCGCGACTGCCTTGGCGCGTGGATCCAGGAGGGCAAATTGGGCTGCCCCTACTGCCGGCAGCCTCTCAAGAGCAAAGTGTTGAAAATGGTGCCGATGAACACGTCGTGGATCTTCAACATGATTCAAAACGGCGCGCCTGCGAACGACATTGTCGCCGCGCTTCTTCAGCTCGACGACTTTTCCATTCGCGCCGACGAGCACACGCACAACGGCGGCACCATCGTCCACGCCGCGTGCGCCCTCGACCGTGCCGACCTCCTCGAAAAGATTTGGTCGCTCAGGCGCACCGAGGTGTCGTACACCGACGTGGACAGGGACGGCGTCACGCCGCTCCACATCGCCGCGTCGTGCAGCGCACGGTGCGCGGGCTTCTTGCTGCACCGCGCAGGCGTCAGCCCAAACGCAAGACATCGCTTCGGGCAGACTCCGCTTCGAGTTGCCATCGCGCACGGCAACGACGACGTCGTGCGGCTGCTCGACGACTACAGCCAGCAAGTTGACCCCGGGACCTCTGGCGCGCGCAAGTTCGTCGACTTTACGACGCGCTGCACCCTGGGCTCGTCGCCCCTCGAAGCGGCGATCTCTTCTGGCAACTTGTTCGCGGTGCACATTCTCTGCGCGCGCGCCGCCGAGACGGGCGTCGACGTCGACGAGCCAAACACGCCGATGAATCGGATTACACCGCTGATGCGCGCGGGGTTGTTCAACCGCATCGAGATTGCCAAGGTCCTCCTCGCGGCGTCGCCCTGCTGGCAGACCTCGCTGACGGCGACAGACGCGGCAGGCCGCACCGCCCTTCGATGCGCGCTCGAGTACGGCTTTGTCGACTTTGCCAATTTCATTGCCAACTACAATGCAGAACTCACCGAAGTGAGCGTTGCAGATTAATTTTCTCGATAAAGATTCTACATGCACACACGCCTCAGTCGCGTTTGCGTTTGCAGTTTGTACAGAGGTCTGGCACGAGCTTGAAGAGGTAGACGGGATTCTTGCGTTTGCGAGTCGGCACGGAGACGCGAAACTCGCGAATCGCGCGGCCGGCGAGCACGATCGTCTCGAGGTGCCGCAGCTCGAACTTCTGCTTGGCGTTGGCGGGAGTGCCTGCCTCGTGGAAGCACACGGTGAGACTGTCGTTGACGTCTTCGCAGAACGCCATAAACACGATCATGTCGCGTGGCGTAGACATGTGTGGCCGCGCCATGAACGCGGACGGCAAACTTTCGCGTTCGCCGAATCGGTAGACGGTCAGCTTCTTTGGAACAAACAGCGTCGGCAGCGTCGTCGACGGGAAGCCAAAGTCGTCGGACGGCATCTTGATCACGTGGTTGGCGCGGTCGGCCATACTCATCGAGAGCCAGAGCACGCAGCGTTCTTTGAACTCGATCTGATGATGCCAGTAGTGGAGATTCTCGAAAAAGGGGTGGCCGGCGGCGACGTACTGAGCGGTGCTGCCATGCTTCTGGAACAAGTCGTCGAGATAGAAGTGCGTGCCGCGGGGGCCGTGATGATCGATGCGCGGCTTGTAGAATTTCAGCACTTCGATCGATGAATCGCAGGAGTCTTCGCGCGTTTCTTCGTCGGTGTAAAACACGTAGTGTGGGAAGCCGGGCGCGACGGCGGCGCGGGCGGCGGCGGCCGCGGCATTGGCCGCGGCGCGGCGGACGGCGGCGAGGTGCTTGTCGTGCGTTTTTAGGTGCAGCTTCACGCGAGGGCCGTTCAAGACGCGGATTTTGACGTGGATGAGGGAGATGCTCATTTTGTACAGTTGGCAGAAGAGTGATTTTCAGCGAGTGGTTTCTTGCGTGTCTGTGGAGTGGGGCGTGTACAACTCAGACCAGAATGCACGGGGGGCGGGAAGGCGCGCAAGTTTCGGGGGCCGCCTAGGAAATTTTTCGTAAAGAGGGCACGGCTTGCCTGGGGGCGATGGGGGCTGCCGTGGCGTAGCGAGTGCTGACAAAACCCGTCGACGGTCGACTTGCCAGTCCCCGCCGGACTGGTGAGTTGGCTGTTACTGGTTTTTCGCCGTCGTAGGGCGGGGCCACAGCGGAATCTCGCGGCTGCAACCCTGAGCTCAAACTTTCGGGCACGTCTAAAAATAGGTGGGCGCAAAAGGGCCCAGACAGCCTGTGAGATCGCTCGCCGCGAGGGAGATTTTGAGTCATTTGTCTGAAATATTCCACTCAAACGACTCAAATATTTTTGCGATGAAATTTCGCGTCATCTCTGAAAGTTTTTCAGGTGCATGATTTCCCGCATCGCGTGCATGAGATGCAGCATTTTCTGCACGCTGTGCAGGATTTTGTGCACCGAATTTTTTTCGGGTCATGTCTGAAAATTTCTCGCAAAAATATTTGAGTCGTTTGAGTGGAATATTTCAGACAAATGACTCAAAATCTCCGCCGCGATGAGAGAGCTCGCCCCCTCGTTCGGGGTGGCTTGACGCACCTATTTTTAGACGTGCCCGATAGTTTGAGATCGAGGTTGCAGCCGCGAGATTGCATCGCTTAAAAAAAATTTATGGCGTTTCTCTACGCGGTCACTGCGTTTTCGAGGTTGTCAAAGGCGAAGGTTGACGCAATGAACAGCAAGCCCAGGACCGCCTTTGCGGTGAGCGACAGGATTAGATAGGTCATCTCACCAATCCAGTAAAACTCTGGTCCACGCTTGAGCCCGAGCAAAATTAGCTGCGGGAACGAGAACAAGGAGAAGAGCACTACCTGCGAAATGACAATGGCCCATACAAAGCCGGGCACCTCGCGGCCATTGTCCGCCGCCTTGGTCAGCGCGTTGCTGAAATTCCAAAGGACGATTACAAAGACCGGGACGAATGGAAACCAGCCGAGCAGCGACGGCCACAGGCGTGCGAAGGTGCTCTTCTTGTGCCAGGTGCCGTCCGTGTCCTTTTCGTTCATCAGCTCGGCGAGGTGCCCGAAGAGCATTGTCGTCGCCGTCAGCATGAAGAGCGTGATCAGCAGGAAGACGTGTGTAATCCCGCCGACGGCGGCGATCAACAGAATCATCACCGGCGCGCTGAAGAAGTATTCCAACCAACGAAGCGGCTGCTGGCACGACGAAATCCAGGCCAAGTACCAGCCCGTCAGCATTCCACGCGGCTCAGCAAGCTGCAGATCCGTGGCGCGCAGCTGCGACCAGTTGCAGATCACGATGATAGAGTGCGCGAGAGCGGAGAGGAAGAAGAAGGCAAACGTCGTCCACGGGACCGAAAACGTGCCAAACGCCTGGAGGACGGGCATGTACGGGTCGACGGTCGCCGTCGTATTCCACCCGAGCTCGGTGTAGTGCGTCGTCACGAGCGGAGTGTTCACGTTGCCGTTGATGCCGGCGACGGCGAGTGTCACAATCGCCAGCGCAAGGTGTGCGACGGCGCCGGCAACGTTTAGGTAGAGCAGGAAGCGGGCCCGGTTAATCCCGCAGACCACAGTCTTTTCGAGAAAATCGGGGTCAACTTTAGTAACCGCCCACTGGCTCATCCTCATCGGCGGGCCTTGCATCGCTGCGCTAGTTTGCTTTGTGTCGCGAGGAGTGGGAATATCACACGTCGACGATGCGCCCGCGCTTTGTGCCCCACGCCGCCGCGCCGCCGCCGGCGTCGCCGCCGGCGGCCATGCTCGAAGATGTCGATTTGGCGTCGTTGCGCCAGCAGCACATGGTTGCGTTTTGTATTTTACTGGGGTGTGCGATCATATTTGTGTGTGTTTTATCGGTCACGGAGCGCAAAAAGGAAGAGCAGTAGTGGATAAAAATTACTGAAACTCTTGTAAGACCTGCTCCGCCAATGCCCGCCGCTCTCGCACGCGGTCGCGAATCCTGTAGAGTAGAAGCCCGAGCGAGACCCCCGACACGGTCAGTAGTTCAAACACGGGCGTCCACGGTAATAAATAAATGTCCGCGAGCGACCACAAGGCCCACCACACGGCCAAGGACGCGAGTTCGCGCCAGTAGTCTTCGCGGGGCAACATCGGCCGCGCACCACTTCCGCTACGCCCCATATTGCGCGATACGTTAGCGAGAAGCAAAGCCACTCATGCGGGCGTTTCTCATCAGTGCGACGTGGCCCGTCCACAGGCTGACGACGCTCGGTCAAATTTCGTGGGTTTTAACAGGCGGTGGATCGTGCCATCTCGGCGTCTTCTTTACCGAATGCACCCCCGAGGCGATCGCGTCGCACTCGAATCCCTTGGTCTCGCACAAGTCGGCACGAGGCCAGTCGGAGGCGACGTGGGATATTTGGTACACATCCAGACCGATTTTTCAGTCGTGGCAAAATGAATCCTACTACAGTTCAGCCGGGGCATATATATTGTATCCGCTCAACGTCGACGCCGAGAAGCTGCACGAGGCTTGTGTGCGCATTACCGAGATGAGGCCGAAAAGTTTGTGGTATCGACGCTTCAATGCGCTGTTTGGCGGTGTGCTTCCGCTCAACGCCGCCGTCGTCACGTCGGGCGTGGGCGGCGGATCCTGCGCCGGCGTCACCTTCCGCGCGCTGGCGCTCGCGCTGACCGACGACGATCGAGCGTTGACCGACGACTTCTTTGTTTTTCGGACTCTGGGAATCAGGCAAGTGTCGTGCGGCCACCCCTTTGTGCCGCGGCGCATTACCGGCTACACGCCGCGCGGCGCGCTGGAGGCGCTGCAAGCGTCGGAGACGCTTTGGGTCGGCAACGCCGTGTACGGCTTCCCCGCGGCCATCGGGCGGCGCCCACGCAGAGTAAATTTAGGGTTTTAGAGTTTTTTTCAGCAGTCGGGGTCGCAAGCGTCGGAGTGGCGAAGTAGGATCAGGTTGCTGTCGACATTTTTCAGCAAGCCTCCGCCCAGCACCAGAAGATAATGTACAGTAGAGGCCAGTACAATAGACCCCGTTGCCTTGCGGCCTCCGCCATGAACCCCACCCTCCCGCCGATGCACCGGCTGCGGGTGCGCGCCCTGCCCGACGACATGGTGCTCAGGGTGCTCGACCAGCTGGTCGAAGGCACGCCGCCGGAGGACCTGTGCGGCCGGCTCTACGAGCGGTGCCTGCTCCTCCTCGGGTCGGGGCAGTGCCCTCCGGACCACCCGGTGTGGGCGCAGGCGTGCCGGCGCTTTGGCGTGATGCAAAAGGGCGTAGGGCTCGAGACGTGGCAGGCGACGTTTCGCGCCTTCTGCAAGGAGATCGCGCTCTTCTCGCCGAGGATCCGCGCCATGGTGTGGACGTTTGTGCGCGGGGACGGCGCGGCCGTGCCACACGAGGATTTTGAAATACTTCTCGAGATTTTTACGAGGGAGATGACCGACTGGGCGGAATTGTACCCCCTGGTGTGTGAAGCCTTGAAGCACTTTGGGCTTCGCGATCCCGAAACAGCGGAATTCGTCCGTGCGTGGTTTGGCGGCGCCGGCGAGTATGGCAGCGTTGAGGCAATGCTGCAACTCATCGACGGCCATCCGCGCCAAGGCGTGCATGCAGTCGTGAAGGCAATCCGGGAGCGTGGAGATCCTGTTGCCCAGCGGCTGCTCCCGGCGCTGCTCGCCGCCGGGGTGCCGGTCCAAACCATGGTGAACGAAGGAGAGACGTTGCTGCATTTCGCCGTTCGCATGAGAAATCCCTACGCCGTGGCGCAGCTCCTGCAGGCGGGGGCCGACCAAACCGCCAGGAATGCCGAGGGATGGACGGCCGCCGAGGCAGCCGTGAAACAAGTGATGCAAGACCACCACGCCGAGTTAATGGGGGGGGGGTTTGCATGGGCCAACAATTGCTGGGACGACCCCAACATGCAGCAAGTCTTGCAGCTTCTTTGGCCCGAGGCGGCGGCGGAGTGGCGTGCCATGAGCGGGGTGGAGAGGCACGCCGCGGTCCGAGACGGCTGGTCGCCCGCGCGGCGCGCTTGAGGCGCTGCAGGCGTCGGAGACGCTCTACGTCGGCAACCCAATCTACGGATTCCCCGCGGCCATCGGGCGGCGCCCACGCAGAGTAAATTTAGGGTTTTAGAGTTTTTTTCAGCAGTCGGGGTCGCAAGCGTCCGAATGGCGAAGTAGGATCAGGTTGGCGTCAACGTTTTTCAGCAAGCCTCCGCCCAGGCCCTGCGCCTTGCGCCGGCGCGCCCGCTCGGCGTTGAGCTCGTCGATGTATGCCGTCAGAAGGTCCGTCGTGTACTCGAGCCCGCCAGAGTCGTACAGCGCGTTCCTCGCGAGGTTTCCCGTGTGCAGCGACTCCGAGAGCGGCGGCGTGAACTGGGCGCGCGTGGTCTCCAGCGCCGCTCTCGCCCGGAAGAGTTGGTTTTCGGCGACGGCGTTTTGCGCCGGAATGTCCACGACCGCGCGCTGCCATTCCAAAGCTTCGTGCTCGAGAAGCGCTCGCGCCGGCAAGTGCTGGGCTATGGTCAGAGCGAATTCTTCCACGAATGCCAAATAATCCGGGCCAGAGCGCTCCATGGTGTGGGTTGATACTACAATTCGTCCGTCGGCGTGGCACAACTCAGTCTAGCGAACATTTAGTAACAACCTTTTTTAAACTAGACTGAGTTGTGCCAGCGCCGTTTGGAGCTGCAAGAGCACCCACACTTACCCCCCTCGCCAGATCATCAAGATGCAGATGCCTCGCTTCAAGTGTGATGCCCTCGGCGGCAGCCGTGCCACGAGCGGAAAAAACAACCGCCAGCTCAACAATGGCACAGCGTCGTTCATGGAGACGACACCCGAAATCGACCGACCGAAGCTGCCGACCGAGATGGCCAACGCCCCGCCGTCGGCCCCGCCGCCGTCGGACGGCAAGGGCTTCGTCTACTGGACGCGCTTCGACCCGCCGCTCAAGACGCGCGCGTACCCGCACCTCGGCGACAACGTGCTCGTCGGCTGGCTGCTGCTCACGGAGCGGCCGCTGCCGCCGATGGCGACGTTCAACGTGCGGCGGCGCGAGGCGGACCTGCACGCGCACCACAGCGTCGACATCCTGCCGTGGTCGTCCGACGGCAGCGGCGCGCACACCTTTGACAGCGACAAATGGGCGGTGGCGCAGCGCTTCCACGATATGCTGTTCGGCTGGGTGAAGAAGCCGCCGCGCCCCGGTTTCACGGCGCCGGCGGAGGCGCTGCTCGCCCGCTGCGGCGTGCGGTTCCTTCCGGCGCTGGCGCCGATGGCCGACGCGTCGGCGACCGTCGGGTGGCTCTCGCCGCCGCCCGAGCTCACGCCCGACCCGTGGTCTCCGGTGGCGTGGGAGTGCGTCGAACGCATGCTCGAGCGGCGCTCGTTTTCCGAGCTGTGCAAGGGCGACCTCGACGCCGTTGGCTCCGACTGCAATGAGCTCCGCGCGCGTGCGCGCGAGGCGGTGGCGGCGCGGCGCGCGGCGACGGCGGCGGCGGCGTCGGGCGACGAGGAGGCGGCGGCGGAGGCGGCGGCGGCGGCGAAGGCGGCGGCCGACCGTGCGGATGAGCTCGCATTCGCGGCGCGGCGGAACGTGCAGGGGCGCGTCGTACTGCTGTCGCACACGGGCGGCACGTACATGATCAACGACATCGACTGCATCCGCACCGCCCACTCGCCGATGCCGCGGCGGTCGGCGCGCGAGAAGCCGTCGACCTTTGCCGAGTACAACTACCGCAAGTGGGGCGTCGCAGTCGAGCAGCCCGAGCTGCCGCTGGTCACCGTCGGCAACAACCTCTGCGCGTGCAACTGCCGCGCGGACGATCAGCACCTCTCCTTTTTCGAAAAATTCGGCCCGGCGTACGAGGAGGGGAAGAGGATGAACGCCGAGCAGACGCGCCATCACACCTTCCTCATCGGCGAGTATGTGATCGTCACCGGGTTCACGGCGGAGGTGAGCGCCGAGTACAACTCGCTGCTGCTTCCGGAAATCGCGTGGAACCTCGCGGTGTGGGACCAGCTCGCCCAGCTCGAGAAGCGGCTGGGGTACACCTTCCTCGACAAGGGGCTGCTCCGCGAGGCCTTGACGCACGCGTGCTACGCCAACCAGGTGAGCAAGGAGCAGTCGGAGCACGACTCGAAGGCGATGCAGATGGGGCTGGCGGGCGCGCGGTACGAGCGCCTCGAGTGGCTCGGCGACGTCGTGCTCAAGGCGCTCTCGTCGCACCACATCTTCCACCGGACCAACCCAAGGACGGAGGAGAATCACCTCCACCGAATGCGCGGCCAGCTGATCTCGAACAAACACCTCCACAATGTGGGCGAGCGGATGGGGCTCGCGCCGCTGATGCTCCGCGTCGAGGGGCAAGAGGTGACGTTCAAGATGCTCGCCGACGTCGTCGAGGCGCTGCTCGGCTCCATCTACCTCGAGGGAGGGTGGCGGCGCGCCCAGCACTTTTTCGAGGACTTCATCCTCTGCGACGAGGCGGCGAAGGAGTGGCGCCCCGAGCGGTGGCGCCCGCTCAAGTTTGCGCCGGCGCAGCGCGCTGTCCACGATCGGCTCCGCGCCAACGTCGCCGCGCTCGCCGCCCGCGGCGTCGCTTTCGCCGAGGGCAAGGTGGCATACGTCGAGCACGTGTTGCTCCACCCGTCGGTCGTCACCGCGACGGAGAGGGCTGCGTGCCAGGGGCCGATGCAGCCATTGCAGCAGATGCAGCTGGCGAGCATGTATCGAGACCCCCAGGTCCAACCGCCGCACCCGCAGCCGATGCCATTTCAGTGGCCACGGCAGCAACTGCAGCAACCGTCGCCTGACGATCCCCGACTGCCCGCGAGAAACGGCGGTTTGAATCCGGGAGCTGCGGCTCTTCAAAGTGGCTGGAGCGGGTGCTACGGCGGCGGCGGCATCTCGTGGGGTGCGCCGCCGCCGCAGCCGCCGCCGCCGCCGACGCTCGACCAACAGCTCGAGCACAGCGAGCTTGTGTGGTGGGCGGGAGGCGATCGCTCGCAGATGGCGCACCAATTCGAACGAATGGAATGGCTGGGCGACGCTCTGCTCGATTTGATCGTCGCCGAGGAGCTGTACAAACGCTTCCCCCGCGACGAGGAGGGGTCGCTCTCGCTGCGCAAACAGCTGATCGTCCGCAACGACGTGCTCTCGATTGCGTCGCAGCGGCTCGACCTCCCGACCCTCCTGCTGCACTCGCGCGAGCAGATTGCCACGCTCGACGCCGAGCGGCAGCGGAGCATGGCCGAGCGGTCGAAGATGGATCGGTCGGTCAACACCGAGAAGCGCAACGGGCCGAACAAGTGGCAAGCCGACGTGTTCGAGGCGCTGGTCTGCGCGCTCTACCTCGCAAACACCGACCGCACCGCCGAGCGGTCGGGGTTTGAGGCGGCGGCGAAATTCGTCAAGAAGGAGCTTTTGGACGCTGTCGTCGAGCACGGCGAGGCGGGCAGCGCGTTTCAGAACGAGCTCGCGGAGCGGTGGCAGCAGGAGGCACAGGCGTTGACGATGGGCGGGGTGGGGACGTCGTGGCGCGAGGACAAGGCGCGGGATGAGGCGTCGCGGGCGGCGCAAGCGCCGGCGGGCAGCAAGGGGAAGAAGCGGAAGGAGCACCCGGCGACGCATGCGCTCGACGCGGTGGCGCCAAAGTACGCGCATCAGCAGGCAAAGCACCCGAAGGCGATGCTGCAGGAAATCCTCCACCAGGCAGACATGGGTGTCGTCGAGTACCACGAGTGGCTCGCGCCCGACGGCCGCGTCGCCGTCGACGTGTACCTCAACGGGCAGAAGCTCAACGCCACGCCCACCCTCGGCGTCGACTTCAAGGCGGCGAGCACGGCCGCCGCCCAGGAGGTGATGACGCAGCTGCAGGCGGCGCAGGGCCCCCCCGACCCCGATGCGGCGCCGCCGGTGAAGTCCAAGTACCTACGGCCGCAAGA
>Ga0315330_10003183_pt1 | contig 11268 bp, 8 predicted proteins | sample M140m34915metaG_FD_203453 | JGI IMG/M metagenome (GOLD analysis project Ga0315330, IMG submission 203453) | Ammonia-oxidizing marine archaeal communities from Monterey Bay, California, United States - M1 40m 34915 | ecosystem: Environmental > Aquatic > Marine > Intertidal zone | place: USA... | reverse complement strand
ACTTCAACAGTGACAGGTGCAGACGGTTGAATAACATCATAGGAATACCATTGTGAGCAAAGCATTGAATCTTGAATTTGTAGTACATAAGTATCTTCAATAAGACTTGTCAATACATGAGAGTTATTTGTCATTATAATTGAATCACTTGAAACCCAGGTGTATTGGTATGGTGATGTTCCTCCTGAAACCAGAACATCTATTTGACCTGTTGAATCACCGTAACAATTGACATCCTCAATCGTGGCAATACCGTTAATAGCAGCTGCAGGTTGATTAATAGAAACGGTTTCAATGTAGCTACATAGGTTTTCATCCAAAATTTCAATATTGTATGTTCCTGATGGTAATTCATTAACAAAACTAGATGTATCAACCGAATTAAGCTGGTACGAGTAGGGCTCAGAACCTCCTATTCCAACCATAGAAATAGAGCCGGTTAATTCTCCAAAACACGAAACGTTCGAAACCTCAATAGTTCCGTTTAGCTCGGCATCTGGCTCATCAATAAAAAATGAAAAGTCCTGAGAACACCCTCCTGCATCTAAAACGGATAAAGTATAGTCGCCTGCATCCAATGCATTAAGGTCTTCAATTACTGAACCATTGGACCATGAGAAGATGTAATTTTCCGTACCCCCATATACATTAGGGTGAATGTATCCCGAGCTCTCTCCAAAACACAGTACATTCGATACATCAGCATCTATCGAAATGGGTTGTAAAGGCTGATCAACATTGACATTTATAGAAGCGATGCAACCGTTTCCATCTGTTGTATTAAGGATGTATTCCCCAGCATAAATTCCATTTAAATCTTCAGAAAAATAGGGCAACACACCGTTTATCGGACTTACCCATTGATAGGTGTAATTGGGAGACCCTCCTATAGTGGTGACTTGTATCTCTCCTGTATTTTCACCATAACAATTAATATCAACCGGAGCGGCACTAAGTCCCAATTCTTGAAGCGGCTCATCAACAACGAATGGGGTTTGATTCGTGCAATTTTTGGCGTCTGTAACTGTCAGCGTATAGGTTCCCGCGATTAAAGAAGAAAGATCTTCAGTAACTTGTCCAGAATCCCAAGAGAAGCTAAATGGTAAATTCCCTCCATAAACTGACACTTCGATTTCACCATCGGACTCTCCTTTACAGTTCACATTAGTAATTAGACCATTAACCACGATTGGATTGGGTTCTATAATGACAACTTCAGCGTTGGCAGTGCATCCTTTCGAATCTGTAACTGAGACACTGTATGTGCCTGAATTTAGATTTGATAAATCTTGGACAACGGAACCGTTAGACCAGTTGTAGAAATATGGCGGGGTGCCTCCGAATACTGAAAGGTCGATCGAGCCATTGTTAATACCACCACCACATTGCTTGTTTAGTTTTGAGTAGCTTAAATAAAGTTCGGCAGGTTCATTGACTGTTGCACCAGAAAAAAGCTGACATCCATTATTATCTACAATGTCAACAGTATATTGCCCGGCCTCAATATTTGATAAGGCAGTTGTTGCTGAGTTACTCGTAAAAGTATTACCATTAGACCATTGGAAACTGTATGGAAAGGCATGTGATTCTGCATCAATAGTGACATCGATACTCCCTGTAGCATCTTCATAACATGCCACATCGTTAACCGAGCTATTCACTTGTATTGGTGAGGCCTTCATTTTAAACGATGGCATTGTCACTGGATCAAAACCCTCTAATTCCCAATCTTTCTCAAACCAATTATATTCAAAAGAACCTATTGGTATAGAGGTCTCCCAAAGAGGCCCAACGCTTAGCTCAAAACCAGGAAACCCTAGATCCGGAACAACAACTTCTGGTGTGCAAGCTGTATAAGTACACCAACACCAAGGACAAGACCACGATGGACATGGGTATGGAATAGGAATGCAGATTTCGGGGATAGTAAATCCTGGGATAACAACTACCTCAGGTATTTCAAATCCAAACTCAAAAGCACTCATCAAAAAGTCAAAAGAAACTTCGTCATAGGTGCGGTTTTTTATGTCGCCAACAATCGAATATGTAGGTGTGATATTCAATTCTTCGTAATAACAAGGGTATTGATATTGGAGCTGGTCTCCTACTTCAAAAGTTATGATGCTTGATTGTCCTGTTGAAGATACCGCTCCTGAAGAACCGTTAATGATGGAATAATTTACAGGAAGAGGGAAATCCATTTCGGCATATACTTTAGGTGTAAAGTCGAAACATTGCTTATTCGTAATGTTCGCATCAAAACTTGCACTAAAAAAATTCCAGCTTACCTCAGCAACTCCTCCAATCTCTTCTGACCCAGAAAGGTTCTCTAAAAAAGCGCCAATAGCAGCCGTCGGTCCAGGGACGCTAGACATAATGCCACCCAACAAATCGAATATTTCAAGGTTAAGATTAAAATAAGTTGAATCTCCGCATGCGTTAATGTCGCCATTTGAATTGATGGTTGGATCAGTATTGACATAGGGAATGGTGATTGAACCCGAAAGGCCGAGAGCTGAAGGAAGCTCTACAGGAAAAAAACTACCATAGTATACTTGCCATGGGATAAAATTTGGGTAAGGAGATGTTGTTGGGTCTTCTTCAGGGGGAAGTGCGTAAGGCCAGTTTCCAGCTGGGGGTTCAGTTCCGCCCACATAGGGAGGTAAAGCACCCGGTCCGAGACACCATATTCCGTTCTCACCATTTGTAGACGCCCCAGACCCACTGATGGTTAAAATGTTGAGTGTTTGTAGTCCTGTGTCAAAGGAAGGAATAATAGGGAAAGTAACACATCCAAAAAAACACAATTGCGCACTGGCAGAGGCTGCCATTTGAAAATAGAAATCCCAGAAAAATTCTCCTGCAGTTGGATATAAAGTTTCTAACTTCCAATCATTAAGGCAGTCGTAGGAAGAGGCAATCGTAACATTGTCTCCTTGATCATAGGACAAGTCATTGGGCATGTTTAGCTCAATATCAATAGGATAATCAACCTCAATGGTTCCTGTTGTGAAGCCTTCAATTCTGACCTCACTCCCGATAACCCCAGAGAAAGCTCCACTTAACCCTCCTCCAAAACTTTGGCCGGCAATAGAGACTATTCCAGAACTTCCGGTATTAAAACTCACGTCCCATCCTTGTTCAAATAAGGTGATTTCCTGATCAATTGTAAATGGGCTAAATGATGGACCCCACATGTTTTGTTGACCTGAGTTAAAACTCACATTATGGTTCACCAATTGTTGAGAAAAAGAGGTTTTTAGAAAGACAAGTGAAATAACACAAAGCGTTATTTTTAAATAATCAGTAGGACCTTTTGTCGAATAAATCATTTTTTTGCGTGCTTAATCTAGTAATTCAATATTAGCAGTAGCAATACTGCTGTTAATTGGGCCGGACAAAAGCTCCTCAAGATCCATGGGGTAAGTAATGTTAAGCCAAAGCGTTTTTTTTGTGTTGCCAATAAACACCATTTTTCTAATAAATGTATTTCCGTTTAATTCAAATGAAAATGTTAGCCCTTTTCCTTTACTTCCGGAACGGGTTACAATGTCTTCTTTACTTTTCAGAATCAGTTTGTTTCGATCCATGTAGTCTTGATCAATGGCTTCCGCTATTCTAATGTAATTCGAATTGTCAAGTTGAAGCATCATAATCGCCGCACTGTTCTGTATAGATAAGTAGCCGTTGAATGCAGAGGTCGTATCGAATCCAATAGGCGGTGTAATGACATTGATATTGGCATTTTTTGTGGCAGGCATCTTTTGAGAAAGACCAAAACCCACAGAAAGCATTAGGAAAGCAACACACGCCATAACGCGAGCTTGAACAATAAATTTCAACTTCATTAAACTACGATAAAATCATTAACTCTAGAATGCTAAATTAGAACATAAAAACAATATGTTGGCATCAAATCTTTTTTTATATTCTAAAAATAATAAAGAATAATGGGGGATTATTCATCGGGAGCAACAACGGTATACCCAACCGGTACCTCTAAGGAAAATAAGGATTCTTTATTTTCTAAAGAAAAAAGAAGGTTAGAAGCCTTGTACCTTAATTGAACACCCTCTGAAATTGCAGAAAATTCCATTGGAAACCCAGGAATAAAATCATTAGTAAGTTTATATTCAGACAAGTCTATTTCAAAATCATTGGTACACCAATACACTATTTTAAATTCAGTATTTGATAGAACCACTTTATAACACTCAAAACCTAAAATTGTCTTTTTTTCATCTTTGAAAACATCTATTTGTGATGTTGAATCAACTCGAATTGGGACTGTTTGAAGTTCATTGGTGTTGGATCTTTTGGCAAATTTACCCATAGGACTGTCCATGAGATTCAGTGATTTACTTTTGGTTTTATCAAGGATTGTTGTGACGTTATAGTTTCCCGCCATTTTAAACTCGACACGTGCAAATTTTTCGGCAAAATAGATTTTTAAAGAGCTGTTCCTCATGAGTCCAACTTTTTGCCGCACTTCCAGGCTCGTATCTAGCGCATTTGCGGAAATAGAGTACTGTAAATAGCCTTCTTTTTGGGCCTCTAAAACGAAGGGGGAAAGGAAAAGGAAAAGAAATACTAGTTTAATCATCAAAGTAATTTAACGGTAAAAATAGTTAAAGAATCAATTTAAATACACTTCGTAGTAAACAGCCTACGCTCTATTGAACTCTAATCGCATCAAAAGATCCTGATATGGTATGAGGAGTGTCAAATGCATCGATTACGGTTCCTGAAAAATCGCCTTTAGCTATTGTCGATTCCAAATTACTTGTAGCTCCCCAAACTAGATTGGGGAAGGTCGTTACATTTACAGTTACACTTCCTTCATCTGAAGTGTAAGCATTCATCCCGTGCATTATTGACATGAGACCTTCACTGTCTGAATCAAAAACATAGCTTCCTGTTGTTGTTAAATCTACAGACGCTATTTGAATAGTAAAAAGATTGTCATTACCAACCAATATGATCTGCCCTCCTCCTTCAGGAATCCCTGCATTCGTTTGAAAAATGGAAGGACAATCCGAGAGGTCTCCTTCTTCTGTATAGGTTCCTTCATAAGAATAATTCGTACCATCAATTGTTATGTTCCATTGAACTAAAGCCGTGTTTTCGGGTTCATCGTCTTTCCCACAACCAACGAGCTGAGCTATAAGTAGTGTGGCTAGAATGGTGTAGGACAATTTTTTTAAATATTTCATATTTAGCTATTTCTAGCTAATGTAATGTTTTGAAAATATTGAATGGGATATACTTTTTAAATAACGTCTAAGATTGAATATTTGTAATTTTTAAATGAATATTTGAGACCATATATAAAGGATGTTTTGTGAGTAGTGTAATTCTTTCGTTATCTTGCAATATGCTAAATAAACTCATTTTCATTTCCTTGCTGATGTGTTTTAATTCATTTGGACAGCTTCAAGATTCATTCATTCATGATGGTGAAGAAAGAACATTCGAATATTATATCCCAGATTCATGGAACGCTTCATCCGAATATCCATTATTGATCGTTCTTCATGGCTTAACGCAATCTGGGAATGGAATAATGAATATTACCGGATTCAACGATATTTCAGAAGCGAATGATTTTATTGTTTGTTATCCGGATGGTATTAATGCCTCCTGGAATGCGGACATGAATTCGTTAAACTCAGATGTAGATGATCTTGGATTTGTTGAAGAGCTAGTGAATTATTTTGAATTGAACTTCAATACGAACCCTCGAAAAAGATACTTAAGTGGATTCTCTAATGGGGGATATTTAAGTCATAAAATTGCAAGCGAATCAGAAATGTGTTTTGCGGCAATTGCAACGGTTTCCGGAAATATGTCGACGACAACGTATGAGAATTTTAATCCGATGTATCCTACTTCAGTGCTTCATATTCATGGAACAAGTGATGCTATTGTTCCATACAATGGTGGTGCATCAACTGGTGCATCTGTCGATGATGTATTGGCACTTTGGCAGAATTTTTTGTCTTGTAACACTGAACCTCAAATGCAGGCCATGCCGAACCCTAATATTTTTGATCTTTCGTATCCAGAACGATATATCTACCAAAATTGCAATGGGTCGGAACTAGAACATATTAAGGTGATAGGAGGAGGTCATCAGTGGCCCGGAATTCAAACATTGATTGGTGGCTTAGGAACAATAAACATGGATTTCTACTCTCCTCAAGTGATTTGGGATTTTTTGAACGGAAAGTCCTGTCCTCAAAGTGTTGGAATACTTGAATCGGGAGACCAAGACAAACACCTTTTAAAGGTGGTTGATTATTTGGGAAGAGAGGTTGAAAACCACGAAAATGGGGTGGTTTTATGGATTTTTGATGACGGTTCCGTTGAACACAGGTTTCAATTTTCGGAATAAGTCTAATAGAATGTAGTATCTAAATGCTATTACGATTATCCAGATGTTATCAAAGTTTGTGTCTTTCCTATTTTTTAACGCCCGCTCTTCATATTACAAATGAAGATTTGATTCATTTCAACCTCTATCCAAACCCTACATCAGACCAATTGATTATTGAAAGCGATCGAAAGGGTACAATCTTTATTTATGACGTAAAGGGTTCTTTGGTGGTTAAGTTACAGGTTGAATCCGGCATCAACATGTTGAATGTGGTTTCTTTTCCAATTGGTATTTATCGTGTTGTATTGTTGAATGTGAAAAAAGAAATAGTTCAGCAAAAATCCTTTGTAGTGGATTGATTTTGTTTTGCTTAAAAACATTATTTTAGAGCAAATTCGAATAATGAAAAACCTTGCTACTGTCCTATGTGCTCTTTTTATCTACGGATCAACCTACTCACAAAATATATTATTTAACGAAGATTTCGAAGACACTGTATTCCCTTCGGGATGGACTATTTCTACGAATGCCACAGACGGAGGATGGAATTTAGGCACCAATCAAAACATAGAGAGCCAATGGTGGTCAGTCACACCACATGGTAATATTATAGGGACAAATGATGATGATTGTGATTGTGATAAAAGCATGGATTATTTGATTATGCCTCCTGTCGATTTATCAGCTTCTTCAGTTGTAGCTCTGCAGTTTGAGAGCTATTACGACGGAGGAAGTTTTGGCGGAGACACAGAAACAGCGACCTTGGAATATTCACTTGATAATGGATCTAACTGGGTTGTTTTATCCGAAATCATTGGTACGGAGGATGACGCTTGGGACGCTCAATCTTTTGATTTGAGTAGTTTAGCAGGTAATTCAAGTGTGTTGATTGCCTTTCATTATAATGATAATGGGGGTTGGATGTTTGGTTGGGCAATTGACGATGTCATACTGTTTGAACCTGAAGGACTTGATGCCGAATTAACTAGTATTAATGTAAATCCTAATCAGAACGCTCCTGCAACGATACCTATCACAGGGAGAGTAAGTAATTTGGGTGCAGAAATAATTACATCTTTTGATATTACTTGGAGTTTAGGCGGCGGTATGGCATACACTCAAAATTTTTCAGGCCTCAACATCTCCTCGCTTGAAACCTATGATTTTACTCACCAGGATGTTTGGGACATAACACAGTCTGGGCAATATAATTTAGATGTGACATTAAGTAATATTAATGGCCAAGGACTTGATGATAACAGTAGTAATAATGTACTTAATCAAACTGTACAGGCATTGGAATACGGTGTCATTAATGATGGTGGTATAGAACGAGAATACATTTATTATTACCCTTCCAGTGCTCCACCTCAATGTCCATTGGTTTTTGTTTGTCACGGCTATACAGGAACAGCACAAGGAATTATGGACTATTCCGGGTTTAATCAATTGGCCGATGAATTTGGGTTTGCGGTATGCTACCCCCAGGGAACCATCGACAGCTATAATAATACCTTTTTTAACGTTGGATATGATTTCCAAAACAATGAAACTGTTGATGATGTAGCATATTTACTAAACCTTACCACGTATTTTCAAACTGTAAATTCCATTGATCCCACAAAAGTATTTTGTACGGGGATGTCCAATGGTGGAGATTTGTGCTACCTGTTGGCATGTCAGGCTTCTGAAACATTTAGAGCTGTAGCTCCTATCTCAGGAATGATTATGCAGGACATTATGGATGACTGTAGTCCTGAAACCGAGGTTTCGATACTAGAAATACATGGTACTGAAGACGATGTTACTTATTACGATGGTGATCCGAATAACGTTGATGGTTGGGGTGCATATCCGAGTATTCCAGAAACCATGAGCTTCTTCAATAACCTGTTTGGATTACAATTACTGAGTAATGAAGACTTTCCTAATACGAACACCAATGATGGAAGTACTGTTTCATCAGAAAAGTATGGGGCTTCTTCCTCTTGTACCGAGGTTTGGCTTTATATGGTTTCGGGTGGTGGGCATGATTGGCCAGGGGCATATGGAAATATGGATATTGATGCAAGTCGAGAAGCATGGATGTTCTTTGAGCAACTCTGTGAACAACCTGTAGGTTTAATTGAGAAACCTGATTCTTCTGAACGGAAATTGAATAAAATTATTGATTTGATGGGTAGAGAGCTTAAGGAAAGCGCTGTAGGCATCAATATTTATCAATATTCAGACGGAACAATTGAAAAAAGGGTGAAAGCAAACTAGATTCCCCTTTGTAACCATTGCTATTCGGACCTTTCCCATTTGGTTTCATAAAAAATCATTAATCCCCCTCATCTACGTATAAGCACTTAAAGCGACTGATACGAACACGTATTTGTTCTTTCGTAGGCTTGTGTATTTTTCTTTCTGGTGTTGTGTTTTTCTTTCTAGTACATATATATACATGCAGATTTGTGTCAAGAAAACAAACACACAACAAAACACACGGATATGAAAACTTTAAAAAACACAATCAGAACGACAGCAACAGCCGCTCTATTTTCAATGGCTTCTTTGCTTTCTTTTTCACAACAAGATTCTAAAGTATGGTTAACTATAGAGAACAGTAACAATGTTCCTACAGAAAATGCTTCAGGAGTTCTTGTTTCAACTGACGCAAACTTTAACGCGGCTATTTCTTCATTAAATATTACAAACATTCAAAAAGCGCTTCCTTCATCAAGGACGGCTTCTTTAACTAAGGTTTACGAAGTGAGCTGTGATTGTGATGTTGCTGATTTGTATACAACATTAACAAACAACGTAAGTGTTGTTTCTAAAGTTGAGTACGCTCCAGTATATCAAACACTTGAAACTCCAGATGATTATACATTATCTGTTTCTAATCCTTGGGCTCTTGAATTGATCGGTGCAAAAGACGCTTGGAACGTTACAACAGGAGATGCTAATGTTGTAATCGCTATTTCTGACCAAAACTATTTTGAGAATCACGAAGAGCTTGTTGGAAAGGTTGTTCACTACGATCACACCAACACCGCTTCACAAGGACACGGTACAGCAGTTGCTACTTTAGCGGCGGGAGCGACAAACAATACTTTAGGAAAAAGTGCTATCGGTTACAATAGTTCTTTGGCTCTTTACAGAATGAATTACAACGAAGTTCTTGATGCTTCTTACGCTGGAGCGAAAGTGGTAAACTTAAGCTGGACTTCAGGATGCTCTTTCAATCAATATCTTCAAGATGTAATGGATGAGGTATACAACAACGGAACATTCATTATTGCTTCTGCAGGAAACGGTTCAACTTGTGGTGGTGCAGAAAACTTGGTTTACCCTGCGGCTTACGACAAGGTGTTTGCTGTGACAAGTATCGGTGAGAATGACAATCACGAAAGAACAATTGGTAACCCTAACTCAACTCACCAACACAACGCTTCTGTAGACTTAAGTGCTCCAGGATACGATGTGCCTATTACTGCTGCTCCAGGATGGTATTTAACAGGATCTGGAACTTCTTATGCTTCTCCTATTGTTGCGGGAACTGTTGGGTTAATGATCGCTGCTAACCCATGTCTTACCAATATCGAAATTGAATACATATTAAAAAATACTTCTACTTTCATTGATGACTTGAACCCTGCTTATGCTGGTTTAATTGGACAAGGAAGATTGAATGCGGCGGCTGCAGTAGAAATGGCGAAAAACTTTAATAAAATGTTTTTAAATGCGACTTCTTTCTCTGCTTGTACAGCGAACAGTGGTCAAATTGATATCGACATCGTTGGAGGAAACGCTCCTTTTACTACGGTATGGTCTAACGGCGCAACGGATTTAAACCTTACTGATCTTGCTGGTGGAGATTACACAGTTACGATTACTGACGCTATAGGATGTTCTAAGGATACTACTATCACAATCGCTGATGTTACTCCTACAGTATTTGTTGCTGATGTTCAGCACGTTGCTTGTAACGGTTCTGCTAACGGAGCAATTGACATTACAATTATCGAAGGAACTCCTGGTTACACTTTTGAGTGGGAAACGGGTCACACAACTGAAGACCTTACAGGATTAACTGCGGGTACTTACAGATTAAAAATTACTGACGGTAACGGTTGTAGTGTTTGGGGAAGCTTTAACGTAATGGAAGCACAAGCGTTAACAGCAACGTTAGATGTTGTTCAGCCAACGGCATCAACGGATGGTGACATCGACTTGACTGTTGAAGGTGGAACGGCTCCTTACTCTTATACTTGGAACACTGGAGACGTTTCTGAAGATCTTTTCGGAGTCCCTGCTGGTTACTATCAAGTCACTGTTATAGATGCGAATGGTTGTGATGTTATGGTGGACAAAACCATCCAAAATATTAGCACTGCTTCTGTAAACAACCTTGAGTCTGTAAACATCAATGTGTTCCCTAACCCAACTAGTGATTACGCTACTGTAACTTGGGACAACAATGAAGTAACAAAGCTTACTGTTGTTAACGCAAATGGACAAGTGGTTGAGAATGCAGATGTTGATTTACAAAACAACTACACGACTCAAAACTTAAACGCTGGTATGTACTTCATTAACCTTACCGACAATAATAACAACACCAATACAAAGAAGCTTATCGTAAGATAAAACCTCTAATAAAATATTGTTTTCTATCCAAATCAAAAGCCCTTATTAAAAGGGCTTTTTTTATTTAATGATACTTACAACTCCAGTTTTACTTTTATTTACCTGATCGTTATAGTCAATTGTATAATAATAAGATCCTACGGGTAGGAAGTTTCCATTATAGTCTCCTTTCCAAGGTCTTTGGTCGTATGCTCCTTGATCAGACTCGTAGACTTTATTTCCCCATCTATTGTATACACTGACAACATTCTTGGGAT
>Ga0315330_10003182_pt1 | contig 11269 bp, 8 predicted proteins | sample M140m34915metaG_FD_203453 | JGI IMG/M metagenome (GOLD analysis project Ga0315330, IMG submission 203453) | Ammonia-oxidizing marine archaeal communities from Monterey Bay, California, United States - M1 40m 34915 | ecosystem: Environmental > Aquatic > Marine > Intertidal zone | place: USA... | reverse complement strand
CAGAAGGCGTCGCATAATGCCGCCGCCGCGAAACGTTCGCCGGAAGAGAGCGTGCGATTCGGACGGCGACGACGCGCGCGACGACGACGCGCGCGACGACGACGACGACGACGCGCGCGACGACGACGGCGGCGCCCTGCGCGCGCTGCGCGAGGCGCGCGAGCGACAGCAGCGCCGGAATCGAGCGAAAGGTTTGGACGTCGGGACGCTCATCACGGGACGACGCGAGCGCGCGGTGGGAAAACGCGCGGACGACGGCGGTGACGGTGCCGCAGACGCGCGCGCGCGCGATGGAGGTCTCGGCGTCGCGCACGGAGAGACGCGGATGCTGGGGACGAATTCGGCGTTCGCGAGCGCGGGGGTGGTGCTCGCGGGACGGGAATTGGTTCGGGACGGGGACGACGGCGATCGAGGATACGGCTTGCGAACGGCGGAAGAGGCGCGAGCGAGGGCGTACGTAGAGGAAGAGCTGAAACGACGGCGCGGGGAGGTGGTCGAGGACGACGCCGAGGCGAGCGGGGCGGCGGCCGCGGGGGGCGACGATAATCGAGGCGCAGAGTCTTGGCTCACGGCGATCGAAGAGGTCGACGTCTCGGTCGAACGAAGGATGCAAAACATAGAGGAGACGGAGCGGGCGAAGCGGGCGATGTTAGACGGCGCGCGTCCGGGCGAACTCGGTGCGTTCGATGCGCTAAAACCGAGTCACATGGAATTGAAGGAGGCGAAGAAGCGACCGCCGCCGAGCGAAACCGCCCTCGCGCGGCGTCAATTCGTCACTGGATTCGGCGCTAAGCGTGAGCGTCAAGAGGCGAGCGAGGAGTCGAGGCGCGAGAAGGAGCGCAGGAAGAATTTCTTCAAGAAGAAGCGAAATAAGAGATGAGTTGTAGTAAATAGAAGAGCGCCGTCTTCGCCTCTCCTGCCTCACACAGCGACGTTCGAGCCGCGCCACGCCCGCTCCTCGACGAACGCGAACGTCCGCGCGCCCGCAACCATTCGTCACGCATTCGCCCTTCGCGGCGTCGCACGCGCCGCGTTCGCCAAGCCGCCGTCGACGGATTACTTTCGACAGTCGACGTCGACACTTTTCGCGACTTCGTCGTCGATTTGCCACGGCGCACGCGCGTTCGGAGACTTGACGAGCGCGCGAGTCGTGCGAACGCTTTCGACGACGAGCGAAAGCGACGCGATGGCGACTTCATCGCCTCGTACGCGGGTGATTGTTTGGTTTCGGAACGACTTGAGGTTGTTGGACAACGCCGTCGTCGCTCGAGCGGCGGCTCTGCGCGGACAATCGGACGCCGCTGAGGTCGTCCCGGTGTACGTGTTCGATGAGACGTTTTTTAAGACATCCAAGCGCGGTCTCGCGCGCTTCGGTGCAGGGCGTGGGAAGTTTACGATTGAGTGCGTGGACGACTTGAAGCGCGCGCTTCGCGGCGTCGGCAGCGACTTGTTGGTGCGTTGCGGCAAGACGGAGGATGTCATCACCGAGCTCACGCTCACGGGTGCGAACGACAAAACGATCGTGCTCACGCAAACAGAGGTGACGAGCGAGGAGACTGATATGGATAGGGCGGTAGAGAGGGCGTCGAAGGAGCGAGCTCGAAGCGGCGGCGCGTCGGCGTCGATGGAGCGTCTGTGGGGGTCGACACTTTACCACGCCGACGACCTCCCGTACGACTTCGCCGGAGGTCTACACGATTTACCAGATGTGTTCACGCCATTTCGGAACAAGGTAGAGTCAAAGTGCTCAGTGCGAGCGGTAGTGCCCGCGCCGACGGCGAACGCTCTGGGAAGCGTACCGGCGTCCGTGGCGGGGTTGGATTGGATGCCTGAACCGAAGGATTTGCCTTTCGCGTCGGCCGAAATCGCCCTGGCGTGCGAAAAATGGCTCAAAGATGGCGCAGACGAGCGCTCTGTGCTCGAATTCAAGGGTGGCGAATCCCAAGCCTTGGCTCGCGTCAAGTATTATTTGTGGGATAGCGATTTGCTCGCGACGTACTTTGAAACTCGCAACGGGATGCTGGGCGGCGACTACAGCACCAAGCTCGCACCGTGGCTCGCCTTAGGATGTGTGTCGCCGCGCTACGTCGTGAGCGAGATTCGACGCTACGAGAGCGCGCGCGTTGAGAACAAGAGCACGTATTGGGTAATATTTGAGTTGATATGGAGAGACTTCTTCAAGTTCTTCGCGCTGAAACACGGGAACAAAATCTTCCATCTCGACGGTACGGCTAACAGGACGGCATCTTGGAAGAGTGATGAGAAGATCTTGAAGGCATGGAAGACAGGCACGACCGGATACCCACTCATCGACGCCAACATGCGCGAACTCGCGGCGACTGGTTTCATGTCGAATCGAGGGCGACAAAACGTCGCCTCGTGGCTCGCCCTCGACGCCGGCGTCGACTGGAGACACGGTGCCGATTGGTTCGAGCACCACTTATTGGATTACGACACCGCTTCTAACTGGGGGAACTGGTGCGCCGCCGCCGGTATGACGGGCGGTCGCATCAACCGCTTCAACATCGCCAAGCAAACCAAGGACTACGATCCCTCTGGCGACTACGTCAAGCGTTGGATCCCGGAACTCCGCGAGATCCCCGCGGCGTACATCACCGAGCCCAACCAAGCCCCTCGCGAGCTTCGCGATCGAATCAGTCTCGATTACCCGAACAAGCTCAATCTCCCGAGGCGTGACTTCACGGAAATGGGGTCTCCGCCCGGGCCGAAGCGCGGCGGCGGTCGCGCCGCCGGCGGCGGTCGAGGCGGTCGAGGCGGGCGTTCGAAATCTCGCGGCCCCAAGGCCCACGCCGTGAGCGTGTACGACCACGTGTACGGTTAATGTCGCGTTCGAGTCGAGTCTCGCGATCGCGTTAGTCTGTTATTCGTTCCACTCCATTCAACCTCCACCCCGAGCTCCAGCCTGTTGCCTCGTTCGACCGGGATAGACCCAGCGCCCAGAGGTTTGCGAATCGATCGATCTGTGATCGATCGCGACCGTTCGTGACCCGTCTGCGACCCCCCCCGTCGTTTGGACGTCTCGGGTGTGCGCGCGCCGTCCCGCACACGCCGCCGCGATCGCATCGCGCGCGAGCTCGAGATCCGTTTGCTTGATACACTCGCGGTGCGTCCTCGTCGCGGTCTCCTCGTCGTCCGCGCGCGCGCGCCGCGCGGCGTCGCGCCAGGGCCGTCGGTCGGCGGTCGGCGGAATCGTGCGCGGAATCTTTCTCTCGCGCGCGTGACGGGCGTCGAAGACGGTCTTAGACGCGTTAAAGTCGCGCGTGTTGACGGTTACTTCCCTCGCGCGGGCTTCGACGCGCACGAACGAGCGTCGAGCGCGCGCGAGGGAAGGAATTCTCTCGAGCGGGGACGCCTCGCGCGGGAACGAGGGTCGACGCGCCCGAGCGAGCGTTCGTTCGTCGTGGTGGCGGTTTGAGACGCGCGTAAACGCGCACTGACGACGGACGTTTTGATACTTTCGCTTTCACAGGTTTCGATAGTCGTCGACGGAGTTTTCGTCGCTCGATAACGAACCGTTCGTTTAACACGAACGTTGCTCGCGCCTGTGCGAGCGCGTTCACTCCGACTTTGAACGGCGTTTACCGTTCTTATTCCGGGACAGAGGCGGCCGCCTGTCCCGATTTCGAGGTGTTGTGCGCGTGACCAATCAGTGGTGCGCGACAAGTTTTATAAATAACGGTGTTGAAGTGATCTCACGCCGCCAAAGAATATGTTTGCCAACTCGTTGGCGCTTCGGGCGTCGAGCGCGCCTCGCGCACTCCGACAACCACAGCATGGTGCGTCGAGAAATTCTCCTCGCCATAACAGAGTTGTTCGTGTCGTTCGCGCGCAAGCCAGCGATGCATCCCGCGCCAATGTGAACGCGACGGGTACGATGCGAAGAGAAAGCCTTCGTGTGACGCGACTTCGCGATTTGGTTGAAATTTCCCCGCACGTGTGGGAAGAATATTCCGATCATTCCCCAGGTTCGGTCTCCGAACTCGGCTCCAAGCAAGGTCAAGTTTTCAAGGAGCTATTGCTCGAGTCCCCGCACTTCCGCGTGTACTCTTACAACGTCTTACCGTCGGGAGAACATTCCGTCAAGTTTTTGATGGGTTCGCCTCGCATGGACAGCCTCGACGACGTGTCACGAGTCACCACCGTGGTCGCGAACGCTGACGAAGGATTAATCAACCTTGTCCCTGAGACGAACGGCAGCGGCTTCGTCGCCGAGATTCGATTCCCTCTGCCAGAGTTGGAGACACGAACGAAGAAGAATGAGGGCATGTCATCCACGCAAATTCGCGAGAGGCGCCTCAACGGCCTCGTTCGCGCCTTGGAGGAACAAATCATCGACGAAAGTCTCATCTGTCTCATGGAAAAGGGCAGTGACGATCGATCAGTCTTCACCGGTGAGGCACGCTTGAACAAGTACTTCACCGGCATGCGCGCTCGCCCCAGCGAATTGCTTCATCGAGGCACGTGCACGTCGTCTTCTCCCACCGCCGGCGCGCTCCAAGCGTCTCGGGACATGCTTCTCAGACTTTGGGATCTCGAAGAAAACGCCGACGAGGCACTCTGCGAAGAAGTTCGCGAACGCGTCGAGGCGTTATTCTGCGACGGCAACGGTCGAATGGTTATCCATCCGTCTGGCACCGACGCGGAGATGGTTCCGCTCCTTCAAGCAATCCTCGCCTCTCGCGCTCTCAAGCGCCAAGCTGGTTTGACAGACATCAAAGGTGACGTAGTCAACATCGTGTGCTGCGCCGGTGAAGTCGGAAGCGGCACCACTCAAGCAGCAGAAGGGAAATTCTTCTCGAGCACTGTCCCGTTGGGCGGTTACGGCGTCGTCAACGGCGAGGAGTTGCCAGCAATTCACAAGCTGTGCAACATGAAATCCATCGAGCTAGTTGCACGATCGTCCGTCAACGGGGATCTACTCGATGAATACGACGATATGGTTGAAAGTACGACGCGCAAAGCTCTCGTGGAGAATCCGCACAGAGTCGTCGTCGTGCACTCAGTTGCCGGAAGTAAGACGGGTCTATGCGTCCCGTCACCAGTCGTCGCCGAGAAACTCAAATCAGAGTTTGGTGACCGCATCATCTCTGTTCTCGATGCGTGTCAAATGCGCAGTGGTCCGTCGCTGATTCCTCGCTGGCTCAATGAAATGGGTCCTGTTCTCATGACGAGCTCCAAGTTCTACGGCGGTCCGTCCTTTGGAAGTGGCGTCTTTGTGCCCCACGCGTGCTTGGCGAAGATGAACGAAGAATTGGAAGCGGAACCCGCGAGTGCGGTCGTTGACATCGCCGAGGCGTGCGCATCCTATCTCACGTCTTATGATATCGGTCCTCTCATGCCGCGCCTTCACGACGCCATGCCGCCTGGTTTCTGTAACACGGGCTTGCTCCTTCGTTGGGCCGCCGGCTTGTACGAGATGGAATCGCTCAACGACGCCACCACCAACGCCGGTGGCACGGCAGTCGCTGAAGAAAAACTCCGTTCGTGGGTCTTTGCGATGCGCGAAGAGGCACAACGGCATGCTCCCGAGATCGAATTCGTTCAACCGATTGACTACGAGAACGAGTGGCAGTACGGTGGCGTGAACACGATTATCTCTGTTCGCTTGCGCAATCCTGCTGGAGAATATTACTCGACGCCCGAGTTGAAGAAAATATATGGTTTGATGCACTCTGATATCTCGGAGCATCTCGCCGACGGTAGCACCGACGAAGAACGTCGCGTTGCTTCGAAGAGATGTCTCACTGGGCAACCGGTGGACATTCCCGAAGGTCCCGTGTTGCGTGTTGTTCTGGGCGCCGCACAGCTCACCGATTTGGTTAGCGGTGCCCAAACCTTGGAAGAGATGATGAAAGAAGATCGTGATCTCTTCAAGAAACTCGTTTTGATCAGCCGACAGTTTTTGCACCTGACGAGCTATGAGTTGTAGCGTCGCTTCCAGCGAGAAGCCGCTCCTCCCAAAGTAGTTCGCGACTGTCCCTGGGTTGTCGTATTTTTCGAATTGCAACGTTAAAAATGAACGATTGAGCATCTCTCGAGATGACTTTATGACTTGTGTGAATTAATGGTGAATTAGTTAGAGTGTTGTAGAATTATGACCACGAATGTTCTAGTTGCCTCTGCCGTCAAATTACAAACTCGAAGTACTTCAAGCGATCCCGTCCTTGCTGATCAAATTTTCCTTTTCGCCGCTCTTGGCGTCATCGCTAACTATGGTGATTTCCTTCTTACTCCCCTTCCGCGCCGCCTTCAAGAACGCGTTGTAATAAAGTGCCCCGAAAACCATGCAAGTTCCGCCCCACTGAGGCAGCGTGAGTGGATGCATGAAGATGATGCAGCTCAACAGAATACTAATGAACTGACGCGTCGTCATGATGGTGGCGAAAAGAAGCGCACCAAACTCTCGAATGGTGTACAAAATGCAAAGCTGCCCGAGCATGGCCGCGGTGGAGAGGATGATGACGTCGCCCATGACCCCGGGATGTCGTCCGATGAAGTTGAACGCCTCGGTGAGAGAACTATCACTCAGGAGCCAGAACAACGAAATCGCCGCGCTGCACAAGTTGACCCAAACCATTTGATTGTATGTTTCCATATGGTATCCCTTGAAGAGCTTGTCTTGAAAAGTCGACGTGAATCCATCGAATCCGAGATATCCCAACATCAACACGCCGCCGTACCAAGACGTATCGCCACCAGATGACACGTGTTTGTTCGTGACGTCGCCGTAAAGCGCGAAAATCGTACAACCGGCGGTGATGAACGCGGCGACAAGCATGTCTGCCGCGTCGTATCGCCTTTGGTTGATGGCGAACCCCCAAATCATCACCGGTATCATCTTCGCGCACTTCCCAAGCGTCTGCACTGGAAACGAGACGTACTTTAACGCCTCGTACTGACACGTCGTCGCCACCACGTTCGACGCGCTCACCGTGGCATACGAGTAAATCGGAGCCACCGGTCTCACCGCACCCTTGATCGCGACCAATATGCACGCGGCCGCGCACACAGCTAACAATCTATTGTTCAACACCAAGAAGACGCTAAACTTGAAGAATTCTTCCTCCCCGTCGTCGCCATACGGTCTCGTCATGATGCGTTCTTGGAGAATCCCGTACACAACGAGCGATCCGACGACACCGACGACGCACCCGATGATTTTCAGCGCTTTGGGCGTGCACAAAACGCCCAAAACGCCGTTTTCGCCTCGCGAAGTCATCTTTCGCGCTCAACACCCTCACGGGACGTCAGGGACGGAGCGTCGACGTAACGTGCGCGCGCCGCGCGCGTTCTATAGACGCGTTTACGTGAGGCTGATCGAACGATCGCCGGCTCGAGCGACGACGCGCGATGGAGTGGCGTGCGATCTGGTCTTGGCTTGGATTTGAGGCGCGAGCGCGTCGTTTGCGAGCTCGGCAGTTTCGCTTCGCTTTAGAAATTAAAACGCTCTCTCGCGCGCATTACGATTCGGTGATCGACGCTAATGCTATCTCCCTACTGTTTGACTACGCTTTCTTGGCCTTCTTCGCCGGCTTTGCGTCTCCGGCTTTGACGGCGCCTCGCGCGAAGACGAAATTGAACTCGGACGACGCGGCGGCGTCAAACTTCCAGCACCCGTCCGTGCCCCGAAAGGTTTTCAGATCTTCGGGCGAAGCCACTCGAGCGTCGACGCAGTGTCGAACCATGGCTCCTCGAGCTTGTTTGGCGTACACTGCGGGTCCGGGAAACGTCATCGTGTACACGTCTACGCCTCGCTTTGTCAACGCCTCTCGCTTGACCGATTTCCAGTACTCTTGCGACGCGCAGTTCACGACGAACGGCCTCGCGCTCGATTCACCACTCGTCGCCGCTTGTTCGTCCAAATCGTCCGCGATGGCGAGCGCGATGTCTTCCCCCCAATACGCGTATAAATCCTTGCCGGACGGCGCCCACTTCGTTCCCATCTCGAGTCGGTACGGCGCGATGGCGTCGTACGGCCGCAGGCAACCGTACAACCCGCTTAAAATCCTCAAATGTTTCTGTAAATACGCCTTCTCCTCTTCCGTCTTCAACGTCGACGCCTTCAAGTGCCTGAATGCCGGCCCATCGAACGCCAAAGCGCACGCCTTCGTCGCCGCTTTCTCAAAGTTTCCGAATCGCTCGACGTTGAGCTTCGCGATGGCGTCCGACACCCCCATGAGCGTCTTCAGGTCGCCCGCCTTGAGTTCGCGCGCCTCGCGCGCGATCGCGTTCGCTCGTTCCGCGAATCTCGGTCGCGTCGCGCGCGTCGCATCGCTCGCGTTCATCGCCGCCTCGTCCAACGCCTTGGCCGGGCTCAGGACGACGACGAACGGCGTCGCGCTCGCGCTCGCGCTCGCGTCTTCGCGCGTCGTCGTCGCCTTCATCGTCAGGCTGCGTCGCGCGCGTCGCGTCGACGTCGTCGTCGAGGTCGTCGTCGTCGAGGTCGTCGTCGAGGTCGTCCCCGTCCTCGTCCTCGTCGCGCACAGACGCGCACACGCGCGCATGACTGACGATCGAACCGTCGAATCGCGCCGACGTCGGCGCGGCGCCGCGTCTTCGCGCGTGCGTTACTCGGATGGCGTTACCGATGACTGGTGACTGATGACCCGGCGTCAGTGTGAGACACGACGATGGACGCGCGAACGCTCAGGGTGATTGAATTAATCGACGCGCTGGAGGAACAGTACCCGGACGCCCCGTCGGCGCCGCGCGAGGCGTTCGTGCACTGGTCGGAGGACGACGTGCGCGCGTGGTACCACACGCGAGGCGAGGCGAAGCCGCGACGGGACGAGGAGGGCGATGACAAGACGTGGTTCCCAGGACTCGAGCGAAGCGGAACGAGATGTGTCTTGGGCAAGACGCCCAAGTTGAGAATTTTGTGCTTCCCGAACGCGGGGAACATGGAAGACATGTATACGCACGAAGGCACGGGGGCGAGACGCGCGACGTCGCCGTTGCTGGAGTTCGCCAAGACGCATGAGGCAGAGGTATTGGCGGTGCAGTACCCGGGGCGAGGAAATCGTTCGAAAGAGTCGTGTGCATTTGAGATCGATGAAATCATCCATCCTCTGTTGCCCGTGGTAGCGGGGAAGTTGTCAGAGTGCCCGTACGTCGTCATCGGGCATTCCGTCGGCTCGTGGATCGCTTACGAGTTCTTGCAACTGCTACGCGCTCGGGGCGTTCGCATGCCCGAGCACGTCTTCCTTTCGGCATTTCCATACCCAGATATTCCTCACGACGTCCGGCCGTGGCGCATAAACGTGCTGTTGGACGAAGAGGGATTCAAAGATGAGTGTCGCCGATGGGACGTCAACGAGCTTGTTTTTGGCGATATTTGGAAAATTTACCAACCGCTGATGCGCGCAGATTTTCACTTGTTTGACAAATACGATCACGTACACGATGGGAAGGAGAACTTTACATGGCCTCTGACCGTGTTTCACGGCGAGAGCGATCGGATGATCACGCGCGAGATGTGTCAAGGCTGGGAAACGCACACGACGGGCGAGTTCGAGCTGCTCGCGATCCCCGGTCATCACTTGTTCCCGCTTCAAAAAGATCAAAAGGCGATGTGGCTTCGAAAAATCGCCGAAAGACTTCAGAACGTCGTCGCGCGCACCGCGGCGTAATCACTCGGGTGCATTCGAGTCGCGAACGGTTGTCATTGATGATGTTTTGTGTTCACATCGCTATTCTCTATCGATTCTACCGACTACGCGCCTCCCGCAGCTTTGCGTTTCCGCTCGAGATACCTCGCTCGCGCGTCGCTCACGTCGGCTTCTGTGTTCCTCCTCGCATTCGAGTCAACTTTTACCGGTGGCGGCGTCTCGACGGCGATGGCTCCCGCTGCTTTCGTTGGCCTCTCCACCAGCGTCACGTCGGACGGGATCGGAGGTATCGCCGGCGTCTCCGCCGCCCGCGCGATGAGTTCACGATCGCGATCGGCCGCGCTCGTGAGCTTAGGCGCCGTCGTCGCGTTTGATGGCTTCGTTGCATCGGGTTCGGGCGCGGCTCGCCGCGTGTCTCTCGCTGCATCGCCGCCCATGGCTGAATTCCTATGCATGAGGTTGGAGTAAAACGAAGTCATCGCACCGGCGCCACGCTTTGTGACATCTTCCTCTTCCTCCACTGCATCGCGCGCCTTGTCTTCCGCCAACCACTTCGCGTCTTCCTGTAGCTTGGCTCTATACGCCGCCGTCACAAACTTGTCCTTATCCGCATACAAGTGATCCTCCTTCAATCTTTCCTTCAACAGTCGTCTCTCGTACGACGCGTCGTCCTCCTTCTTCCTCGCCTCCGCCTTGGCTATCAAATCTCCTATATACCTCGACTGTCGCTCCACGCGTTCGCTCGCCAGCTCCTTCGCCTTCGCACCTCGTGACTTTGCGATATCATCGAACACCGCGTCGTACTCAAACGCGTTCGCGTCTTCCTTCAACGCCTCGCTCGTCGTCGTCGCCGCTCTCGCCGCGTCTCGTCTCGCCTTGAGCGCCATCGCCTCTTGTTGTCGCTTCACCTCCGCGTTCGCCCGCTCCCGCGCCTTGACGGGATCGTCATCATCACCTTCATCGCTGTCGGAATCGCACGCGAACGCCGCCAACGCCGGTCTCGGCGCGGGTTTCCCGCCCGACGTCCCTCGCGGTTTCTTCTTTGGAAGATTTAACCCGTACGCCAGCGTCGCGTGCGACGACGCGTCGTCGCGCGCGTTCGACATCGAGATCTTCCTTCCTTCCACCTTCCGCGTCGTCGTCGCCGTCGCCTCGCGATCGTCGCCGTCGCCGTCGTCGCCTCGCGGTCGTCTATGTCGCCGCCGTCGTGGTGTGCGGGACGTCGGACCCGGGTCGGCGATGGCGTCGTCGCGCGAGGACGACGACGGACGAGCGACGCGATGGGAGACGCGACGGGAGACGATTTTCTTCGGACTTCGGGCTTCGGACTTCGCCGTCGGCGTCGACCGCGCGCGCGCGCGTCGCGCGTCTCGCGAACGACGATCGCGTCTTCAACGACTCGAAACGTCATTCGTTCGTTCGGTCTAGGGTTGTGCGCCCGCGACGCCCCGCGGCGTTTCGCGTGGAGGTCGGGAGGTCAGTCGACGACGCGCGGTGGCGGCGCGACGGTGGACTCGAGACGAATCGAACGTCGAACGAACGACGCGCATCGAATCCACCCGACGCGACGTCGCGCGCGACGAGGCGAGACGCGGCCGACGCCGCCGACGCCGCCGACGACGAATCGCATTCGCGGAGAT
>Ga0315330_10003175_pt1 | contig 11280 bp, 7 predicted proteins | sample M140m34915metaG_FD_203453 | JGI IMG/M metagenome (GOLD analysis project Ga0315330, IMG submission 203453) | Ammonia-oxidizing marine archaeal communities from Monterey Bay, California, United States - M1 40m 34915 | ecosystem: Environmental > Aquatic > Marine > Intertidal zone | place: USA... | reverse complement strand
AGGTCTTCGTCGTGATCGTGGCCGATGTCTGGTTTGACGCCAAGTCCGCCACCAAGTACGACGCGTCGGTGGAGGCCGGGCCGGACGGTCGGGGCGGGCGAACGAGCGCCACCACCATCGCCAGCCTGATGGCGAAGGGCATCGAGACGACGGACGACGTCAAGGAGTACCAGGTCCTGCGCGCCAAGTACATGTCGGAGCCGCTGGACGAGGAGGCCTTCCAGGCCAAGCAGGTGGAGGCCTTCCGGGGCACCGTCAAGGAGAACACGGTGCTCGCCAACTTCCGCGTGATGGTCTCAACCTCGTCGCAGATGATCAACCACTCAACCTTCAAGACGAAGGGCAACCAGACCAGCGACACGTCTGGCAAGCGGAGGAAACTGATCGGCGGCTCGCGGATGTCGCTGACGCTCAGCAACGACGTGGGCGAGTACATAGTGGGCGGCTGGCAGATCGGTAACGTGCTCGACACGGCCGCGTCGCGCGGCTCGATGCCGCAGGGCGCCAACCTGGGCATAAGATCGTCGCCCAACTCGGCGGCGATGAACATCAACGTGAACGTCTCGTGGTTCAACGCCGACCGGCTGTGCCGCTCGTTCAACAACCCGGAGGGCGTTGTGAAGCAGCGGTTTGAGGGCATCCCCAGCTACCCCAAGAACCCGGTCAACCTGCAGGCCGACTCGGCGGCCTTCGACAAGGCCGCGGGCGTCGCCGTACAGGCGGAGGCCTGAGCCGGCGCGACGTCCGCATATTTGTAACTCGTGCCGAGCGCATGGTGTGCGCGCGCGTGTGTGCGTATCGGTGTTTGTGTGTGTGTGTGTGTGCGTGTCTAACCGCGCCCGTCGTTGATATTAAGAGGGTTTGGCTCGCCGAGCGACGCCCCCAACTTCGGCTCCACCGCACTCGCGAGATTGACAAGCGACATGAAGACGGCCTACCTGACAATCGGGACGCCGGTCGACATTCCGATGCAGGTCGCCAAGTGGCTGGCGATCTGCGAGATGATCCCCCGGTTCACGCGCAGCGGCCGCGGCCACGAGGCGCAGCACGTGTGCTACCCCACCGACCTGCAGATCCTGGAGGACGGCCGCCTGCGCGTGCTCTTGTCGGTGTGGTGGGAGGAGGACCTGCAGCGCATCAACTTTGGGCCCGTGCCCTACATTGACCTGTACACGGACAAATCCGCGCGCGAGGCGCTCATGACCAAGCCGGTGCCCGGTTGGGTCATCTGGCCAGACCGCCAACTATGTCAGGCCCAGGTGGCCATGCACTCGTCGATCACCTCGGCCAAGCTCCTCGCGGAGATCCTGCTCACGCTGCTGGAGTACCTGCACAATATTGGCGCTAAGGACCACGACACCCTGCGCGCCGTGTTTGACGACGGCGTGCGCCAGGTCCGGCACGGGAGCCGCAGGCGGCTGACGGACGACCAGCTGGCGTCCATTCTGGAGCTGGCCGACCAGTGCCGCCCGCGGCTGGCGTTGCCACCCGCGCTGCCCATCGACAACTTCCCGGGGCTGGAGGCGCCGTCGTCCTCGCGCAGCGGCTCGCCGTCCTCCGAGGCCCGTCGCGCGGAGCCGGCCAAGCAGTCGCTGTCCAAGCTCCACCAGGAGGACCGGATCAAGCTCTACCAGGTGCGGTACCTGCCGCCCGATTCGGGCGCGGACCCGTGGTTTACGGGCAAGACGCCGTTTGACATTCGTCGACAAGCGGCCGCGCTATCGGCCTGATTTTGTACTTGTGTGTGCGCGTGTGTGTGCGCGCCCGTGCGTGTCGACGTTTTTATAGATCCGGAAATGCATGGCGTCGTCCCTGGTGCACGTGGCGGTCGAGAAGGCCCAGCTGGAAGGGGTTGTAAAGTGCCAGCCAGACGTGCTCGGCCTGTTGGTCTCCATGCTTGAGCGGCTGGGCCCGCTCGTGGACCACCCCCATCTGATGCAGCCGCACGCCTTGTCCTCAATCGGCAAGTACCTGGACGAGACGCGGTTTGACGAGATGCGCGCGCGCCTCGTGAGTGGGGACGGCGTGAGCCTCGTCTACAAGGTGCGCAAGTTTGACGTGATCACGTGCGATGCCGCGGACAGGCTGCCGTCGGCGCAGCGGCGGCAGTGCGTGGCCGTGCGCGGCACGAACGAGGTGGCGCGCCGGCTTGAGCCCAACGAGCGTGGCGCGGTCGAGGTCGTCGCGTCGTTCCCGGGCGGCGCCACGCTCGCGGTGCGCCAGAACCGCAACGCGCAGCGCATGGTCGTGATCTGCACCAAGGCAGACAAGCGGGACAGGAAGGTGCTCGACGCGCTGCTCGGGCCGGACGACGCGCCGTGGCTGGAGCACTTCTTTGAGGAGGCGTCCCGGGGGCAGCGCCAGGCGGCGGTCGGGCCGAGCGTCGCGACGCGCCTGGTCACGCTCGAGAGCGGTGGCTCCTTTTGGGAGATGCCCGCGTGGTACGCCGAGAAGGTGGCGCAGCTCGCGCAGGAGGTGTTTCGGCTGCACGCCTTCGTCTCGGCCATCTCGGAGAGCGTGTCGCGCGCGCTCTTCGTGGACCGCGTCACGGCGCACCGGCTGACGCGCGGCCAGCCGGAGGAGCACCGCACGCTGATCAAGGGCGCGCTGCACCGCGCGAGCGGCGGGTGCGCGTGCCTGCTGCACAGGAGCGCGGCGCCCGCCGAGCGGTTCGTGCGGCTCGAGTTTCGGATGGAGTTCTGCGGCTGCGCGCTCGGCGCCAACGGCCGGTGCCCCACGCACTGCCTCGCGGAGCACACGCCGCAGTCGGCCAAGTTCCCGGGCGTGTGCATGCTCGGGCTCAAGGTTGAGCTGCGGTGCGCGCACGACCAGGCCTCGACCGGCGCGACCGGCGGCGTGCGGCTGCCGCTGGACGTGCGCGACAACAAGATGGACCTGAAGTTCACCCGCCCTTTTGTGCTGGACGTGGCCAGCTGCGGCGCGCGCCTCATGCTGCCCGACCCGCCGTGCGCCGACCTGCAGCTTGACGCGGACGCGGCGTTCGCCGAGCTGAACGACCTGCGCCTGCAGCACGCGCACGCGGGCGACCAGATCCTGCAGCGCGACATGATCGCGGTGTACCTGCTTCGGAAGCGCGCGCGGCTGCACAAGTCGGGCCGGTTTGCGGGGCGCGTGAGCGCCGAGTGCAGCGCCATCCTGAAGACGCACAAGCACCTGTTCAAGACTAACGCGTCGTAGCCGGTAACTAGAAGATAACTGGCATTTTTGGTGTTAGGGGGAGGGAGGGAAGGAGGGCGCGCCCGCATGTTGCCCGGCCTGGAGCGGCTGCGGCTCGCGCCGACCGGCTGCGACGACTGCGGCGGTGCGGAGCCGTGGGAGCGCAGAGTGCGCCAACGCTTGGAGGAATTGCGCGCGACGACGCCGGACCTCGCGCCGGACCTCGTGCGCGTCGTGCTGGCCGCGATCGACACGGGCGACGCCAAGGGCGCGTGCCGCGCGGCGAGCGCGTGGTGCGGCCTCAACAGGAACCACCGCGCGGCGTGCCTCGACGCCGGGCCCGTGTTCGCCGCGCTGTCCGCCGCCATCTTCACGGCCAACGCGCCCACGCTCGTCCCGAACGACGAGCGCGCCAACTTCAACGCGCTGTGCAACCGCATCGCCGACTACGAGGCGGGGCGGATCACGCTCAGCATGGCGCCCGCGGGGGACGCGCTCATCCGCCCGTTTGTGCGCGCGGCCATCCGGCACGACCCCGTCGACGCGATGCAGTTCGCGACGACCTTCCGCACAAGCCGGCCGCTCATGAGGGAGGCACTGGCGATCGACGGGCTGGCGCTGCAGTTTGGATTCATGACCGACGTCGAAATGTGCATGATCGCGGTGGCAAGCACCGGGCTGGCGCTGGAGTTCGTGGCGAGGCCCTTGCGCAAAATCAGGAGCGACATCACGCTCAGGGCGGTGCAGCAAAACGGACTGGCGCTGCAGTTTGCGCTCGAGCCCGTCTGCTACGAAGACGAGGTGCTGCACGCGGCGGTGCGCCAAAACGGCAACGCCCTGATGTACGCCTCGCAATGGAGGAGTGGCGACTACGACCTCGTCATGGAGGCGGTGAAGAACAAGGGCGGCGCGCTGCGCTGGGCGTGGTATCTGATGCAGGACAACGAGAACATCGTGCGCGCGGCGGTGACCGACGACGGCGCGGCGATCGAGTACGCGTCGCCCCGGCTGCAGGCCAACGAGGAGATCCGCGCGATCGCGGCCGCGCAGATCCGCTACGGCGCCTCGGCGGAGGGGGGCGTGGTGGCGTTTTGAAAAAATAATTATAACACCGAGGACTCACGTGTACGTCGTGAGCTCTTGGTCGTTCAATTCGTCAATCATGCTGACCACATCGCCTGCGTTGTTGTAGCGCAGCACGATATTGGACCCCTTTGCGGTGGTGAACTTGCTCTTGTGCCTGACCTCTTCCCCCCTCTGGCCGGCGTAGTAGTCCCTCTGGCCGTTGGGAAACGTGATCTTGCTGAGCGCCTCTCGCCCCCGCTCGGCCCCCGTGTAGAACCACACTTGGCCCTCGGCCGCCGATCCAGGGCCGTGCTCAACCATGACCTTGTACTCGTCGCCGCGGCCCTCCCCGGGGTTGTTGCCGTAGTGCCAGAGCTCGTCAACTCCAGGCGTGCCAGGCCTGGTGAACTGCTGGCGCACCAGCCGCTCGCCGCCCCGCGCCGGCCCCACGTAGTACCGGGTCCACCCCTTGTTTGGGTTCTTGTGCGAGACCATCCGCGAGTAATTCATGTCCCGGTCGGTCGTCTGGTACATGGGGTTCGGCTGGTCGTAGAACTGGTAAAACTCGGTCGAGCCGGCCCAAGAAGCGTCATAGGTGTTGGGGTACTCGACCTTGGAGCGGAAGTTGATGCCCTTCTCCGAATTCCACTCGTAGGTCGTCTTCACGCCGCCGCTGGTCACCTTGTACGACACGCGCGGGTTGGGAGACCGCTCGCCGCTGTCGTCCCAGTAGTACGTCGTTTGGTTGGTAGCATTGAAGGTGGTGCGCCGCCCGTTGACGCGCGGCAGCGCGTTCACCCACGCTGGCACGGGCGTCCCGGCCGCGTACTCGTCGTGCAGCTGCATCCAGTCCTCGTAAAACCACGGGTTGCGCCGCGGGTCGGTGCGGTGGTCTTGCGCCCACCGCCACAGGCTTTGCGCGTCGTAGTACTGGTGGTTCGGGCGACCGTCGGCGCCGCGCGTGGTGATCCGAAAGGTGGCGCCCTGCTCAAACCTCTCGCGGCCGCGCGGGTAGTCGTCGCCCGTGATCGGGTCGCCGCCGTCCTCGTTGAGCTGGCGCGCCTCGTCCATGGAGAGCGCGTAGAAGGCGTCGGTTGGGACCACCACGTTCACGCGGGGAAGCATGGCAGCGTGTCAAAAAACTCCTCTTACTCTTACACGGCACAAGCTGGGGTTATCGGACCACACGCGACACACACACACACACACGTGCACGCGCGCGCGGCGCCTACTGGTCGTCCTCGTCGTCCTCCGCCACCGCCGTCGCCGCCGTGCGGTAGAAGACGATGTGCAGGAGCCCGCCCACCTCGTTGATCCTGTACGTGGTCCCGGGCGGCTGCTTGATCATCTCCTCGTGGCAGATGTACTGCTTGCGCTTGGCCTCGGCCTCCTCCTCTTGGCTCGACCCCGGCTTGACGCGCTTCTTGGCCTCGGGCGCCTTGTAGCACGACTTGGCCAGCTCGGCTCCCGTGACGACCTCCCACTTCTCAATCTCGGGGTTGATCTGCGCGCGGTTGGGGCAGTCGGTCTCCTTGCGCCAGTCCAGCACCTCCAGGCGGATCTGCTGGTGCTTCTTGGTGATCGGCACGGTCTTGGCCTTCTCGAGCGCCTCGTCCTTGATCTGCTCAAAGTTCTTGGCGGCCACGGTCGCCGAGATGAGGCGCAGGAAGCGCCGCTCGTCCGGCCAGCCCGGGACCTCAAAGGTGGTGTAGACGCAGTTGCCCGTCTCGCCCTCAATGCGACACAGGTAGTCGGGCTGGCAGTAGGGCATCCACTTCTCGGGCGCCTTGGTGTGCAGCAGCGCGCTCAGGTCCTCGGCGGTCTTGATCTCCTCGTTGGCGGACTTGGGGTAGGACTTGATGGCCGACGCGGGCACGTGGTAGACGTTCTTGCCAAACGGAAGCAGGAAGGTCGCCGGCGGCGACGACTTGGGGATGCAGGCCCGGCCGTGCGTCGTTAGGGAAACCATTTGCGTGCTGGTCATCGCGATTCTCACACCACACCGCCCAAAACGCCACACTCACAGGTTAGCGCAAACCGGCGCGTCAATCTCGGTGCTGGTGCTCCGTTGGCGCTTGCACGTCCGCGCCCGGCCGAAATTCGTGGGCTTTCAATATCCGCTTCGTCTCCATCCGCAGCAGCAGCTCGCGCACGGCAAGCACCGCGACGAGCAGCATCAGCAGCACGAACGGCAGCCCGCCCGGCCGGAGCACGTGGCTGAGCGCCTCCGTCGCCTTCTCGTTCAGGTCGTCGCGCTGCAGCGTCGCGTTGACCTCGCTCCGAAACCGAAGCGCGCCCGCCACCGCGCTCTGCACCCGCGACGCGAGCGACGACGCGACGCGCTCCTCAAGCGGCGCCGAGACCACCACGAAGCGCGCGGTGGGCATGGGCGTTGAGCGCTAAGCCGTGGATCGGGCGGTGCGTTTTTGGCGTTTAGCGCACCGCCAGCATGCCCGACGAGGAAGAGCCGCCCGAGTGCTTCATCTGCACCGAGAGCGCGCCGGCGCCGCGCAGGTCGGCGTGCCTGTGCACGGACCGGCACATGCACACCGACTGCTTCGTCAAGATGCTCGAGGTGCAGAAGGGCGAGCCCAAGTGCGGCGTGTGCGGCGCGCTCTACGAGGACGTCGGGTGGCGGACGAAGCGCGTCCCGCAATGCGTCAGCCCGTGCGGGTTCGTGGTGATGCTGGTGTGCTGCTCGATCGCGCTCCTGGGCTGCGCGATCAACACGGCCATGGTGGTTCCCCACGTGGGCACGTCGACGCACGCTGCGGTCTGGGCGGCGATCCTCCTCATGAACGCGGGGTGCATCGGGTCGGTGGCGTGCGTCGTGGAGACGATCCGACAGCAGGGCTGGCGCGCCGTGTGGGCCTCGCGCTTCAGGGAGGAGAGGGTGTTGAAGGTGTTTGTGGTGGGCGCCGTGGCGAACGCGCTCCCAGCGGAGGTGTCAGGATTGGAGCTGGGCGAGGCGAACGAAAACGCCGGTTTATAAATATAATTACTACTCAGCGCCCCCAACCACCGCCACCGGTATCCTCGACGCACGCGCCGTTCTCGCAATCGTGGGTTCCGCAGCAATGACTGTCGTTTATGCACGCCTCGCCCAGATTGACGCACTGCGTGCACACGCCGTTGACGCACTCGTCGTCGTCCCCAGTGCCAGTGTCGGTGCAGCAATTCGGGGTGTTCCACGCAGTCGAGCAGGCGCTTCCGCGCGCGAGGCACTCCTGGCAAGTCATGTCGCCCGAGCCGATGGCGCCGACAAGGATGCAATCTTGCGTGTCAACGCAGCACGGTATGTTCATCGTGCACGCGCCACTATCCGACCAGCACTCCTGGCACGTGCCGCTTTGGCACGAATTGTCGCCGCAGCACGGCGTCAGTCCCGCCACGCACGTCGCGCCTTGGACGACGCAAAGGTCTTGGCAGATGCCGTCAATGCACTGCTTGTTGCTGTCGCAGCACGGGTCCCCTCCCGCCACACATGTCGCGCCGTCGGCGACGCAGGGGTCTTGGCAGACAAAGTCCCTGCACTGCTTGCCGTCGCAACACGCCTGCATGAAACACGCGTCGCCTTCGGCGACGCAGTCTTCGGTGCAGATGTTGTTCTCGCAGATGTCGGTGCCGCAACACGGCACCTGGGTAGAGCCAGTGGCGCAAAAAGCTCCGCGCGCGAGGCACTCGCGGCACTTGTACGTCATATCAAAGGCGTAGCGCGAGCAGGTGCGGTCGGAGTCGCAGCAGTCGGCCGGGTACGCGACGCCGGCTTGTTCGCATGGCTCGTCGTCTTCTATGCAGTACTGGCACGTGTCGTCGTAGCACACGTCCACGCTGCGGCAGCAGTCGAGGCCGTTGGTGCACGACTGGAACTCCAGGTTGCAGGTTTGGGTGCACACGTTGTTGACGCACGAGTCGTCGCTGTTGCAACAATCCGTGTCCCAGAACCCGGTCGTGCAGGCCTGCCCTCGCGCGGCGCAGGGCTGGCACTTCAATGCCGACGTGCCCGCTGGCGTGATGTAGGTCGTGCAGCTGTCGCCGCTGTTACAGCAGGGGTCGCCACCAAAGACGGTGCAGGCGTCGTTGTTGGCCACGCAGTTGGGATTGCACGTTCCCGAGTCGCACCCGCCGTTGCAGCAGGGGTAGCCGCCGTTGGAGCAAGAGGCGCCGTCCTCCCTGCACGGTTGCTCGCACACCGAATCCGCGCTCGAGCCCGAGCACACCATCGTGCCGCAACAATCCGGCGTGGTGGGGTTGTTTGTGCACGAGTCGCCCGCGTTCGCAATGCACGCCTGGCATTCTTTGGGCCCCTTGTCGGTGTCAAAAAAGGTGGCCGTGTTGTAATGGCACGCGCTCGCCGTTTCGCAGCACGGGTCGCCGCCGTCCACGCACGTGACGCCGTCGAGCACGCACGGCGGAGGCGATGGAGGCGGCGAGGGCGGGTACGGCGGCGAGGGCGGGGGGCTAACGAGGCACGGGGCGCACGCCCCACAATTGTCGTAGGTGCACTTTGTATCCCAGCTCTCCGCGTGCCCGTCGCACCACGAAGCGCACACCGGCGGCGGCGCGGGCGGCGGACTTGGCGGCGGCGGGGAGGGAGGCGGCCCGGGCGGCGGCGAGGGCGGCGGCGGGTCGGGCGGCGCGCTCGGCGGCAGGCAGCCGCCGCAGACGGCGTACGGCCCGATGCCGTAGTTGGGGCTTCCATTTTGGAACGGGTCGGGGTCTTGCTCAAACCAGACAGCCATGTATCTTGCGCCAATGTTGGACACGTAAATCATGCACCCCTGCGTGGCTCCGCGCCAGTAGTCCTCCTGGATCCAAGTGCCCACGTTTGGGTAGACGATCTCCCTGCCGATCTCGTAGAACGGGTCAACGGCGTATCTGTTGTGGTCGCTGGGGTTGTACTCGTAGTCCGGGATGCTGTCAAGCACGCCATCTCCCTGCAACCCTGGGTTGGCAGCCAGCTCGTCGCGGAATTGTATGCACAGCTCCCTGTTTAAGATCACCTCGCCGGGCGGGCAGACCTTCTCGCCGGTGTGCTGCCCCAGGACCCTATAGCCGCAGAAGGGCGGCGTGGGCGGTGGCGAAGGATCGGGCGAAAGGGGAGAAGGCGGCGGTGGCGTGGGCGGCGGCGAGGGCGGCGGCGGCGAGGGCGGCACCGGCGGTATGGGCGGCGACGGCGGCGGTGTGGGCTGGTTCGCGGGGTACTGGGGCGGCGGCGGCGGGGTGGGTGGCGGCGGCGTCGGCGGGGCGGGCGGGGGGGTGGGCGGCGGGAAGAGGTCAAGGACGCAAATGTACAGCTCCAGCCACGCGCCGGTCGCGGGATCCTTGGCCACCTCGCGCTGGTCGCGGTCGTAGGTCGCGACGTTGTGGGTTGCGAGGTCGTAGTACGACACGGTGCAGTGCTCGGTGGCCAGCGCGGTCGGGTTTGGCTGCAAGCCTCGCGCCTGCAGCATCGCGTTGCACGTTGGGATCGCGGTGCTCGCTTGCGTCTTTGTGCACTCGTACCAGCCCTTGGACAGGCGCGTGCCGCAGTCGGTGCAGTCGGTGCCGTACGGGCAGGTCGCAAACTCCGAGCCATCGCCGCCGTCGTCGCAGTGCTGGTCGTCGTAGTAGTCGATCGCCTTGAGGCCCGTGCCGGTGTACGCGTTTCCGCCGCACGTGTCGAGGCAGATGACGCTCGCGGGCGGGAAGGGCGGAAGCGAAGGCGGGCTCTCGGGCGGCGGCGGCGAGGGCACGGGCGGACGCTGGGGCGGCGGCGGCGAGGGCGGCGGCGTGATGGGCGGCGGCGGCGGCGGCGGGGCGTCGGGCGCCCGGTCGGCTCGGCACATGCACGCCTGCACCTCGTGCCCGGGGAGTCCCGGTGGCGGCGGCATCGGCGAGGGCGGCTTTGGCGGCGGCGAGGGCGGCGGCGGGCACGGGTTGGGCGGCGGCGGCGGCGGAGGCAAGGGCGGCGGCGGCGGCTTGGGGAAGGGCGGCGGCGGCGGCGGCCTCGGGATGGGCAAGGGCGGCGGCGGCGGCGGCGGGCAGATGTTGCACACGGCTCTCCACGGGTACCCGGCGGACGACGAGGCGGTGGTCACGGTGAGGTCGGTGTAATACCCGACGGTGATTCGCTGCGCCTGTATTTGGACGTTGCAGCCGCCCGACATGATCAACGAGGGCGTGGTCTGTTCCACAAACGGCCGCAGGTCCTTGCCGGCGAACCCGCTTGCAAGGTAGTTGACGGGGTCGGTCAACCAGGTGCGGTAAGCCTCGCACTGGCCCCGGTGCTTGATCTGTCCGTCGGCGGCGCACGCCTCGTCGTAGGCGTTGCTCTCGAGCATGCGGAACCCGCACACGTCCGGCACCGGAGGCAAGGGCGGCGGCGGAGGCAAGGGCGTCGGTGGCCCGGGCGGCGGCGAGGGGTTCGCGGGGATGGTGGTTATGAGCTGCCTGGGCAGGCCCTCGTCTCTGAAGCTGCACAGCATGGCGCCGTCGACGGCGGTGGCGTTGGTGGCCTGGTCATACATGAACGCGCCCCCTCCGATGTTTGTTCGAAGCTCTTCGCGCTCGGCCTGCGTCATCTCCTCCCTCGGGATGAGGATGCGGTACCTGAGCACCGCGGTGGGCTCCGACGCGCACCTGCCGCTGTTGATGGCGGGGTCGCACCAGCTCAAGCAGTCGTACTCGTGCGCCGGCGTGATCGTATGCCCCAGGCGGCGGTGGCGGTGGCGGTTTGCGCTGTACTCGTGCGCCGAGAGGAACTGCTGCACCAGCTGGAGGCGGCGGCGGTTTGGCGTCGCGGAAATGAAGTAGATGCGGGCCGTGGGATCGGTGGCGACCCGAACCATGTAGTCCAGCTCCATGCACATCTGGCCGCTGGGGCATTCGGGGTACGTCGGGATGTAATCGATGGACGCCTGCAGGACGGTGAACTCCACGAACATCTCCCAGGCGACGTGGTGCCCCGGGGGCATGGGCGGCGGGGGGGCTGGGCGGCACAGGCAGGCGCGATCGGTGCGGTCGCACACGTCGGCCGTGAGCTGGTTGCACACGCCT
>Ga0315330_10003172_pt1 | contig 11286 bp, 7 predicted proteins | sample M140m34915metaG_FD_203453 | JGI IMG/M metagenome (GOLD analysis project Ga0315330, IMG submission 203453) | Ammonia-oxidizing marine archaeal communities from Monterey Bay, California, United States - M1 40m 34915 | ecosystem: Environmental > Aquatic > Marine > Intertidal zone | place: USA... | reverse complement strand
TATCAATTTGTTAAAACTGCACTAGTAAGAAAATTTGGAGCAGGTTGGTATGCGTCTCTAAGAGATCATGCAAAAAAGAGTTTTTGAAAATTTTGTAATGTTTTAAGGGGTTTCGACGCGATCCAAAAATTAACTAACTCATTATCAAATAGTTAAAACCGAGCTTTTTTTATCAATAAATACATAAAAACCAATTTTTGTTAAAAACTAAGCTGCATTGTGGAAAAGTTGCTCTTTCAATTTTCGTTACAATTTAGAATCTTTGTGAAACGTAAATCAAAGAATTTCTAATCAATAAAATCAAAATCAGATGGCAGCTGTAGAACCGATCCTCCAAGAAAATGAAAACCGTTTTGTAATTTTCCCAATTCAACATCACGATATATGGGAATGGTATAAGAAAATGGAGGCTAGTTTTTGGACTGCTGAAGAAATTGATTTGCACCAAGATTTAACCGATTGGAATACTAAATTGAACGAGGACGAAAAGTATTTCATCAAACATATTTTAGCTTTTTTCGCCGCATCAGATGGAATCGTAAATGAGAACCTAGCAGAAAACTTTGTCAATGAAGTACAATATTCTGAAGCAAAATTCTTCTATGGTTTTCAAATTATGATGGAGAATATTCACTCCGAAACGTATTCTTTGTTGATTGATACTTATGTCAAAGATGATGCTGAAAAAGACAACTTGTTTAAAGCCATCGAGATTTTTCCAGCGATCAAGAAAAAGGCAGATTGGGCTCTAAAGTGGATCGACTCTGATTCCTTTGCAGAGCGTCTAATCGCTTTTGCAGCCGTAGAAGGAATCTTCTTTTCTGGGGCCTTTTGCTCCATCTATTGGTTAAAGAAACGAGGGTTAATGCCAGGGTTGACCTTCTCAAATGAATTAATTTCTCGAGACGAAGGCGTGCATTGTGATTTTGCAGTACACTTACACAACCATCATTTGGTAAACAAAGTACCGCCAGCCCGTATCAAGGAAATATTACTTGATGCTTTAAATATTGAACGGGAGTTTATTACCGAGTCTTTGCCCATCAGTTTGATCGGGATGAATGCCAAATTAATGACGCAATATTTAGAGTTTGTTACCGATCGTTTATTGGTGGAACTTGGGCTAGAAAAAGAATTCAACGTGGGTAACCCTTTTGATTTTATGGACATGATTTCCTTACAAGGTAAAACGAACTTCTTCGAGAAGCGCGTTGGTGAATACCAAAAAGCGGGAGTTTTAAACAACGAAAATAGCGAAGAGAAAATCAGCTTTGATGCTGACTTCTAACTCCTAAGTAGTCAACTTCAGAAGTTTCAATACCCTTGTTATAGAGGGGGGATAAAAAAGTGTAAAAATTTAAAGCGTAAAGTATGTTTGTAGTAAAAAGAGATGGTCGCAAAGAGCCCATCATGTTCGATAAAATTACCGCCAGAATCCGTAAACTGAATTATGGACTAAATCCTCTAGTAGATCCGGTACGTGTTGCTATGCGTGTGATTGAAGGACTTTACGATGGCGTAACGACTTCTGAACTCGATAATCTTGCTGCTGAAATTGCAGCTACGATGACTACAACCCATCCTGATTACGCCAAGCTGGCAGCACGTATTTCGGTATCCAATTTACACAAAAACACCAAAAAATCATTTTCCGAAACCATGGATGACTTGTACACTTATGTCAATCCACGTACAGGAAAAAAAGCGCCCTTACTTTCTGATGAGGTATATAAAATCATCCAAAAAAATGCGGACAAACTAGACTCCAGCATCATCTATAATCGAGATTTTGGTTACGATTTCTTTGGCTTTAAAACTTTAGAGCGTTCCTATCTTTTAAAACTCAATGGACAAATCGTTGAGCGTCCTCAGCACATGTTGATGCGGGTCTCCATTGGGATACATTTAGATGATATCGATGCGGCACTAGAGACCTATGAATTAATGTCGAAGCGTTATTTTACACACGCAACCCCAACACTTTTCAACTCGGGAACTCCCAAGCCACAAATGTCTTCCTGTTTCTTATTGGCAATGAAAGACGATAGTATCGATGGAATTTATGACACCTTAAAGCAAACAGCAAAAATATCTCAATCTGCGGGAGGAATTGGATTGTCAATTCACAATGTTAGAGCCACGGGTTCTTATATAGCGGGAACCAACGGAACCTCAAATGGAATTGTACCCATGCTGCGTGTCTTTAATGACACGGCACGTTACGTTGATCAAGGAGGTGGGAAGAGAAAAGGTTCTTTCGCAATTTATGTAGAACCTTGGCACGCAGATATTTTTGACTTTTTAGAGTTGAAAAAGAATCACGGGAAGGAAGAAATGAGAGCCCGAGATTTGTTCTACGCCATGTGGACTCCCGATCTGTTCATGAAACGCGTAGAGCAAGATGCTGAATGGACTTTGATGTGTCCAAACGAATGTCCTAATCTTTATGATGTTCATGGGGAGGAGTTTGATGAATTATATCTTAAATACGAGTCTGAGGGCAAAGGAAGAAAAACGATTAAAGCAAGAGATCTTTGGGAAAAAATTCTAGAGTCTCAAATTGAGACAGGAACACCGTATATGCTTTATAAGGACGCTGCCAATCGCAAATCCAATCAAAAGAATTTAGGGACCATTCGCTCGTCTAACTTGTGTACCGAAATCATGGAGTACACTTCGGCTGATGAGATAGCGGTTTGTAATTTAGCATCCATTGCATTACCCATGTTTGTCAAGGACGGGAAGTTTGATCATCAATCCCTTTTTGATGTAACCGTACGAGTTACTAAAAACTTGAACCGAGTCATTGATAGAAACTACTACCCTGTTAAAGAAGCTGAAAACTCAAATTTTAGACACCGTCCTGTAGGACTTGGAGTTCAAGGATTAGCGGATACTTTTATCATGCTGCGTTTGCCTTTTACTTCTGAAAAAGCTAAGGAGCTGAATCAAGATATTTTTGAAACTCTTTATTTTGCAGCAGTAACTGCCTCTACAGAAGAGGCAAAGAAAGACGGTCCTTATGAAACTTACAAAGGTTCTCCCATGTCCAAAGGAGAATTCCAACACAACCTTTGGGGAATTAAAGATGAAGAACTTAGTGGACGCTGGGATTGGGCTTCCCTTCGGAAGACGGTAAAAAAACAAGGGGTTCGCAATTCCCTTTTAGTTGCTCCGATGCCTACGGCCAGTACTTCACAAATTCTAGGAAACAACGAATGTTTCGAACCGTATACTTCCAATATTTATACCCGTAGAGTGTTATCCGGAGAGTTTATTGTAGTTAACAAACACTTACTAGAAGATCTTGTAGAACGTGGTTTGTGGAATGAAGACATGAAACAGGAGTTGATGAGAAATAACGGATCTATTCAAAATATTGAAGGGATACCAGAAGATATTAAAGAACTCTACCGTACCGTTTGGGAAATGAGTATGAAAGACATTATCGACATGTCTCGTCACCGTGGATATTTTATTGATCAGTCTCAATCTCTCAATTTATTCATGGAAGGAGCTACCATGGCAAAGTTGACCTCTATGCACTTTTACGGATGGAAATCTGGCCTAAAAACGGGGATGTACTATCTTAGAACAAAATCTGCTGTAGACGCAATTAAATTTACTCTGGATAACAAAAGCAAAGCTAAAACTCCAGAAGTTGCAGCTGCTAATTCCGTTTCGGCTGCCGCAACTGCTGGGACAAAAGCGGCACCTGTACCCGTAGAACCACTATCCCCTGAGGAGTTAAAACAAATGCTTTCCCAAGCAAAAGAAAGTGAAGATGATGACTGCTTGATGTGTGGGTCTTAATTGCCCACTACCAATTCATGTTAAAAAGCCCTTTAGAAGGGCTTTTTTTATGAAAATAAACGGTTAACATACTAGAATGGACTATCTAAAGATAAACCTAAAAAATTTATTTTTTGTAGCTCGTGTGATACTCCTCCATCAAGCTCATTGTATTTTTGACTAAATCTTTAGTTTCAAGTATGATGTTGAAATACAAAGTTGTGTTTTTTGGACTGGACTCTTCCGAACGCGTTCGCTCAATTTGTGCATCAATTTTTTCTGAAATTAACCCAATTACTTCTTCTTTTTGAGCCAGTATAATTGAAATTCGATCAAATTTCTTATTATTAAAAACATCAATTATCTCATTGTACATAAGATTCAACCTATTATCAATCTCCATCAGATCTCTAAGTTGATTAAATTTTAATTTCTGATGCTGATTATTAATGTGCTTGTAACTCTTTTTAGAAATAAACTTAAGGGATTCAGCGATGTCGGTTAGATAAGCTAATATGGCTATATAAAAGCTACTACCACGAACACTTGTTTCATCTAAACTTTTGATTAAAAAGAAAATATTGTCACGCAGTTCCTCAATATCGTTATCTAGTTTTGTGACACCTTTTTTACTCTTTTTTAGGATATTTAAATCTTGTGAAGAAAGCCCTTTTAATATCCTGCCATAAATTTTAGTCGTTCTTGACAATACATTACTGATGTTTGCGGCACTCTCAGAAATAATACCCTGTACAGTTACACTTTCAGTCATTTTTAATTCTTTGTGACTCAACTGAGATTCTTTTTTCTTATGCTCCAAGAAGTTTCTCAATAACAATAATAACGTCAGAAGTAATAATACTGGAACCATTGTTTCTTTATCCCAGTTAATTAAAAAGACAACAACCCCCGAAGCAATAAATGCGCCTAAGGCAGTTAAGAACCAACCTCCAATAACATTTACAACTCCAGCAACACGATATACAGCACTTTCTCTACCCCAAGCTCTGTCAGCTAAAGAAGTACCCATGGCAACCATAAAGGTCACATAAGTAGTTGAAAGAGGAAGCTTCATCGCTGTTGCAATTGATATTAATACACCGGCAACCATAAGATTTACTGAAGCCCGTATCATATCAAAAGCTGGAGCATCGATACTTTGATCCTTATTGATCATAAATTCATTATTTCTGTCAAAGCTTTTTTCAATAGATTTTCCAACAGAAGAGGGTAAAATTGAATTCAGACCAGAAGATAATTTAAACGAAATATTGACAATAGATCTAGAAAATAAGTTTGGCTTAAATTTTTCATGAGTATCGTGTTGTCTAGATAAACCTATTTCAGTTTCAGCGACAGTTTTCGCTTTTTTAGAAAACCACAAAGTAACAACCATTATACCTCCTGCGATAAATAATAGAATAGGCTCGGCGGGTACTTTTTTGTCAAGGGATTCCATCGAAAATAAACTCGGGTCAACTCCAGAGACACTCCAGGCTTCATAGGAATGATAAGCAGCCATTGATACACCAATAAAATTGACAAGATCATTTCCAGCAAATGCCAACGCTAGTCCAAACGTTCCTACAAGAATGATTATTATTAAAATACTTTTTTGAGATACTTTTTGAAAAATATAGGAAAAGACTGTAAAAATTAAGAAAGAAACAAATACCAGTATTAACTCGTTATTTTTTAAAAAACCAGCCATGTCCTTATAATAAGGTGTTCCTTTTAGTCCTTTTATAAAAATAAAATAAGTGATTGAGGTTAGCGCGATTCCACCGAATAGTGCACCAAAATTTTTGATTTTCTTCTCAAATTGGAACGTAAATATAAGTCTCGAGATCCATTGGACGAATGCCCCAACAGAAAAGGCAATTAAAACCGATAAAAGAATACCGCTAATGATCGTAATTGCTTTTTCTGTGTTTATATAAGTACCAATGTCCGCTAAAGTTTGTGATTCAGATTCAATGATTTTAAAAATGGACATTATTACTGAAGCTCCTAAAAGATTAAATACAATTGAAACTGTTGTCGAGGTTGGTAAGCCCAACGTATTAAAAAAGTCTAAGAGGAGAATATCCGTTATGATGACTGCCATAAAAATGACCATAATTTCGTCAAAATAAAATTCCCTAGGATTAAAGATCCCTTTACGAGCAACTTCCATCATCCCACTGGAAAAAACTGCTCCTATAAAGATTCCTATACTAGCAACAATCATTATTGTTCTTAATGAAATCACTTTTGAGCCTATGGCAGAGTTTAAAAAATTAATAGCGTCGTTGCTTACACCAACTACAATATCTAGCACAGCTAGAATTGTTAAGGCTATCATCATAAATAAATATATGTTATCCATTTCTTAAATTTTTTGTTCAGTAAAAGTGCGATTAATTATTTTCTATTGTATTAACTAAATATTAAAAGTGGAAATCAAAACCCGTTCTAAAGTGGATATTGTCCTTAATTTCATTTGAATTGGTAAAACTCAAATCAGCTTGAACTTTAAGTTTATGACCCACCACATATTTCGAAATTCCAAAAGTAGTTTGTTTAACATTAGAGAGGCGCGTAATCTTATCAAAATCAAGAGAGGTGTGGCGCATTGTAATTTCAAAATTATTTTTAAAAAGATAACTCCCCTGAAGATTTAATGCATTTCCAACGCCTACAACATCTCCAGTTTTTGATATACCATCTTCTTCTAGAGCCTCAACAACATCAGAGGAGCGTTTTGCGTATTCACCTGTCACTGCAAAACCATTGTATTTTATAACGCCATCGACAAAAAGGGTCGTGATATCTGTTTGAAATAATCCCCCGTTTGATTGGAACATATATGACCCCATATTACTTCTAGTCTTTACTGCATCCTGATTGTAGTCATAGGTAAAACTAAACATCGCCTTGATTTTCTTTTCCCTGGCCAAATCCCCTTGAATGTAATCTCCTTTTGATTTAAAAGTTCCAAAGGGTAATAATTCAAATCTAGCGGTATACTGAAGACCGCCCTTGTTTCCTTCCGTAATATTCCTTCCTTCTCCCTGAGAGATTGAGATTTTCTCACGACTTACCCAATTACCGCCTAATTTTGATTGATGTCTTAATTGTATCCCCATATCGCGGTCAATATTAAACTTACTGTTTAATAAAGAACGATCAATTAATTGAAGGTTTCCAGAAGAAACGACACGTTCTATATTACCGGGAAGTTTTGTTTGACCCGCCCACAATTCAAAATTCTTATGAAATTTCCATTTTAATACGGCGTCCAAAATATAGCGTGGCGTATTACGATTGAATACACTTGCGCCAGAAATATCCCTGTTAGAAAGCCCTAATTCGATTTTGTAAATTAATTTGGGTGAAAAAGCAAAACCATCAAATTTTAATCTTGATCTACGCACTAAAAAGTTATACTCGGCTGGATCATAATCATCTCCATTGAAGTCCCATTTGCTTTCATACCGCGTTTGGATTCGAGGGGAAAATTTTACGCTAAAAGAACTGTCCTTGGCTATGAAGTTTATCATGCCTTTGCCAAATTTTGTATCACTGATTTTTTGAGCATAACTATTGCTGACAAAGCCAAATAAAAAGAGTAAGATTATTGATTTTATTAATTTTTTTATCATGTTATTTGAATTGAATTCTAAATAAAATTATTAATTTTTTTATGTGACTTTATTAGCTTAAAGTTAAGTATGAGGTTAAAATAATTAAGGAAAGATTAACTAAAATTATTTCTGGTAAACTTATCTTAACATAAGGAAGTAGATTGGTAACTTTGTCTAATGAATTGGGAAGCACTATTATCTTTAAAACGCTATGGCGACACTAGCAAACGCTTAAGAATTGAGCAAAATGATTTAAGGTTAGGTTTTGAAGTAGACTATGATCGCATTGTCTTTTCAAATGCGTTTCGGAGTTTGCAAGACAAGACTCAAGTCATCCCTTTTTCAAAAACAGATTTTGTACATACCCGCTTAACACACAGTTTGGAAGTCTCGGTTGTAGGGAGAAGTTTAGGAAGAATGGCAGGACGCGCTATTTTAGAAAAGCATCCACACCTCCAGGCTTCTTTAGGTTATCAAGCCAATGATTTTGGAGCTATTACCGCAGCGGCAGCACTTGCCCATGATATCGGCAACCCACCCTTTGGGCACAGTGGAGAAAAAGCCATTGGTCACTTTTTTAAAACAGGAGTTGGAGCGTCATTTAAATCCAAATTATCCGCAGAGCAGTATCAAGATCTCTGTGATTTTGAAGGGAATGCAAATGGATTAAAAATTTTAACAGAGTCTCGTTCCGGGACTCAAGGAGGACTTCGATTGAGTTACGCCACATTAGGCGCCTTTGTAAAATATCCCAAAGCAAGCTTACCCATAAAACCTACTCCACATGTAGCGGATAAAAAATTCGGTTATTTCCAAGCTCAAAATTCTTTTTTTAATGAAGTAGCTCAAGAACTTTCACTTGTAGATAATGAAAAGATATTTAGACATCCCTTGACCTATCTCGTTGAAGCCGCAGACGATATTTGTTATACCATTATCGATTTTGAAGATGGAATTAATCTGGGTTGGATTTCGGAAGACTTTGCTTTGGAGTATTTAATTAAACTAGTACGCGATCATATCGATTCTAAAAAGTACACTCAGTTAGCGTATAAGCCACAGCGATTGAGTTATCTAAGAGCTCTTGCAATAAATAGTTTGATTCAGGATGCAGTCGAAATTTTCATCAAAAATGAAGCCTCAATCCTTGACGGAACCTTTGACGTTAGTCTTTTGGATAAAAGTAAATACAAAGCGCAAATTGAAGACATCATCAATTTAAGTGTTAAGAATATATACCAGTCCAAAGAAGTAGTGCAAAAGGAGGTTGTGGGACACCGCGCCATATCGGTTTTGTTAGCCTATTATTCTCAAGCCGCAGTTAGAAGTTTTGAAGGAAAAGCAAATACGCACGATCGACTCATTCTTTCTCTTGTTCCAGAAGGAATACCTATGGCAGGAGAAAGTATCTACGAAACCTTGTTAAACGCAAGTTGTTTTGTTGCCAGTCTCTCTGACGGAAAAGCTTTGCGAATGGCACAAGATATAGGAGGCTAAGGCTGTTCTCTTTTTTCGAGAGAACTCCTTACCTTTGCCAAAAATTGAATATGCGCTGGATCATTCCCATCTTACTTTTTTTTGTTCTTCAATGGTACGGTTACCAAGCCATAAAAACCATATCAACGTACCGATGGATACTAGTGATATATATTTTTGTAGTGGTGATCATTATCGGGAATTTATTGCTTCATACGATGGTCCTAGAGCGCAATACCAATACAGAACCTCGATTAATGTATGCCATAGGATTTTTTATCACGTTATTTGTTTTTCAAGCTTTAGTGAGCATACTCCTTCTGGGGGAAGATATTTTGAGGATTCCGCAAGCTGTTTATGCGTATTTTACCAAGATGCCAGGGGAAACAGAATTTTTTCCCAAGCGACGTAAAATCATTTCTCAAATTGCTCTAGGATTGGCCGCCATCCCTTTTACTTCTCTGCTGTACGGGATGTATCGAGGTAAATACAACTATAAGGTTTTATCTTACAAGCTGGAATACGAAGACTTACCCAAAGCTTTTGAAGGATTCAAAATTGCCCAGATTTCAGACATCCACAGTGGCAGTTTTGACAATTTAAAGAAGGTGTCTTATGGAGTAAATCTAATAAATGAGCAGCAGGCAGATATGGTGCTTTTTACTGGAGATTTAGTAAATAATAAAGCAAAGGAAGTGTTGCCCTGGTTAGAAACCTTTAAAAAAATCAACGCACCTTTCGGAGTTTATTCCATTTTGGGGAATCACGACTACGGAGATTATGCTGCTTGGGATACCCCAGAGGCAAAAAAAGAAAATTTAAAGGAGCTTTTCAATGCACAAAAAGAAATGGGTTGGGATTTGCTTTTAAATGAATCCCGATTTATTGAAAAAGAGGGGGAGCGGATAGCTTTAGTTGGCGTCGAAAATTGGGGTTCAGGGTTCAAGAAAGCCGGGGACCTTAACAAAGCCCTAAAAGAGGTGTCTTCAAACGATTTTAAAATACTGATGACGCATGATCCTTCCCATTGGGAAGCGGAAGTATTACCACATCCATACAAGGTTCATCTTACCTTAAGCGGACATACCCATGGCATGCAATTTGGCATAGAAATCCCAGGATGGTTTAAATGGAGTCCCGTAAAATGGCGTTATAAACAATGGGCAGGAATTTATGAGCAAGCCAAACAACGACTCAATGTAAATAGAGGCTTTGGGTACTTGGCTTATCCTGGGCGAGTGGGAATGTGGCCCGAAGTAACGGTAATTACTTTAACAAACCCAAAAACTAAGGTTTAATCATTTTCTTTTACATTTGTTTATTAATTCTTAACGACAATGTCAAAATTTGGTGAATTATTAGATGAAAAAATTCCTATCCTCTTGGCTTTTTTTAGGAATCAAGATGCAGTGACAGAAGATATGAACCCTGTGCTCAAAGATGTCGCAGCCGCACTTGGAGATAAAGGAAAGGTAATTAAAATAGATGTGGATAAAAATCAGCAATTGTCCGAGGCTTTAAGAGTAAAAGTCCTTCCTACTTTAATGATCTACAAGTTTAGCGAAATGGTTTGGAGACAGAGTGGAGAACAAGATGCCAATACATTAATTAGCTTACTTCAAGACCATATCGATTAAATCAGTTTTTAAGTTCTGTGCTATCCAATGCTGAACTGAATCGGGCAACGTTTTCATTATACTGCTGCTCCAGTGTATCAAAAAATGGGGATTCATCAAAAGAATTGACAATCTGTAAAAAGTAATTATAGGAAACCCATTCGTTCTTAATTCGATCTTGAAGCTGAAGTTGATTTTCTGGAGAAAATTGGGAAAACAATTCCATACGTTCGCTGTATTGTTTGGCAATTTTTGTGCTTAAGGATTGTGCCAATGCTATTTCATCAACAAGATAATAGCCTTCGGCAACGTCGATTAAACTGGTGTAAAATTCATAGTCTCCGTATAGGTATTTAAATGGATTTATTGCACCCATAAATTGACTGAGCGTTTGTGGAAGATCAGATTTTTTATCATGTTTTAAATCTGCTTCAACTAAAGCACGATAACGCTCAATTTCTGTAATTATTTCCTCTCCCAGTTGGTATTGTAAGTTGGCATCAAGCGACTTAAAATACTTCAAACGATCGGCATATTTAAACGCGATCCTTTTGGACAAATCCTGAGCCTTTTGAATTTCACCTATTCGATAATAGCCATCAACAAATGGAACTAGAAGACTGTAATAACCAAAATAGTCTAAAGGCATTTTTTCCAATGCCAAATCCATGATGACTTTTGCTTTTTCAAATTTATCTTCATTAATCAAAAGTTCTGACAAACGAGCCATATTACTTCTAAAGGAGATACTGTTTTTTCTCGTCTCCGGATCGTGG
>Ga0315330_10003165_pt1 | contig 11296 bp, 9 predicted proteins | sample M140m34915metaG_FD_203453 | JGI IMG/M metagenome (GOLD analysis project Ga0315330, IMG submission 203453) | Ammonia-oxidizing marine archaeal communities from Monterey Bay, California, United States - M1 40m 34915 | ecosystem: Environmental > Aquatic > Marine > Intertidal zone | place: USA... | reverse complement strand
CGCTCGCATACGCTCGCATACGCTCGCATACGCTCGCATACGTTTTTCTTCGTGCAGTTCCCACAAGAATTTTCACACGCAACGCGCGTCCCTCTGCCCTTTTTTGCCCATCTACCCACCCGTCCGCGCCGCTCGCGCCGCCCGCGCCGCCGGCGCTACTCGCGCCAGCGCCAGCGCCCGCGCTCACTGCTGCGAGACGGTCTTGTACGCCTCGATCTGCTGCGCCAGCCGCCCGTCGAGGTTGTTGTTCTTGAGCAGCGAGGAGTAGTGGTGCGTATTCATCCAGGGGATGGGCTTGTACGCGTCGGGCGAGGCGCCGATGAGCGCGGCGGAGCGCTCCGTCTCGTTGAGGTCGTCCAGCGTGAGCGTCGCGCCGCCGTCGGCGTCGATGGTGACCTCGCGATCGGCCGCGGCCGCGGCCGCCTGCAGCGCGAAAATCTCGGTCCTCAGCTGGTGCGCATCGGCGGGGCTGGACCTCGGCACTTGCGCAACGGCGCCGTTGCCCGGACGGAGGGACATTGCGATCGGTTCGGTCCTCGGTCCTCGGTCCTCGGTCCCCGGTCCTACTCGTGGGGGCGCGGACCGAGGGGTTATGTAGAAGCGCGACGCGCACGCGCACGCACACGGACACGGATACGGACACGCCGACGGACCGTCTCGGCTAGTCGAGCGCTTGCCAGCAGGCCGGCTCGAAGGCCAGGCGCAGCAGCTGCACGCAAAACGCACGCTCGCCCGTCAGCGTGCGCGTCTGCAGCTGGCGCGAATCGCCGTCCATGTACTCGACGCGCACGCTCTCGTTGAGCACAAAGGTGCGCGTGTCGACGATGCCGTCGCCGTCGGGTGGCGCCACGCGCACGTGGCGCGGCTCGGACGCGTGCGGCAGCAGCCGCGGCGCGATGATCGTCTCCATGCCGCCGTAGTCGGTCGCCGCGTCGTACAAAAAGGCCGCCGGGATCGCGAGACCCACCTCGGGCGAGAGCACGCATTCGGCGCCGTGGGCGCCCGCGCACGCGAGCGCGCGCTGGCGCGCGCGCGCGGGCGCCGACGTCGCGCGGCTAATCGTAAAGTGGCTGCACAGCGTGCGCGCGTAGAGCACCGTCGCGTTCCAGAAGAGGCAGTCGGGCGCCGCGCCAATCGGCGCGTCGAGGTCCTCGCTCGGCCAGTGCGAGAGCAGCGCGTCGTCCTCGTTGACCCGGATCACGGTCGGCTCGGGCGGTTCTCCGACCTGGCCCAGCCAGCGCCCGCCCCCGAGCAGCAGCGCCGCCCCCCAGCCGATGGCCACGCGCGACATGCCGATGCCGAGCCCGTCGCCGGCGTCGCCGGCGTCGCGGGCGCGACGCTTAGCGACGCGGGCGCTTGTGCAGCGCATAAGCCCCGAGGGGGAGCTGGCCGCGCGAATCGGCCTTTGCCAGCTCGAGCGCGAGGCCGCCGTTGGGCTCCACGGGCACGCACTCGAGGAACTGCGTGAGCACGCAGTGCACAAAGTCCCACCGGCCGCCAAACTCGAGCTGGTGCTTGTGCGCCAGCAGCAGCAGCACGCGCAGCAGCTGCGCCGACTCGCTGCGCTGGGCGTCGCATGTACGATCGCCCGTGTTCTTGAACAAGTGCGCAAACGCCGGCAGGCGCAGGTGGTGCAGCTCGCCGGGGCGGCGGTCGTACTGGTAGAGGAAGATGTGCGCCGTGATCAGCTGCGACGGGTAGACCGCCATCGGCGCCGTCGTCGCGTGCGGCCGCGCGTACGGCTTGTACGCGCGCCCGAGCCGCGCCTGGAAGATGCCGTAGTAGTACGAGTGGTTGAGGCTGTGGGCGCGGTTGACGTACTCTGCGCTGGCATCGTGGTAGTTTTGCTCGTCGGCGCTGGTCCTGGGCACGAACATGCGCATCTCCGTGAAGATGCCGCCGGGCATCCGCATCGTCCAGTACCGGAGCATCCGGGGCGCGGTAAAGGCCGAGAGGTACCAGTTCTCGCCGACCTCGCAGGACTCCGGCCGCTCCATGAGCAGCGCGACAAAGGCCACCTTGCGCTCGGCGTGCGCCTCGTTCGTGAGCTCGACGCGCTCGCCGTCGGGGCCGATGGCCGGCGGCGTCGAATGCTGACGGACGTACTCGCGCAGCCGCCTCTGGCACGTGAAGACGCGCAGGTTGCACTCGTACTTGCGCCGGAACGCCGCGAGGGCGCGCACGTGCGCGCGCGCCTGCTCCGCGTCGCTGGCGGACATTGTGGCGCGCGTCTCCTTCGTGCAGTTCCCACGCGCAAGCGGCAGACGCTGCCGGTTGGCTGTTGTTACACCTACATCTATTATACTTGCGCACTCACGGGCTCCCACACCGACGCCGCGCCCGCGGCGAGCCGACCCCTAAACTCTTCGCGGTACGCCGCGTAGATCCGCCCCAGCAGGTTGGACCCACTAAAGTACCGCGGGTTCCAGCCCCACAGCTCGTCGGCCTGCAGCGAGAGCAGCGGATGGTCGTGCGTGCTCAGCAGCAGCGCCTCGATGTCCGGGCTCACGCGCAGCTTGGCGTCGACGGCCTCGACCATCACCTCGCGCTCGTCGCGCCCCAGCTCGCGCTGCGCGTCAAAGTAGCGCGCGCAGTCGTTGAACACGCGACCCTCCACGCGCAGCGGCCGCTCGATGTAGTGCCACTCGTCGTGCTCGTGCTCGAGCTCGGGCGCCCACACAAAGGGCCTCCCCACGTGCGCCACCGCCGCGTCGACCGCGTCGCCGCCGTGTCCGGCGCGCGCGGCGATGACTCGGTACGGCACCCAGCCGGGCAGGTCGTCGGCGTAGCGCTCGAGCGCCGGCACGCCGACCAGCTTGCAGCGCTGCAGTCGCGAGAGGTAGAACATCGGCTCCTTGAGATCCTCGGGCAGCTCCTTGAGCAGCCGGTCGGCGCTCGTCGAAGGCGCCGCCGGCGGCGCCGGACCGGGCAGCATCGGCAGCGAGGGGCGCGGCGAGGGCATGGCCGCCGCCGCCGCTGCTCTTCGTGTAGGCGGTTGGGGCAAATGCCGCAGCCGACGCGCGCGCCTCTCCCCCTCCCCCACGACCGCGAGCGGGCCCCCGGTTCGAGCCCCGGCGGCACGCACCCCGACTTTGGACGGGAACGAGCGCACTAGCGACTTCTTGCCGTCGAAGGCGTCGAGGCGGCAGGCCTCCTGCGCACCGGGAGCGCCCGAGCGTGGGCGTCGCCCCGCCGCCGCGTTCGCGCGGCGCGCGCCTGGTTGTACTCGCAGATCTTGGCGTCGCCGCCCGCGAGGCGGATGAACTCGACGATCTGCACCGAGACAGAGCAGGGGATCACGGGGCGGTGCCGGCAATCCGCTGTTTTGTCTCAGTGCGCACCCGCTCGAGCAGCTTGCGCGAGGCGCGGCGCGCTGGGGAGAAGACGACGATCTCGTGGCCGAAGGTGAGCGCCATGCACGCGCAGAAGATGGCGATCGAGAAGGTTTTCTTTCTTGCGCAAACGCACGGCGTGAGTCGTGTCCAGGCGCAGTTGCAGAGGGTCGCGGCGCACTCCGAAGCGGCGCGGAGTCGAAATGAGAACCTCCGAGTTGCACTTCTCCCAGCCGTACTTGGCCATGATGTCGGGCTTGCGCGTCGCCCAGTCGGCGCGGTAGAGCACGCGGCCGCAGGCGCGCGTGAAGGCGGCGTGGAACTCGAGTTGTTGCGCACTTCTCTCGTAACCGCGCTGGTCGACGCGCTTCAGCAGCCGGTCGAGCGTGCGCATGTTCACGTCGCCCTGGAACGTGTCGCCCGGCAGCCACTCGCCCAGCTGCTGCTTCTCGTCGTCGTTGAGCACCACCTTGTCCGCGTTGACCATCTCGTCCGCCACCTCCGCCGCGCTCCGAAAGGCCATCCGCTCGCGCCGCGCGTCGCGCGCCTGGCCCACGTCGAGGACGAGCTGGTCAAACCCGGCGCCCAGCCCCGGGTCGAGCGAGCCCACAAAGGGGCCCGGCTCCTCGTCCTCGCAGGGCTGGCACTGCTCGCCGCCCGGATCGACGTCCATCGGGACCTCCATTGTGCGCGCGCGCTCTTAACCCTCGGACACTACGCGCACAAGCGCGCACACGCGCACACACGCACACGCGCACACACACGGAGCGCGACTAGCGGTGCCGCGCGGCGCGCACGGGCCCTCACATCCTGGCCGTGGAGCCCTTGCCCCAGTTCCAGTTGCGGGCCCTTTCGCGTCCCTTGGTCAAGGCCGCGCCGGCGTCCGCGCCGGCGGAACGGAGGCTCTTGGCCGCGCCTCCCATCGCACCGGCCACCCGGTCCGCGGCCGTCTTCTTCTTGGTCGCCGGGTCGAAGCGCACGCACGGCCTCGTGTCGCCGGTGTAGACGTTTTGGACGAGCGTGCCAAAGCCGCTGGTGGCGTCCTTCTTCGAGTTGTAGAGCTGCGTGGCGAGGCGCGTCGCGCTCCACAGCGTCGCCAGCGACACGTGCGGCTTGCCCTTGGAGTACATGTGATCCTTGACCGCCGCGCTGACGTCGTCCGGCAGGCCGGCGACGCCCTCGCCCTCGTTCGTGTACGACGCAAAGTAGGCCAGCTCGTAGTAGGCGTTGTTGCCCGTGCCCTCTTTGTAGCGATCGGTGCGCCACTCGTCCGCCTCCTCCTTCGCCTTTGCGATCGTGCTCGGGTCCATGGTCGCCGCCGTGAGCGCCAGCGCGTTGATCAGCGCGACGTACTCGTAGGTCTTGCCTTCCTCGTCGGGCTTGCTCGTGAGGTGCATCTCGACGAAGTGGCTTGGCCACTGCTCGCAGTTGGCCTTGGTGCCGCGGGCCTTGGTGCTGTGGAACTGCTCCGCGCCGTGCGCAAGCCAGAACTCGCGGCGCGCCATCCAGAGGCAGTGGCCGTAGCCGACCGTGCCGTTGGTGCTCACGTGCAACGGCAGCACGCGGCAGCCAAAGTTCTCGCACAGCTCCTTCGGCTCCATCTTCTTCCACGCCCAGCTCGTCGCTTCCGTAAGCAGCCCGTCGTCCACCGGCTTCGAGGCCTGGGGAGCAAAGATCCAGACGTCCTTCTTAGCCGCGGCGAGGGCGTCGCCGACGTAGGGGTTGAGCACCGCCAGCGCACTAAAGTGCGCCCCGTGCTCGCCCGCAGAGTACTGCGTCGCCTCGAGCCACGGGCGCGCCTTGGGCTGCATCGTCTTGAACGTGGCCGTTTGCGGATCGAGCTCCTTGCGCAGCTGCCCATTGTCCGAAAGCAGCGGCTCAAGCTCGTTCGCTGCGAGCGAGCCCGCGCCCAGCATCCCGAAGCCCATCGACACCGGCGACGCATTCACCGCCTTCGTGCTGAAGCCCTCTCCAAAGTCTTCGGCGTACTGCGCCGCGATCGGTCCCCACTGGATGAGGTTGTTCATCTTGTCCTCGGAGCGGATCGTCACACTGCTGAAGCCGCCCATTGCACGAAAGGCGCCGTAGTTGTAAACGTCGGTCACGCCCGAGCGCGGGCGGGGGCTGTACTTGCTGAGCCGGGAGGCTTGGCTCGGGTAGAATGGGGCCTTGCGCCCCCACGCGGCGACGACCACTGGCGTCGCGCCGTTGTCGTCGGAGTAGTAGAGGTCGAACAGTCGGAGCGACTCGCCATTCGACGCGAGCACGTACGACGCGTCGGTCGGCGCGTGCTCAAACTCGTCCAGGTCGTGCAAGTCGTGCTCCGGCGCGAGCGCCGGCGCCGGCGCAGGGCCGAGCACCTGGGCGACGACCGAGCCCGTCGGCGCCACGATCGGCCGCGGGCGGCCCGCCGGCGGCGGCGCGAGGCGCGCCGCCATCGGCGTCGGCGTCGGCGTCGGCGTCGCGCGCGTCGCGACGTGCGCGTCGCGCATACGCGCGAGCAGCTCGGGGTGCATGCCGACCGCGTCGCTGTAGAGCGCCGGGGCCGCGGCCGCGGTCGCGGGCTCGTCGTCGTGGTAGGAGCTGGGCGGACGCTGCGAACGCGGCGTCCCGGTGGGGGGCATGTCCGCGCGGAGCGACATGACGCGCGCGTGCGACCGCCGTGCGTCCGCCGTGCGCCGTCCCTCCTCGTAACGCGGGCGCGCGCCCACCAAATGGCGGCGCCACCGCTACCGCAGATTTTTGCGCGGGCGCGCCGGTGATGGTGTGTGGCGGGGAGGCGCGCGCGCGCGGTCGGGCCGATGTCGCTGCTGCGCACCGGCGAGGCGCGCCGGCGTCTGCTGGCCGACGCGCTGCGCGCGCCGCGGACGCCGCCGGCCGACGGCGAGGCGGGCGTCGCCGCCGTGGTGCCCGAGTGCGACGCCCGCGCGCTCGCGAGCGCGGGCCTCTTCGGACTGCTCTCGCCGGAGCTGGTCGTCACGATCTTCGCGAGCCTCGCGCACTTTGTGCCCAACGTGCACCTGGGAGCGACGATGCACGCGAGCGCGCTCGCGTGCGCCGAGGACGTGCGCCAGGCGGCGCTCGTCTGCCGGTACGTGCTGTGGGTCTTCCGCTCGGCGTGCACGCCGCTGCGGCTCGAGGTCGTCGCCCGCATGTGCACCGCGCTGACGCCCTCGAGCGAGCGGCGCGAGCGCGCGCCCCAGCCCTACTACGAGCAGGTGCTCCGCGAGGAGCGCTCGCGCCACCAGCTGCGCCTCTTTGAGGGCGCGATCAACGCGCTCGTCTGCCACTGCACGGGCGAGCACTGCCTCGCCGCGCGCCGCAGCCACAACCTCACGATCAGCGCGCCGTCGCAGCCGCGGTCCGAGGTGCTCCGGCGCGCCGTGGGCGATCAGAGGCCGCGCGTCAAGGTGATGTGGCGCATCCGCAGCCGCAGCGTGGCGCCCGCCGCCGAGGCCTCGAACGCGGCGGTGCTCCTCGAGACGGACGACGTGGCCCTCGGCTCGCTCTCGAACCGCGCCGCCGCGATCGCGACGCTCGCCGCCAACCTGCGCCGCCCCCCGGCGCTCTTTGGGCCGGCGGGGTACCTCTCCAGCGAGTTTGACCAGGAGTTGCTCGAGCGCGCAGTGAGCGGCGTGCTGGTCGTCGAGCACGCGCCGCGCTGCGAGTCGACGGCGCACTTTGAGTCGCGGCCGACGCACGCGGTGCCGCTGCTGCAGGCGCCGCCGACGACCGCCGCGCAGGAGGCGGCGGCGGGCGCGCGGCTCTCGGTGACGCAGCTGCGGCTGAGCGCGTGCGGCGGGTGGCTCGTCACCGTCGCCGCGACGATCACCAAGGCCGCAGCCACGCCGGAGTGGCCCGCGGGCCGCGCCGAGGTGCGCGTCTTTTCGCTGGCGCAGCGCTCGCGCGACGTCGTCAAGGGGCAGCTCGTCGAGAAGGCGCGCCTGGGCGGGCTCGCAGAGGACCAGGAGGAGTGGGCGCCGTATGAGGCCATCGGGCGCAGCGCCATCGACGCCTGGTTCTTCGACGGCGCCACCGCGCTGGCGATCATGGACTGCTCCGACGTGCGCCGCGGCGAGAGCGTGGTGCCGGACAATGGCGGCCACACGCGCCACCCGGTGCTCCGGGTCTACACGCGCGCGCGCGCGACCCCGGACGCGCGCTTTGTCGAGACGCGGCGCATCCACCCCTTTGCGCGCATCCCCGGCTGGAACGACCGCACGTGCGACCACTCGGTGATCCACTCGACGCCGTCGAGCTCGGGCACGGGCTACGTGGCCATCTGGGGCTGGCTCGCGCGGCACGGGCAGACGCGCGCCTACGGGTGCAACGTGCAGCACTACGACCTGCGCGAAAACGACTGGCAGCACGTCTCCGGCTCGCGCTTCACGCAGTCCCTGGGCCCGTGGATCCCTCGGCAGGCCGCGCTGACCCCGCACAGCGATATCGTCGTGCTGCTGCTGCGCGCCTACGGCGGACACGACCTGCGGATCGAGACGTACGCGCGACGGCGGACGAGCGAACACGCGCACGCGTACGACGTCTGCGACGAGCGCGAGTTTGACGCGGCCTACGAGCTCGTGCGCCGGTGCAGCGTGTCGAGCGTCGCGCCGCCGATGGCCGCCTTTTGCGCCGCGGGCGGCGGCCCGACGGTATCGCCGTGCGGGCGCTTTGTCCTGTACGTCTTCCGCTCCACGGTGCACACGAGCTCGGCGGGCGGCGTCTTCGTGCTCGATCTGGGCGAGGAGCCCGAGGCGGCGGCGATGCAGAGCTTCTGGATCCCAGCGCTCTCGTACGCGCTGCCGACGCGCGTCGCGTGGAGCGACGCCGGGCTGTGGCTGCAGACGCACCAGGGTGTACTCCTCGTCTCGTAGACTCTAATCTCGCAAACGGGTCGCGGCGCGTGCACGCGCGCGCGCGTGTAGCGCCCGAGCGTCCGAGCGCCCGAGCGCCCGAGCGCGGCTCGGCCCGCGGGATAAGCCCGGGGCGCCGTCCGGGCAACTAAAGCACGAGCCACACCCGCTCGCGGCGCACGCAACGACCACGGCGCGATGGCCGCCCTCCAGGTGAGACTGCAGAAGGGCCAAGACACGAGCGGCTTCCTGCTCAGCCGCGGCGAGAAGGTGGTCCAGGGAGGCTTCAAGAACTCACGGTACGCTGAGGCGGTCCTGGACCACGACAACTTTGCGGGAAGCCTCTTCTCGGGCTTCGCGCACAAGGTGTACCAGGTGCCGACGCCCTTCTCGGCGGGCTACGCTTTCTGGGGCGCCTTCCAGTCGCTCATCTACTACCTCGTCTTCCTCACCGCGATGATCCTGAGCGCGATCTTCGCGATCGGCAAGCTGATGAGCGAGAGCGACACGTTCGATAACAAGGGCCACACGCCCACGGGCAACGCCGACGCAAAGGCCAACGGATGCAACGGCGCCGAGGACGGTTCTTGCCACAAGTACCACCAGTTCGACTCGCACATCAGCACCCTGCTGTACTTCATGGCCATTCTGCCGTTCATTGCGATCGCGGTCTCGCTGATCTGGTACGGCTGCTGGTACATGCCGATGTCGAGCGCGCACGGCTTGAACGCGACGGTCGGCACGCTCTACTACGCGCACCTGTTCATCATCTTCGCGTCCAACCTGATCCTCCTCGCGTGGATCTCGATTGGATTCACCACCTCGGGCGACCCCGCCGCCTCGCCGCACGCGGATGCGCGCAGCAACGCGGGCCAGAACGACGTGAACGACGAGCTGGTCGTCGCGGCGTTCATCTTCAACGCGGTCACGCTGGCCGGCTCGATCGCCTTCCCGCTCACCGCGCTGGCGATGAAGGTGGTGCCAGACCCGGAGATCGTCAAGGAGCTGGAGGACAAAGCGGCTACGACCACCGAGGCTTCGCCGGAGAGTGTCTAGGCCTCCACGAAGCGGCCAAACGCAACGTCGCGGGGCACACGTCAAGGCCGGAGGCGACAACGAGCGCGAGCGCGACAGCGCGGGAGGGTGGGAGAGAGCGCGGAAGGGGGCGCCGTGAGGGGACCCGGAGACGGAGTGGGGGGTGGGGTGGGCGCCACGACGCGCCATCGTGCGCGCCACGACGCGCGCGACGGGGGACTAGGGGACGTGTGCGTGCGTTGCGCAGCGTGTAGGATATCGTGTTACGCGTCGTGCGTCTTTCTTTACACGCGCTGGTCTGGCCCCGGCCCCCGAACGGCGAGCTCGCGCTCGCTCAGCTCCGCCTCGACGAGCTCGATCGCCGCGCCGTCGGAGCGCGTCGCCACTTCGGAGGGCGAGGGCGAGGGCGCGCGCGAGCGGAGCGCCTCCTCGGCGCGCTGCTGCGCGCCGCGGCCGCCGCGCGCCGCCGACGCCGCCGACGCCGCGGGCGCCGCGGGCGCCGCGACCGGCGCGACCGGCGCCCGCGCCGAGGGCAGCGCGTCCACCCGCAGCTGGCTGTCGCGAAAGTCGGCGTGGCTCACGAGCCGGCGGCAGCTCTCGCGCTGGCGACCGCCGCCGCCGTCGTTGGGCAGCGGCGGCGGCGCAAAGAGGCGCGCCTCGAACTCGCGCAAGCGGCGCACGACCGAGCGGAACTCGTTCACCAGCGACCAGTTCTCCGCGACGATCGAGAGCGAGCCGAAGACCTTGTGGAAGCTGTTGCTGAGCTTGACGAGCGTGCCGAGCGTGATGCGCTCCGCGGGGTCGTCGGCGAAGAGCAGCGGCCCGGCGATCACGTACGGCAGCAGCACCATGATCTGGTCAAAGGCGGTGAGCCACAGGTTGAGCGCAGCAAAGTTGCGAAAGAGCGCGTGGTAGTTGGTCGCGAGCCGCTTGAGCGTGAGCGAAAAGAAGAGCAGCGGCGAGGCGCACGCGCCGCGGTCGCGAAAGCCGCGGCTGCTGCGCGGGCTCGCGTCGACGTCGACGGGCGGGTCGCCGAAGAGCGTGTTCGGCGCGGTCTCGAGGACGACCAGGTCGCGGCGCAAGCTCGCCTCGACGCGCTGGTTGTTCACCTCGAGGTCGACGAGCTGCTTGCCGGCGATCATTGCGCCCGCGAGTCCGACGCTGGCCGCCATGTACGCGACGGTGAGCAGCCAGCCCGCCTCGAGCGGGCGCAGCCAGTCGGGCGGGTGGATCGTGCGACTGAGGTCGACGAGGATCGGCGCGAAGACGATGAGCGTGAAGGTGGCGTCGAGCATCGCGCCGAGACAGCCCTGCAGCGCGTTGCAAAAGCGCTGCGTGTCCTCGTGCAGCCGCTGCGACGCGCCCTCGATCGGATCGAGCGCGACGTCCCACGCGTCCAGGTAGGCGCGCATCAGCGCCACGCGCCACGCAAAGGCCCACGCCGAGCGCACCCAGCGCGCGACCGGGTTGGCGAAGACGAGGGGCAGCACGATCATACCAAAGCCCGCGAGCTGCGCCCACACCTCGCCGCGCAGCGCGGCGAGGTCCTCCTCGCCCTCCTCGCGCTCAAAGGCGCCGCTGCCCGTCTCGGCCTCCTCGGCGACGCGGTGCTGCAGCAGGTCGTAGAACTCGTTGTAGAACTCGTTCACGCGCGCCGAGGTCCACGCCGAGAAGGCCGAGTAGCCCATCACGACGAGCAGGCCGGCCCACGCGTAGCAGCACGTGCGAGGGCCCGAGTCGCGGAAGAATTGGGTGAACATCGGACCGTTTAAGAAGGACGACGCGCACGCGCGCACACGCGCGCGCACACACGCGCGCACACACGCACGCACTCGCGCACACAACACGCGCGCACACGCGCAGCTGGCTAGCGACTAGCGACCCACTCGGCCGCCCGCCGCGGCCGCGGCCGCGGCCGCGACCTTCTTTCGCTTGAGTAGCTCGGCGCTCTCCCGCCGCATGCGAGCCACCACGTCGGCAAACGTCGGCGTCGGCGTCGGGACGGCCTGCTGCCGTCGCACGTACTCGAGCCACGCGCCGGGCTCGGAGAGCTGCATCCGCACGGCGTCCTCGTAC
>Ga0315330_10003153_pt1 | contig 11306 bp, 15 predicted proteins | sample M140m34915metaG_FD_203453 | JGI IMG/M metagenome (GOLD analysis project Ga0315330, IMG submission 203453) | Ammonia-oxidizing marine archaeal communities from Monterey Bay, California, United States - M1 40m 34915 | ecosystem: Environmental > Aquatic > Marine > Intertidal zone | place: USA... | reverse complement strand
AGTTTCATAATTATCGTGCCAGTTGTATTGCTGGCAGTAAAATCAGTATCGCTAAAATCAAACTCCCAATGTTTTGCTGTGTCGTATGATTCGCGTAGATGCCCTCTAGCGTTAAAATCAGTTAGCACTCTAGGTGTGTCGCCATCTTTAATAACCAGTGTTAGTTTGAAGTCCGAACCCTGGTCAATAGTTATATCGTAGTTACCAGCCGCCATAATTAATCCTCGATAGTCTTATCTTTAACAGCCATAATTTTATAGCCGGTTTCGTGTTTTATAGCCCAAAAATATTGCACCAAATCCGTTAACGTAGCCTCAGTAGCAACCAGCCTAGTAAGCGCATCGTCTGCATCTTCCCTATCTTCATGTTCCTCAAAAACAACATCTACAAGTTGTTCGTCTTGGATTTTTTGGTAGCCAATAACTATCATTCTACAATCCTGCTTTGCATAAATATTTTTAGGTCGTTAAGTGTAAGGGTCTTGCCAAATGCACCCTGATTAGTGCTTCTAATACGCATCTTGATATTTTCGTTAGTCCAGCCTATGTATGCTTCTTGGCTAAATCGCATTCTGTTTGTATAGGCTTTCAGCCGTCTTGTATCAATCATTGTGTCGATAATTGCATACGTGCCAGCAGATGCGCCACTATATGGGTGATAGTATAAAACAACTTCGCTTCCATCAGTAGGCACAATGTTGCCGCCTGTAGTAGATAACCACATATAGGTTCGGCGTAGATATTGTTTTACAGATACATTATCAAACAGCCTGTATTGATACTGTGCTGTCGCGCCTGATGTAGCCAGTATAATGTAGGTTGTGGTGCTAGTAGCTGTAAACTTAACGTCAACTGTTATTTGTGCGCTGTACGCAGTGCTATTGCCTAGCCATTTAGCTGTATCTAAACTTGCTTCCGTAGATGCTATAACCATGCCAGCCGTTGTGCCGCCTGATTGTATGTCAGTTGTCAGTTCGTATTCTTCACCAACAATCGTTGTAATAGCTTGGTAAACAAAGCCATTTCCGCTTGCAGGTGCGCTAACACTCATAGTGCCAAAACCTATAGACTGACCACCTGCGCCTGTAGTCCAGTTTGTCGTTGCGTTAAAGTTACCATTAGTAATCTTTTCACTGCCTTGCAAAGCGTATGGGTCGTAGTAAAGGTTTTTATATGTTCTAAAGTTGCCGCTAACAGTTCCTATAGAGCCACCACTGCCAATACGGTTTGACGCCAAATTACCCTCAAAGGCTACAAGCTGATACCCAGTAGCAGGGTTTGACTGGTGTATTGCCGAACCAATAACAGTGGCAGTTTGCGTTTCTGGCACTTCCACTTCTAGGCGAAATGTAAACGTAGCGTCTGAGCGTGAGCCTGATGCTGTATTGTGATAGCCCTCTGCATTCCAAGAAACGTGCCTACCCTTAAATAAGCCCAGTTCAGTTTTAGGAAAATAAAAATCAAACACTGTGTAATATGTGCCATAAGACCAGCTAACATTTACATTATCTGTGTACGCCCAGTATTCTTCCTCAACAGAGCCGCTAAACTTATTAGCTGTAATGGTATTAGCCTTGATGTGCTTTGCTTCTAGCGTTCCATCAATTATAAAGTTACCAGATATTGCTGGTTGCTTTCGCACAAAAGTCATTATGTAACCTCAACTAATATGTCGTTTTCAAATCTTGCTGTTTTAGCAAAGGCTATATCAACACCGTCAACATTTGCTGTAAGCGTATAGGAGGCTGTAACTATTTCAGTATAACTTGTAACTCCAGTAGATGTGCGGTCTCTTTCAATATTCATTTGTATATAACGCTTACCATTGCTATAAATACCATTAGGAGATACTGTTAAATTGGTATCTGACCTGCTAACCCCAGTATCGTTCACGCCAGATTGGTTTGAGTAAGCTATATTCCAAGTAACGGTAACATCCTCTGGTATGCTTTCTGTGAAAATTCTTTTCGAAACTAAAGCATTTTGTGCAACCTCAGTAACCGATAAGCTGGTTATAGAACAAGTTGTGTTGTTGACCAAATCAAAAACCACCAGCCTTAAATAACTAGCTGAGTTTTCAGCCACAAAATCTGATGTAAATGTGCCAGCAGAAGATACATCGCCAGCGTTACCTACTGATGACGCTTGTGTGCCATCGTGATTCATAACATTCATTCCAACCCGACCTTGCGTAAAACTATCATAGGTAACTGTAATTTTATATTTTGAGCCAACATTTAGCGCGTTGAGTATAACAATTACTTGTGCGCCAAGATTTACATTGTTGAAGTTAAGCTTACCATTTGCGACATTTATTGAGCCAGAAGCTACGTTATATGTTGTGATTGTATTGCCATTGTCAAAATCACTGTCTTGGTGTTCTTCTACACCTGTTAATGCTTGCGGGCTAGGTCTATTAGTAAAATACTGAACTGTTAGGTCGCCTGTCTCAAACTCTAAAGGGAATGAGTCTAATATGTTACCAACTGCGTCTACATATAAATACGTAACAATGTCGGCACTGCTAACGTCAATCCTTTGCGAAAGTATCATGCTGTTAATTTCTTGTGGCGTAGGGTCTGCTATATAGCCTATTATTTCTACAGTTGTTAAAATTTTATCGACTGTAACGGTCGTTGTTACTGGGTCACTAGTAGAGCCGTCTAATTGCGATATTGCAACTACGGATATATCTAGCAATTTACCAACATGGTCTGCAAAAACAGGAACGCTTGCTTGCAAATCATAGGTGGTAGTGTTGTATTTGCGAGCGTTTGCAACGCCGTTCAAGCTATATGTTATTTTGTATAATAGGTCGCCTTGACCAACTGCCGCAGACCAGCCAGCAATAAAGCCCTCATCGCCATTAACATTAGCAGACTGTACGTTTAAGCTAGTTGGTGCAGTCATGCCCTCATAAATAGTAACTTCGCCACCTGCTGTAAAATCTAGTTGGTCAGATGCTTGCCAGTTGTATGCGCTTTCTGCATTTTCAGTTGCAGTTATGTAACAGCACAAACCGTGTTCAGCATTAGGCGATAATCTAAAGCTGTTAATTTCAAAGATTTTGTTTGACCAGCCAAGCCTACTATTTGTTATACCAATATTGTCGCCAACCTTATACTGCAAAGCCTCTACGTTACAAACTAGCTGTACTGTCATTTGTTGCCTAGATTTGAGCATCGTAAGCCGTGCAATTCGTTGCGCCATAATATCATTAGTAGTAAATGGCAAATCTAAATCTAGGTACAAAGTTTCGCCGTCATCAGTAGCAAAGGTTTGGCTAGTCTGTGCTGGATAGTCTGTTACTTGGTAATTATTAATATCAGAGTTAAACCGCCCTTTTACTGCGTTATATAGGTTTTTGCGGCTAGTTTTAGTTGAAATTTGTATAGGCTCTAAAAGCATATCATTATCAATAGCATTGTTTATTACAGCGTTAGCATCGTAATCATAGGCGTTAATGATGAACTTACCGTTAGCATACTGTAATGTGCCAATCATGCTAGATAGTATGTTTTCAATATTTTGCTTAATTGGGTTTGCAGTATCTATTTGACCGCTACAGCTATATCGCGTTGTGCGCTGTCTAGCTTGACCGTTACCGCCAATTGCAGAGCCATTACCTGTTGCAACAAAGATTTCATCAACTGCATTAGAATTAGCACCTATTGAAGTAAAATTACTTCCAGCAACTAGCGTGATTTGATAAGTTCTGCCTACCTTAAAGCTACCTACGTTTTCTATAGCACCCAGCAATGCTTCATCGCAAACATTAGCGGCGGCAGTTAGGGCGGTTGTATCAAACGCACTTGCACTTTCATTTAAACCATAATCGCTGTCGCGCATATAGTCATAAAGTATTAGTGCTGGGTTTTCGCTGTAAGCAGTTGTAGTTGTTCTAGGGTCGTAAACCTTTTTGCCTTTTATAACGCAAGATATATTAGGTACGCCGTTAGGGTATACAGTGCTATCTAAAACCATTGTGCAGTAGATATAGCTTACGCCTAGCAGCTTGTGGCTTGCGCCCCAGGTTGATGCGTGTGCGGCATCTATGTCATAGGCTGTTTGTGTACCATCGTAAAAAGCAAAGCCAAACTTTTCATCTGTTGTGCTACCTATCCACGGCGATGGGCTTCGGTTTATATCCCATATTTTACGGTCGTTTAGGTAGATTTCTTCTAGGCTTTCAACCTCGTGTGACGCTAGTACAATTATCATATCTAGGTATTCGTTACTAGCTGTGCGCGTAGTATCTAATCCTGCGCGATAAGGGCTGTTCATGTTATTGCGGCAACTGTCTTTAGTCTCAAACCAAACAATAGTGCCGCCAATTCTTTGCTTACCGTAAACCATCTTACGACTAGCGTCTGGCTGTCTTATATTTTGCGTGATACCTGTCATAGTATCTAAACCGTCAGGCTTGCCAATTAACGCTCTGTTAACTGCACCTAATGCCGCAAATGTAAGCGTCAAGCCAATTAAAGCTGGAAAGCCAATAAAGCCAGCACCTAATGCTAACTGTGTGCCAGCGTAGGTTAATGCGCTTACAAAAGATACTGCCATCTAGTTACCTATAAATTTAGAATAAACACGCTCTATGCAAGTATATTGCAATTTGTCTAGTAGTGCATCAAATGGGGCGTGTGTCTTGGTGTTAATATATATACAGCTAACGCCTATGCTTTTTAAGTGCGCTTCTGCAAACTTTATTAGCCTGATGCCAGCAGAGCCGCGCCTATAGTCTGGGTGTATAAATATAATATCGCAAATGCCAAACAAGTGGTCTGCGTAGTGCATAGATGTAGATGCTGTAACAACAAAATAACCAACTAGCTTTTTATTTTCACGCGCACTGTAAAAGTACAGTAAGCCATTATCGTTTAAAGCTATGTATTTTTTCCAGTCTGGATTTAGTTTAATTTTGTCTTTGTTGAGTGCTATTTGTTGCCAGTGTAAATCTAAAAGAGGCTGTAGTTCTTTTTGTATATCTGATATTTGCTCAATAGCGTATTCCATACTACGTTCCCCATTTTATTTGTTTTTCCTGTATGTCAGTTACAAACTCAAAGCCTAAATCGCCAGCATGGTCAATTAACTGGTCTTGTAATGTGTAGCGGCGCTCATTAGCACTATCTAATCTAATTAGTTTGTTTTCAACGTATAAAGTTATGGTTGATGTTTCTGCGCCCTCTACTATATTCATAGTATCCATAAACCCCTCAAAAACTATTACAGGATTTGCAATGATAGCCATGTTGCTATCAAACGCTCCTAGCTTAACTGTAACAGCTTTGCCCTGATACTCTTGCTGTAACGCTGGCGTTAAAATGCTACTGCCTAAACCTGACATTGTTAGCTTTACGCCAACTGCGCCAATATCTTGTGTTTCTTCTGGCACTTCAACCGTAAGCAGTTCGCCTGTGCCAACATAGCTATTGTTATTGTGCGACAAGGTGTACGCACCTGACCACAAATATACAGGGCTTGCAAACTCTAAATCGATTAGAAAAAACGGCTTTACTGCGCCAGCTTCTAGCGCATTTACCATGTTAGCGTGTATGCCTCTAGCCATTATAGAGCCTCAACACAAGCAAAGGTGAACCCATAAATACCTGCTTTACTAACACTAAAACCAGTATCGTTACTAGCCAAACGCCACGTTCCTTTTGGCTGTGATAAATCTATGCTAGTTAAAACACTAATAGGGCTTCTAACTGGGGGTGCTATATCTACACTGCCAGAACCGTTAAACGCTGTAGTTGTAATATGCAGATTGTTACCTATTGCAAATCTTGTGCCAGCAGGTAGCGCATTACCTACAAAGCCTACATTAGTATCACCTGCATTTGCTGGGGCTATTTGATATGAGCCACTAACATTGTCTAGCGGGTTTCCAAAAGTAAATGTACCTGCCATACCTTTCAAGCCAAAAATAAACGCTTCCATTTCTCTTGCTTGGCTGTGCGTAAGCGGCTGTGTAGTAACTTCTGCTTCCCATCTTGCACCGCCAAAATCATGGCTTTTTTGCTTAAAGCTAAAAGGGCTTTCCGATACTGACACTGCGTGTCTAATACGCATATCTATACTTACAATGCCAATACTGCTTGGAAATGCCGACATATTAGTAGCCTCTTATCGCTTTAGAGTAACTGCCACCGCGCATTCTAGCATCAGCAACAGCCGCTTTAGCCGCTTCTGTTATTTGTGGCATTAGGTTTTGTATTTCTGCCCTTACGGTAGATTGTACGCCAGTAGTAACATTGATTGTTTGGTTAACAACTGTGCCACCGCCTTGCAGTTTATCATTTGGTACTATTGAGCCTGTCTGGTTTGGCACAAATAGTTCTCTGCCGCGCTCACCAACCATGTAAGGTTTTCCAGCCTGTACAGAGCCGCCAATGGCTTTACCCATATAGCTGTGTCTACCTATTGCGCTGTTAACATTTGATGAAGCTGTTGTTTGAGGCACGGTCTTGCCGCCACCGCCAAAACCGCCAGTAATAAGGTCAAACAATGGCTGTGTTATATAATACTGCACAAGCATCTTTGTGAGACTAGCTACAACTGATTTAGCCATATCTTTAAATGCTTCGCTTGTTTTCTTAGTGCCACTGATAGCGTCTGTCATGGCTTGCGTAAAGGTGTTTTGAAATGTATTAGCTACACTAGTTAAACCCTCTTGCAAAGACGGTATAGCATCAGATGCAGAATTGAACGCATCCTTAATGTCATCTAGCAATGTGCGTACAGGCGGCAAGTTATCTTTTGCAACCTTTAGACTATTAGGTAGTATTTTTAACTTATCGCTAAATGCTTGTACAGCATCACCAGCATTAAATAGGCTACTGCTAAGTTCACCTGTAAATTTAGTAAATACATCACCCTCACCGCCAAAAAATTTGTTAGCACGGTTGATAAAATCGATAATCTTATTACTAAAATTTTCTAAGCCTCTAGCGGCATTAGCTAATCCGTAAACTAAGCCAGCTATTACACCTAAAATCTTGTCGCGTATTAACTCTGCAAACTTGCCAAAATCACCATTTACGCTTGCTATTTGCGCTATTAGCTTGTCTTTAATTAGGGTGGATAATGCTTCTATTGCCGGAGCTAGTGCGGCAACTATTTGGTCTTTAACGCCTCTAAACAAACCAGCCAGTCTAGTTAATGAATCGTTAGCTTTTTCTACACTTGCCGCCGCTTTACCTGACATAACCAAGCCAAGTTGCTCTGCCTCGCTAAACATAGCGCGTAGTTCATCTGCACCAGCACCAAGCGTGTTAACTAATGCAACACCCTCAGAGTCAAACAACTTCATAGCTAGGCGCACTTTATCCGCATCTGTTTTAACAGAAGCAAAAGCGTCTGATAGTGCAATTAGCTGTTCATCAAGCGGCATCTGCAAGAGTTCAGCCGCATCTAGGTTTAGTTCGCGTAATGCGCCTTTAGCCTCGCCAGTACCTCTAGCCGCCTCTGCTGTACGACGTACAAAACGCTGTAACGCCATATCCATTGTAGCAGTAGCAACACCAGTTAGGTCTGCGGCATACCGCATCTTACTCAGGGCTTCGGTAGTTGTGCCTATCTTTTGCGATGTTTTAGCAAGTGCGTCTGTAGCCTTAATAGATTGGCGTACAAGCAGTGCAATACCGGCAATACCTATCACCCCAGCAAGGGCGGTTTTCATGCTTAAAACGGCTCTACCAACTGCTTTAATACTTCTAGTAACTGCACTAAACGCATTCTTAGTTTGGTTTAACGCCTTTATCTTGATATTAATTTGTTGGTCAGCCATTTTTTTCCTCTTGCAAACTAAAGTAAGCAACCCAGCCGTTGTACTCGGTTAGGCTCATATCTTCAATAACTGTCAGCGTAACGTGCAACCTCTCAGCCAGCGCATACATATTATAAAGCTGGTGAGAGGCTTTTAGTTTTTTACTTGCTGTTCCTGTGTTTCTATTTCAGCAAACATCTGATTGGCAATGTCGGAAATAACGTCAGTTACCTCGCCCATTAAATCCATCCTATCTTCTGCCGAAGTAAAAAGCTGGTCGCCTGATTTATCTTCTGCTTTCATAACTATCAGGTCAACCATAGCGGCAATAGACGTATTGTTTAAAAAGTCTGGGTGCTTTTTCTGCAACTCGTTTAAGTCGTAGCAGGTTATAGGCGTACAGTACAATTTAAAATCGCCGTCTTTGTCGCTCCATGCAGGTACAGTAACCACTCGCTGTTTTACCTTTCTGCGCTTACGCAATTCTCTAGCTAGTCCCATGATTTAATCCCCTGTGCTAAAAATTAGTTGTGAGCGTTTTCTGCTATAGCACCAGTAATTTGTAGGCTAAAACTTGCTTCAACAATGCCGTCAAAAGAAGCACTAATTGAAACAGCAGTGCAAATGCCAGCTACGTCGTAATGCTTTTTGCCAGAACCAGTACCCTGTGGGCTTATTTCTAAATCTAGCTTATCGCCAGCATCAAACAAAAGCTGTCCAGCGTCAGCATCATCCCAGTAGCATTCTACTGTAACTGTGCCGTCAGTTTGACCTGCTAGATAATCTTTGTTGCTACTGCCCATAACAGACGCATCGATAGCCTCGCCAGTCATATCAAGTGTAAAGCTACGAATGCTTGCAACCGATGTTGTTGCGGCGTGTGTAGCACTGTATGCGTCAACTTTAACAACGCCGTCTTGTCCTGTTACTATTGCCATTTTCTTACCTCATAAAGTTAAAGTGTGCCGCGCTGATACTGGTAAAGTACGCGCAGTGTTATAATTACACCGCCAACTGGTGCTATTGAACCTGTGTCTGCCTCGATACTTAAAACCTGCGTATCAAGTGCATTGCCGCCGCGAGTTTTATCTACTGCTAACTTTTCCTCAACGGCTTCTATAATCTTGTTTCGCGCAGTATCTATTTTTGCGCCTTTTACAAAGCATACTAACTGGTAGTTAATAGTAGCTATACGCTGTGCTATCGAACCGCCAATAGTTGCATCTTCTCTATCCTCATCTGCACTGCGTACAAGTATAGCAGGAAATTGTGCATTTGATAGTTTTTCAAAATCAAACGGCTCGCGTGTTACATACTTAACAGCTATAGGCTGGCTAATATACTGCAAGGTTTCTACAAGGTTCTCTGCTATATTTTCTCGTATGCTCATTTTATTACCTTAAAGAAAACGTCAGTTAGTTTTTGCTTCTCTTTGCGGTTGAATCCAAAAAACGGTCTAGTCTTATTGTTCATCGCCGCCTTTTTAGCCTCAGTTGCTCGCAAGAAAAATATATTAGCCTCGCGCCTGTTTGCTTTTGTAGACATATCGCCAAGCATTTTACCGCTAAACTCTAAGTTAGGCTTTGTGCCGCGCCTATTATCTTTTCTGTACTTAGCGTATTTATCAGTATAAGGCTCAAACTCACCGCCTTTAAAACCAACGCCGCGCTCAGTGCGCTTTTCTATTATGTTAATGCCCTCTTGGGCAGTAATAGACAATGCGCGTTGCATAGCTTTATCTAGGTCTTTGCCCTGCTTATCTAACGCCTTTGCAATCTTATTTACGTTAGACGTTATTTTAACCTGCATTATCTAGGCAACCTACCGCTATGTACTGATGCTTTTTCTATTTCAGTAACAACGCTGTCATCGTTAGCATCATACTCTACGCCATCAAGCAAAATACTTTCCAGTTCCTCGCCGTAACGCGCCTTGTAAAACGTAATCATATTTTGGAAGCGGTCGCCGTCTACCCAGTTGGTTAGCTGTGGTAGTGCGTACTTCCATAGCACTAAGTATGCCGCGCACCTAGTAAACTGCGTATCGGTTAGCAAAGTAGCATCTAGTTCGCCAGCTAAACCTTTTTTATCCCACCACTCAACGCGCAATACGCGCAGTATGTCAGACTCGGCTCGCTCATGTTCATCAGCAAACGTATCAATACCTAGCTGTAATATATCAGGAACTAGCACCTGCAAATCTTTATCTTCTGAAAACGCCATTACCATTTCACCTTGTCTGACCAAAATGCCGCAGACATTCTGCCTTTAGCTATGTTTTTAGCATGACGCGCTTTAAACGCCCTGCGCTTTGCCTTATCCGCTTCTGTTTCGTTTTTTCTAGGGGGCTTATTATCTGCACCCTGTTGCCCAAAACGAATTAGCTTAATTTTGTCCCCATCTTTAGCTAATACTGCATGGCTTTTGGTTTTATGTTTTGTAGTGCGTTTAGGCTTGTTGTAGCCCTCAAACCTTTCGCCTCTGTATGTAATAGCCATATTATCTCCTTAAAGATAGCCCCCACCGAAGCAGGGGCATCTGTTTAACAACTACTAAAGAGTACCGTTCAGCGTCATTTTAACGGCATGGTCATCATCCAAAACGTCTACACCATAAATAGCTGTAGCCACTAATTCAGTACCTCTGCGCGTTGCGTTGCGCTGGGTTTCTAAATTAAATTCAGATTTTAGAGCAATAGCAAGTGCCTCTGGTGAGAACACTGCCGCAACACCATCATTAGTTGGGTTTTGACCCGCAGTATCAATGCTAATGTTATTTGACTCATAAATATCAATGCCAGCAATAGTGCCAACATAGCCAGTACGCATTGCCTCATTAACAATGTCGCTGTTTTGCGGGTTTGCAAAAGCAGTAGTCAATGAGGATTTTAGGTCGTAAGCCATGAAAGGATGCACAACTGCCGCAAGCGCGCCAGATACACCGTTTGCACGAATTGTTGCCGCCGCTTTAAAAAGATGCGCCGCAGTAAAGCTAGCACCAGTCGAACCAACGTCAGTGCCGAAGGTAGTAAACTTACCAATCAAATCAACATCAATTTTAGTAGCGATTGCGCGACCTAGTGAAGTACCAATTTCTTGCGCTGGGTTGCCTGCACCCATTGCCGCAAGGTCAGTTAGTAGTACAGTGTTACCTACTTCCGAAACTGTAATATCAGCCATAGTGGTTGATACGTCAGTGTCAGTAGGTGCAGTACCTTCATCTAGTGCCGCCGCAGTGATTTTAGGATAACGCGGTACTTGTACAGTTTTACCTGCTTGACCAGCGATATTGTAGTTAGATACAAGACCCATCATTAGTGAAGCCTGTTCAGCTTCAAATCGAGCTTGTGCAACGATATTTACAAACAAATCGTCTAAAGTAGTGGAGTTAGTTCCTGATATAGCCATTTTAAAATTACCTCAATAAATAGAAAGAAAAAAATTTAGCCTTTCCTTTTCATAGCGGCATAGGCTTCACGCCCACCACTATTCCAATTCTCGACCATCCAGTCCACCGATTGAGGCTTCGGAG
>Ga0315330_10003149_pt1 | contig 11308 bp, 9 predicted proteins | sample M140m34915metaG_FD_203453 | JGI IMG/M metagenome (GOLD analysis project Ga0315330, IMG submission 203453) | Ammonia-oxidizing marine archaeal communities from Monterey Bay, California, United States - M1 40m 34915 | ecosystem: Environmental > Aquatic > Marine > Intertidal zone | place: USA... | reverse complement strand
CGCGAGGAGGAAGATGACAAATCCGTAGCCAAAGTCGCCCAAGATCAACCCGTAAATCATCGGGAAGGTCAGCATGAGGAAGAACGTGGGGTCAAAGGTGCCGTAAGTCGGGCGGCCGACCAAACCCACCATCAGTTCAAAGGGACGCGAGACAGCGTCGTTCTCAAGAGCGACCGGGGGCGTGGGCTCATGGTGGTGATCGTCATGGTCGTCGTGGTGATGGTCGTTCACGAAGGCTTCGACCTCAACGTGAGAAGCCATGTCCTTGAGAGCCGACTTCACGGCGTTGGTTTTGGAAGAAGGAACCCATGCATCGAGGGCGAAGGCTTGGCCAGAGACGGCGAGTTGGGTGGGCGCCGTGTGAATCTCATCCTCTTTGGTGAGGTATTCGTGAATGGCGAGGATGTTGCGGCCGTTGTTTCGAGCCCAACGTTGCGCATCCTCCGAAGCAGAGAACATGGTCCCTTCGACCTCGCTGCGCTTGGCCAACAACTGCTTCAAAGCCTCGCTTGGAGAGCCGTCCATCGACGGAATTTGTACGGGTTTGCCACCGAGTTCACCGATGGCCATCTGCACTTCTGCGCCTTCTGAGGGGAGACAGGCCACGGCGACGATGCCTGGGGCTGAGGCGAGTTCTACTTTTTGAGCCAGCGGGCCGAAGATCGACCGTGCTTTGCTGGCTTTTTTGGTTTCAGCGACGTAGACTTCCACGCGGCTGGAGCCTGCGAGAAGTTCCAAGTCCATGTTCAAGGGAGCCAATCGGCGCAACAGGTGAATTTGTTCGTCGAGCACTTCCAATTCTGCCTCAGAATCACGGCGCGTGTCGAGGAGATCGAGGCCGGTTTGCAACTCTTCGGAGAACGAGCCTTCGAGCAATTCCTTGACGCGGCGTAGCGGCACAGGGCCGTCGGCGTTGACAGGTTTGAAAGCGGAGATGGCCGCACGGACCTTGGCAAGAAGAGAACTGACGTGGTTGGCTTCGTCGGAAGCGCTTGCTTGGCCGACCTTGACGCCTTCTTCGAAGTTGGTGTAAGACTCGATATGGACGCAGCCAAGTTCCGTGCATGTTCGCAGCACGTCAGCCATACGGCCAACAGGTGCGGCGACCGTAAGACGGGACATGGCGACGGTGTCAAACATCAAATCGCCTCATTCGGATGACAGTGCATTCACGACCATTTCAACGGCCGAATCTTGGTTGCTGGAAGAGCTGGATTCAATACTCGCCACTTCCTTGGCGCCAGCCGCCTTGACTTGGTCGGCTTCGCCTTGCGCCTTGTTTCGGGCGTCGTCGAGAATTTTCTGCGTCATGGCCACCGTTTCATCGGCTGCATTTTGCACCATTTCAGAGGATTTTCGGCGAGCGTCTGCCACAATTTTGGAGGCTTCATCTTGTGCATCTGAAAGACGCTTTTCGGCGTCTTGTTCTGCAGTTTTGATGCTTCGAAGGACCTCTGACATACCCATGAAGAACACCTATTGAGTTTCGCAACGGAAGGGGGTTTAAGAGTCTAACGGGGTGTGTTGTTTGGTTCAATTCTCCGGCTTCGTACAACGAAAACGACTGGCCATACCGAACGGGTAAAGGAGGCGCCCCTGAACGTCTTGAAAACCGACGTTTTTCATCATCTTTCGATAATATCCGTTGGTGCCGTAGTGTGTGTAACTGCGGGCAAGACCTTTCCAAGGGTGGTCTTTTTCTCGGGTGATGAACCTCGCCATCAGCTGGACAACGCTGTTCATCCAGAGGTAGCCAAAGAAACCGTGCAGTTTGTTGGCCTTCCCTGCATCGCAGATGACCAATCGGCCACCTGGTTTCAGCACCCTGAAAATTTCTCGAAGGCCTTGCTCTTTATCCTTGAAATCCCGGAAAGAGAACAAGCAGAAAACCATGTCAAACGCATTGTCGGGCAACGGTATGTCCTCGGCTATAGCCTCCACATAGGTCGCCGGTTCCTCGCCCCGTTTGGCTCGCGCCCCGTCCACTCGAGGTTGGGCGGTTGCCAGCATTTCAGGAGAGGGGTCGAGACAGGTCAACTCCATGCCGACCAAGTCCTCGGCAAAGGATCCAGGGCCACACCCAACTTCAAGCACCTTCATACCGGGCGTTGCGTGGTTTCTGACGTTTCGCCTCCAACGCTTGTCTTGACCAAACGTCATCCATTTGTTCACGCGGTCGTAGTTCGGAATGGTCGCCTCAAGTTGTCCCTCGAGCTCTTCCCAAGCGTCGGCATCAATACCGGACGGGTCGTATCCTCCGGTTGCAGCGCGCTTCCCCATGGTGGGTTGCGCACGCCCGACTGTTTTGGACATGTCGTTTGTGCCACAGCGCTCGTCAAGCGATACGTTCCACGGTTTCTGGCGTAATGCCTTCTTCGGGCGTCACTCGGAACACGAGAATTTTGAGATTTTCCGGAGCGTTTCTAAATTTCGAGACGATCATCGAATTTTCGAAGTCGGTACCGATGGTTCGAACCTTGAACGAAAGCACCATGTCAGCGATGGAAGACAATTCCTGCTTGATGGACGGGTCAAGGCCGTCGGTTGAGACCGAGATCATCAACAGGCCCCGAACCATTTGCGCGTGGGCTTGGAGCATACGAACCATGGAGATGACCCGAGCGGGGTCCTCTCGCTGAAGGAAAAAGTCGAGGTTGTCGAGGACAGCACGGAAATACGGCCCGAGTCCCATGATTTCGTTGGTGACCTCGGTGAGGTAATCCTGGCTGCTATCGTCCACAAACCGTGTTTGGGCCAAGCGTTGAATATCGGCCAATTGGAAGCCCTCAAGACGGTACCTACTTGCCAGCAACTCTCGCTCGAGAACGTTGGCGTTGTATTCCTCGCCGATGGTCCGAACATTGATGTCCAACGGCCAGTTGTATTTCTTGAAAATCCGAATGATTTCCTGTTGTCCTTCATCGGTTGCGATGTAGAGGGTGTTTTCGGGTTCTTCTGCAGGCGAGGTGAACTGTTTGGCGAACAACTCGCTTCCGGAGCCCGTCTCGGTAAAGCCGATCATCGTGAAGCCACGAGGGACGCCCCCTCGCATTTCATTGTCGAACTTCGGAACACCGAAGGAGCCTACGGAGCCAAAGAACTCTTCATCTTCGGGATCAAACGTCATTTTTCGAGCCATGCATCATCACCTCAGAGAAGGACCACCTGTCCACGGTCAATTAAGTCAGTACAATACGTGTCAAGGTTCGCAAGCACGAGCGGAGGCGTCTGGTCTGGAACGTTCAGCATCACGGAAAGAACCTCTCGCTGCCTGAACGTGTTGATGAAGGTGTGAAGGTATTCTGCGAGCATACGGTCGTCGTTGTAAATGGCCAGGGCGTTCACGCTGTCGAGGAACACAAAGTTTCGTGCGCTGCTGACGGTTCTCAAGGTGTAAAGGGTACGCAGCAAGATGCTTTCCAGCATGATGGGACTGTCCACGAAGGTGATGTTCGAATAAGGAACATCTGTACCACCGAGCACACCTGAGGACACCAAATCGAGGAACTGAATACCGGAAACATCCACGCCAATCGATTCGAACGCTTGGATGATTTCCACCGCCCCTCGACTGGCGGAGATGTAGACGCCACCCATCTCAAACATCTGCATGAGCGGAATCATTGTGCTGGCCGTGACGGCAAAGGAGTTGGTGGCGCTCATTCGAACCTGAATTGAACTCCCAAGCGAGACTTGGGTTAGTTGCTCGGCAATTTGCTGATCGAGTTCAAACATCTTCATTGCCCCCATCTGGATGTCTTATCGGCCGAAGCACCCCATTTGAGCATCGGAATGAGCATCACCCCGAGCGGCGTTAATTCAATCGCATGTTTCGCTCGACTGTGCGAAGTACCACGCATCTTCACCACTTGCAAGAACCGTAGCAAATGGCCCATTCGTTCCGAGTCGCCCATGACGATGATCCCATCGGCAATGGCTTCTTCAACACCAAAGGACGACCAGTGGGCGTTTTCGGTGGCCGAGGTGATTTCGGAAATCAAAATGGTGGTGCAACCGAGGGTCGCCAGTTTCTTTCCAAGCGTAAACAAGAAATCTCGAATCAACTGTTCCGATTTAATCTTGTAACACAGGGTGGTGACCGAATCGATGACCAAGCGGGTGACGCCGATGGTGTTCACGATGTCGACGATGGATTTGATCAGAGCGTGAACGTCATCGAGGTCAAAGGAGGCCTTTTCCAGGCCCAACCACGAATAGAGAACGTCCATGTCAAAGACGTTGATCAGCCCAGAATCAACCATGTTCATGTCAAAGAAGGCGTATTGCCGGATGTTTTCCAGCAGTTTCACCGAAGGTTCGGTGGCGGTGAAATGTGCGCAGGCTTCCCCGGCCAGAGCACCACGGACAAGGAATTCCATACCAAGGGTGGTTTTTCCAGAACCACAGGTACCAGCAGCCAACACGGTGGAACCGTACGGAATTCCACCTCGCAGAATCTCATCCAATCCATGGATGCCCGTCACGCATCGGTCTCGGGTGTAAACGCTCGTCGGTTGCATGGGGACCAAACGGAAGGAACAGGCTTGGGTTGATGAAGTGTGCGGAAAGCAGAGGGTTGGGCAACACCGATTCAAGCGCTGCTTTCACCGGGAGTTGGTGAATCCTCTAACGACCACGAAGTGGACGCAAAGCGGTCGCCTCCATCCCAAACCAAGGATTGACCGGTCACCATGAACAGCTGGGTGTTTCCACCCCACTCGACCCGCATGACATCCACCGGCGTTATTTCGTCAAGTTGCGTGTAGCGGAGGCTCAAGGTCCCCTGCCCGTTGGCCAAGCCATCCAATTGCCCCACGCCCAAGAAGCCCAAAGACCCCAGGTCGACCACGTGCGTAGCATTCCCAACAACTTGGGATGAGACGTCTCCCGTGAACAAGGAAAGCGATTGACCCGAAAGGACGCCGGACTGCAACAGGAGGTTGCTCGACGTGCTTCCAGAGGTGTGGTTCAACGACCAACCTTTCAGAGCGACGGCAAAGTCGTTTGGATTTTCGATCTCAATCCACTCAGGGCCGCTTGAAGATGGACGGGCCATGACTTCCGTGATGTGGAGAGCGTTGTTTTTCCGACCGCCGTCATGGACTTCCAAAATCACACGAATCAATTCCCCGTCTTGCTGAAACGAACGATAGGCCGTTGACGAAGAGGGCGCCGTGCCCCGCTCGGTGCCGCCTTCAAACAAGGCGGTCGAGGTGCGACCCTCTTGTGAACTCTCAGCGACCACGATGGTCAGACGGAGACTCATGTCAACATCAAGCCCGAGCCCGGAGGCCATCCCGTCCTCCGTAACGTTGTGCAGGGCATCAATGCGGTCCATGTCCAACCGTTGATTCACCAGCAAACCGGGCTGGACCCTTCCCTCGTGCAATGCATCGGCGGAAGCCAAATGCCAATCGGCTGAGGCGTTTGCGTAATCCAACCCATCGGCGTAAGGAACAAACCACCCTTCGCCAGAGGTCAGTCGATCCAACCCCAGCGATGCAGCACGGTCGAGTCGGTCGACATCAGGGTCGTTGGAACCCATTTGAAGTTGGGCAAGAGAAAGGAAAGCCGTGAGGATCATCAAAAACAGCGTGAAAGCTGAAAGGAATTCAATCACCGCCGTCAACGCACCCTCATCCCGCTCGCTGGGAAGGGATGTACGGCGCATACCCTGACCACAGGAGCACAATTCATGAGGTTGCCGCATGAAACCTCCCCCACGCCGCAAACTGACCCCTCTTGTCGCACCTCCCACCGTGGCTAAATGCTAAAATTATGCAGAGAGGAAGCGATGAGTCTTTGAATCACGGATGGAAGGAGGTTACGATGACCGAGCGAAAGCAACGCGAGAATCCCAACCGACGAACCGGTCTTGGTTTCGTTGTTATGCTTCTTCTGTCGACCCTTGGAGTGCTCGCTACCGCCCCGGCCACAAGCGCCAATCTGACGGGGTCAATCGGCATCACCGGTAGCTCATCTCCGGTGCCGGACGCATGGTATTCGTCCTTTGATACCATCACGTTCGAGGCGCAGGTCACCAATTACTACGCCAGTCCCTCTGGTGCGGCCCGGACACTCACATGGTATGCTTGCGACGGGGACATCACCGTCGCCTCCTGTAAATCGGTCTACGAGGAAACCGGCCAATTCAACATGGGGAACATCCAAGGCCAATCTACCGAAACCGTGCCTTCCACAGAGATGTGGATTCCCGGACAAAACGCAGAGGGCGTGTTCACCATCGTTTACAGTTTCACTCAAAACGATCAAGTCTCCGTTGATGACGAACTCCGGTTCACCATCAACTTGACCAATGACTTCGTCGACGTGATTGCGGATACCAACCACAACCCGATTGAACACCTGCAGCATCTCGCTGTTTACGACGATGAAAGCGTCTTGAACACCGACACCGATTACGTCTTCAAAGCCAAAGGGCAATCTACGCTGTGCGGCTTGTGCACGTTCTCGGGAGATTTTGGATGGCAACTTTGGGATTTGCAAGAGACCATGATGCTCAAAGAAGCCTACAAAACGGTTGAGACCCTTCCCGCTTGGGGCGGCTACGACCCTTACAACATCAACCTGCCAGCGTTCAATTATGGACAAGAAGGACGATACATGTTGAAATTCGGGCTTTTCAGTAGCATCGGCAACCCCCATGCGGACCTCAACCCCTCAAACAACCTCGCCACCTATGAGATCGTCCTCAACGACAGCATCGACCTCAAAGTGATCGATGTTTACCCGAGCCACAACGCCCAATCCTCCCAATTCTTTTACGGCAACGACCGCGTGATTTCCACGTTTGCTAACCTCGGCAACATGTCGGTGGAGAACATAACGGTCTCGTATCAGGTGTACAACACCCAATACGAACTTGAAGTAGAGGACAGTTGCGACATCGCCGTCATGCACCCCAGCGAGACGGAAACCTGCACCTTCAACATGACCACCACCGGAAACAACCGTTTGATTCGGGTGCAATTGCCGAACATCTTCCAAAACGGCGAGGATGTTCGAATGAGCGACAACCTCTACTCCCTCAACGCCGATGTTCAGGTGGGCGCCATCAACCCCTCTGTTCAAACAAATTCCGACAACAACGTCTTCCTCACGAGCGATGATGTTGAGCTTGTGGCCCGTTTCAGTTCCATCGCCTCACAGCCCCTCAACTACACATGGAGAGAGGGTTTCTATGTCTGGGGCCATGGACAGGTGCTCAATCAAACCGGTGAAGCGTTTGGCCTTGGCTCGCACAACATCACGCTCCAAGTCACCGACCCTTGGGGTGAAACTGAATACGCATACGTGGAGTTTGACGTGTTGAAATCCGTCAATTTGACCGTTGAACCCTACTTCACTGGCTTCGCCATCACGGAGCAAGAAGCGACATTTTCCCACGACATCCTCCTTCCCCATCTCGGTAAAAATTACGGCATCGGTGGCGGCGATTCGCCCTTGATGATGGTTGCCATAGATGTGCAATCGCTTTCGGGTGAGGACGAAGGTCTGCGAAGCGTTGACCTCACCTTGGATTTGACCTCAATTCTACCCGAAAACATCGACTTGACCACCGTCGACATCCGCTACCTCTCCTCAACTGAAAGCGTTGAATGGGAATTCCTCGACGGCATTGACACCTACACCTTCGGCCCGGATTCACAAGCGGTGGACATCTCGATGACCAAAGACGGCGTGATCCTCCTGATTGGTGTCCTCCCACCGACCAATGTCACGGCTGAGGCGGTGGAATGGACACAACTCACGGACGGCCAAATCCAATTGGACTGGACGCCAAAGGGCGACATTACGAATCCTTACGTCGGCGGATGGAACATCTACAAGATCCAAGGCATCTCGGGAACCACGGTCTTCCCAGAGACGGCAAACGGTGTAAACGAAAACATCTGGGAAGAGTTGACGCTGGAAAGTCTTGCCACCACCTTGCCCCTTGCGGACCAAACATGGCTCGACCCCGCTCGGCTTGAAACAGGCATTTGCGCATCCTATGCCATCATTCCCATCGACCGAGAAGGAAATCCAAACCTCCAGATGGCCAACATCACACGCGTGAATGGCGTTGCAGGTCAACTCTGCGGCGATGCCATTCCACCGTCCACCTCGTTGGTCGACCTCTCTCACGATTGGACGTTTACGAACAGCACGGAATGCTACGAACAACAGCAAGATTGGTCGGTGTGCTACACGGTGGACCTGTCGTGGACATGGCCATCCCACGAAGCCCAAGGCAATGTCTCTTGGAACATTTACCGCATCGAAGTCAGACCAAGCGATGTTGACCTGAAGTTCATCGAACCCATCATTGAGGGCGTCCAGGGCGTTCCAGGAGAAACGGGTACACTGACCCAAACCGGTCTTGAAAGGAACGGCATTCAACCGTACAGGACCTATTACTACATCTTTGCACCCATCGACAGCGTTGGCAATGAATTGATGGCGGCCAATTATCCCTCTGACAACATTGAACGCGTGCACATCGATGACGATTGGTGGAGCTACAACCAACACCTCATCCCGCCAGTACCGGAACCTCCTGAACCCCCGCTTGGCCTTCCTTGGTTGCAAAAACTGAACGATGCAACGCAAGTGTCCGAGTTCCAAACAGCAGGTTTTATGCTGCTTGTAACCATTGTTCTCAACTTCCTCTTGCTCCCATTGCTGCTTAAGCGACGAAAGCGACTCAAGCGGGTGCTTGAAGCACGAAAGCGAAACAGCGCCGCCTCGATGGACGACTTTGACGACTTCTTTGAGTGATTGGCGCGGCAGGGGAGATTCGAACTCCCGAGGTGAGACACCACTGGATTAGCAATCCAGCGCAATGGCCAGGCTATGCGACTGCCGCTCGCACCTCGCCCACCTTGGGTCTTCTCATGAAGATGACGGTGAGCGTTGGCGACGGAAGGCCAAGGGATTCGGCTCACAGTGGCCCGAAGATACCAAGCCACGCTGGAGGGATGAAAGAAATGATCACCAAAGAAAGGAACATCCATCCGAGATAAAACAGGCTCCTGAAGAAGGACTTCGCCGCTTTTGGCATTCGGCCGTTCTCATCGAACGGTTCGTTTGGATCGATGGCCCAAACGGATGCAGCGTACCAAAGGGTCAGGCCCCCTGAAACAAAGGCCCAAAGCAACGGAAGCCCCGATTCTGGCCAAAAGCACGGAACCGAGCCCAAGAGGAAGAGGAGAAAGCAATACACCTTTGATTGAAACAGTGTATGTTCAGCCCCCTTGACCTCGTTCATCATGGGGATGTTGACTTTCCCGTATTCACCAGAACGATAGAGAGCGAGCGCCCAAAAATGCGGGGGTGTCCAGAAGAAGATGAGGAAAAACAGCATCCATGGAACAGGGGAACCGAGGTCAAGCATGTTTGAGCCAGCGATGCTATCGCCCGCTGCGGCCGCCCAGCCGATGAGGGGCGGCGTTGAACCCGCCAACCCTCCGATGACAATGTTTTGCGGTGTTCGTCGCTTGAGCCACATGGAATACACGAGAACGTAAAACAACACAGAAAAAGCAGACCAGAAAGCCGCTTTCACACTGAGGAGCAGAAAGAGGGAGGACCCAAGGACTGCGAGGAAGGAGCCGAACAGCAGGGCAAACCTTGGGGTTGCATGACCCAGCGGAACAGGGCGGTTCATGGTTCGGCGCATGTGTGGGTCGATATCGGCATCATACCACATGTTGATGGCGTTGGAACCACCGGCGGAGAGGGTGCCACCCATCACCGTGACCAGGATGGCAACAACGGTGTCGGACCATGTCCGTTCCAGGTCCATGACGCCGTAGCGTGCAAACGTATCGTGAACGAGAATGGCACAAATGGCGGTGATTTGCAACAAAACAATGACGCGCAATTTCATCAGTTGCATCATCACGCTGATCATCCCCGGATGTTCTGGGGGAGAGGCATCTACCAAGGCGCTCATTCTGCCTCACCCGAACCGTGGGCGCCTTTTGGTTGTGCACGACTAAAACGCATGGCAAACATCAGGAGCACCGCAGACAGGAAAGCCCCGACACCAACCACCAAATGGAGAAGTGAAAGCCATTCTGGGAAATCACCGACCTTGGCAAATACGATGTAAGAACCACCCACCATCACGTTCAGAAGCCACACTCCAGTGGTCATTTCTGCAAAGCGCACAAGCTCAGAGCTTCCCGGTGTTTGTTGAGCGGACATTCGCAGATTACTCACCCCGAGGACGAGCACGAGCCCGACCAACAAAGCGCCAAAGCGATGCATCATTTGAATGAACACCCCTGGGCCGTCCAGCGATGGAAGGATGGACCCTTGACACTTCGGCCAGCCGTTTGGAAAACCGACCGAGCAACTCTGGTTGTACTGGCCGCCTGCTGACGAGGAAACCCACGCCCCCAGGACCAGCAAAACACCAACGGCGGCGGTCATCGAATGAATTCGTTTTGAATGAGCGTCAACGAACGAACGTGGTGCTTGGAGGAAGGTCCAAGATGCCCCCTCAGTGATTCTCATCGACATGTATTGCCACAACAAACCGGAGATGAAGATGCACGCAAGCGAGAGGTGCAGAGCAACCGTCCAATCCGCATTGTCGTACCGGACGGTGATGTAGCCAGCTGTTGCTTGGACGAGGAGCAGCACGGCGGAAAATTGTGCGGCACGTTCCACAGGTTTGCCGTAATGGTCCCGCTTTCTCATGGCAGAGACCACGTTGAGAACGATGGGGACGGCGATCACGCCCACCAGCATCCGGTGGAACCATTCAACGAAGATTTGGAAGATGGTGTAGCGATGGTCTTCTCCCCTCGAATCGATTTGATCCGGATTGGCTTCCCAATAGGCTCCTTGCTCTGCTTCTGACACGGCAAAATGCCATGTTCCAAAGCAGGTTGGCCACTCCGGGCAGGATTCTCCTGCGTCGTTGATTCGGATGGAACCACCAACGATGACAATGAGCAGTGCCAAGATGGCGAGCATCAACGGAAGGGTGGATGGACGGCGCCACCACGGGGGTTCCATGGATAGAGGTGAGAGCAGACCCCTTTTGAACAAATGCCTCCTCCCCTGTTGCATGGGTTCCACACCTTGGCCATCGTTGGTCCTGGTGATTTTGGTGTTGAATGCAGGCGTTGTGACGGCCAACGAAGCCGAAACCACCGACAATGAAGGGGAACTGCATGACGTCCGCGTGTTTTCGCAGGAATGCATGCAAAACGACACCTGCGAAGCGATCAAACCAACTCACCTTATCGAATACTTCAGTGCTGATTGGTGTGAACCCTGCGTACAAGTTGGT
>Ga0315330_10003148_pt1 | contig 11310 bp, 8 predicted proteins | sample M140m34915metaG_FD_203453 | JGI IMG/M metagenome (GOLD analysis project Ga0315330, IMG submission 203453) | Ammonia-oxidizing marine archaeal communities from Monterey Bay, California, United States - M1 40m 34915 | ecosystem: Environmental > Aquatic > Marine > Intertidal zone | place: USA... | reverse complement strand
GCCCCCCCAACCGCGAGAGTTTCATGCCAAAACCAATCGCAAAGCAACCTGCCTCGAACCACTGCGTGTCATTGATGGCAACGTTATTGACGGCACTTAGCAGTACCCTCAATCCATCCCCTGATTGTGATTAAACTGCTAGCAAATGGTTGCTTTCAGACACTGATTCGTTTTCCCGGACCCAAGAGAGAAGAAAACCAACGTGACAGAGCGAGGATTGAAGCAAGCCCGCCAGAAGCTGAAGAAGAGCAAACTGGCGGAAAAGGAACGTTTGATTCTGATGTGCAATGATCGTCGTGAAGCTGGTTGCGCCACCGCTCAGCAGATGGCTCAGTCCTGGAAGTATCTGAAACGACGACTCAAGGAAGAAGGCCTATCACAAAGCGGCGGCACGACACGTCTTGGTCTGCAGTGCTGCGGTGTATGCAAAGCTGGCCCCATTGTAATGATCGTCCCCGACGGTGTTTGGTATGGCCGCTGTACCCCGGAAGTCCTTGAACGCATCATCCAAGAACACCTGATTGGTGGGAACCTCGTCGAAGAATTCGTGATTGGAGAGCAATGTTTTTCTGCCGGACCTGATTCAGATTCCACAACCTGATCCCGACAGGAACACGTTTTCGCGATATCATCACAAACTGTACGCGACGATTCTCACAATCAGGACATAGCCCATGTGTTCTCGGACGCCACTTTGGCAAGCCGGAAATAGCCTAGTTCGACTGTTTTCACTGACACTCTCGACATTACTGCCAGTTGTTACGCTGCCATTCACTGGCTGCAGTGACTCGAAACCGCTCGAGTCGGCAGAACTGACGACAGCCCCTGGCCCCGTCATCACGGAGTCAGAGAGAGCCCCCGCAGAACAGGCCTCGCGAGTTGACACCAGTACAAAACCGAACACGGATCAAACGACAGCGTTACAAGATTCACCATCGGCACCCGGTACTCAAATTTCGAGCGGGGCAACGGGTTCCGTCACGGGACTAACGTTGGAGAACCCGAGTGAGAATGTGCGTTCCGCAATTAACCCGAAGCGTTCACCAAAACAACTGCGAAAATTATTAGCTGACATTGATTACAACCTGCGGGTGCTGATGAGTGGGCAATCTCCCATCTCGGATCCGAAGCAAGCACGCTCAAAAATGCTTGAGTACATCAACTTGAAGCTTGAGGCATCCCGCCGATTAGCGACCCATGAAGACGCGCTCCCCAAAGAGAAATCCGAAGGTGCACGCGGGGAAATCCAGGCGATGTCACACCTTGCCTCCATGGGCAATGTTGGCGCTGCCACACAACTAGAAAAAGTCGCGAAAGAAAATCTCTCGTCTGACGATTCCGGGCTTGCCTCTGACAGTAGATTGATCCTGATTGGATTTGCGCTGGAAGATCTCAAGAATGGAAAGAAAGAAGCAGCCCAAACCATCGTCAATTATTTTCAGCAAATCAAAACCAATAAGGCGACGCCCGATGTCCCAACTTTGATGATCATGGGAATGGCTCGCGAGGACTTAGCAAGTGGTGGCTACGACGAACAATCGCAGTTGGTGCGGGAGATGATTCTCGATTTCTACGCTGATTCGCCTGATCCCGCCATTGCAGAGATGGCTGCAACTGCGGCAGGTAATGTCACGTTTGAAACAATCGAAAAACAACGTGCAGCATTAACCAGCAACGCCCCCGACACGGCAGCAGAGGTCACCGTCGGACAATGGTCAAAATCGGTTGAAACTCTTATTGCAGAATCACCTGATTTACAAACCGCTCAGTATCTTGCTGCCACTGCCCTGGAATTTGAAGGTTTGAAACGCGAAGATCTTGTGCAGGCTACTTACGATGCGTTGGGCGATGCATTCACCGATACGTCTTCTGCAATCAACAAAGAGATCAGCTTGGCTCAAGAAGCCCGGCAGACAAGAAAGGATGTTATCGGCAAAACTTTTGATTGGGATCTGCCGACAACGAATGGCAAGAAGTTGCCGATCTCTGATTTCGGTGGCAAAATTGTACTGATGCCATTCTGGGCAGAAGCGTTTCCCTCATCCTTAAGCATTGTCCCGCAGCTGAAGACAATCTGCGCAAATCACCCTGACCAAGTTGTCATTGTGGGTGTAAATCTTGACCCAGAGGGCGCTGATGTGCAGCCCTTCATCAACAAGAGTCAGCTGGGCTTTATCAGTCTTCGTTCAGAATCCTCGCCGACCAAAGAAATATCAAATCAGATTGCCCACGACTTTGGAATGGTGTCCCTTCCCTTCGTCGCAATACTGGACAAGAAAGGTGTGGTTCAGGATCTAAACTTCACGGGCCAGAACCTTGAAAAACAAGTGACTAATTTGTTAAGTCAGTAAATTTCGTTTTTTGTCATTCGTTCCCTAGGTCGAACTACAATACGGCCACACCCTTTTCTCTTTCTCGGTATCAAATATGAAAACGCAATTCATTGAATTGACAGGCAAAACATTGCTCGATGTGGTCAATGAGGGGGAGATCGATTTCAAGCAACTGCACGATGCCGGTGTCGTGGGCGACTCTATTCTGCGAATCAACCCACATGGCGAAATCGAGCTGCGGTGCAAATCCAAGTGGATGCTTGTCGGCGGATTGATTGGTAGTTTCGAAGAGCGTCTAACGGAGTTAACCGGCCTCGACTGGGCTGAGTGAGCAACTGCGTCGAATCATTGAACTACACGACTAACCGTTGGCACCACGCCTGAACCAAGTCATGTGCAATTCTCGTCGTCCGCGTACCAGAGCAGACATCTCCCCTGACTCCGAAGCAATCAGGCATCCAACCGAGTGCCTGCAGTTCATCGACGACTGGCCTACGGATTGAGCCTGCAAGCGTCCACCATAGTCCTTGCTGGCGAGCGAGTTGATGGAGCTTATTGAGAGTTGCGTAGCCCAGATGATCGACAGTCGATCGCCCATCTTTTTGGTAGGTGTCGATCAAGCAACGCTTGAAGCCGTGCTCGCTCGCCAACCGGAAGATAACATCCGGCGAGAGGCAATTGGCCGATTTCCAATCAGCATAAGCGACTGCTACCAGTTCAGTAGAGTCACGAAGTGCGAGACGTATTTCATCCCATAAAGCGTTAAGGCTTGCTTCTGTCTCGCAGTCGCTGGGCCCAACTTTGGCAAACGCAAAGGTTGCAGGCAGGCTCGCGGCGACCTCTCGGGCCTGGTCCTGTTCACCAAGAGCTGCCGATAGCAAGCCTTCGGATTGTCCACTGGAATCTCGCCAAAGTTCGTCTGCAAACTGCCACAAACTCGCATCAGCAGGGGCCAAGGGGCCTCGCCGAGGCTCCTTCAGATCGATGATCCTGACCGCTGATTTCCTCACTTCAAGCAACTCACGTCGGTCCCGAACGCTCACGAGAAGGTCGGCCAGATCTCCCGAGACGATCTTTTCGCTGGGCAAATCGGCCCTGTTTGACACGTAAATTTCGGGATTTGAAGACGAAGGCATATCAAAAACATCGGTTTGAAACAGGAATTAATCGCCCGATCCGGATAGGCGATTGGCAGAATCGAGGTTATTCTCCTAAGACGAAACGCCCCGAAATTCCATTGTGCCATCAAGCCTAACGTTGCAATACGATTCCATAAACACGGCCGAAGAGCTGGAGCAATTTTGTTCAGAGATTGCCGGCTGCAAACAAATCGGCTTCGATACTGAGTTCGTCTCAGAAGACAGCTATCGTCCCCAGCTCTGCTTAATTCAGGTTGCTGCAGATGGGCGATTGGCAATCATCGACCCGGAATATGTCGAAGATACGACCCCTTTTTGGAACCTGCTGACCGAGCCAGGACGCATCGTGATTGCGCATGCAGCCCGGGAAGAGTGTCGATTTTGCTACCGTTTCACGGGCAAGCCGATCGCCGGGTTGTTCGACACGCAACTGGCGGCCGGATTTGTTGGGATGGAATATCCCGCATCCTTAGGCAACCTTGTTCAACGATTGGTCAACAAAACCTTACCCAAGGGTGAAACACGCACAAACTGGGGTCGTCGACCGCTGAGTAAAGACCAGATCACCTATGCATTAAACGATGTCGTCGATCTTTCAGAAATGCATGACAAACTGGCTGGCATGGTTTTAGACCTTGAACGTGAATCGTGGCTGGAGGAGGAAACGGCGGTTTTTCAACAGAAAGTCATAGATGCCGAGACCCGCGAAAATTGGCGGCGAGTCAGTGGCTCCTCTGGACTCAATGCAAGGCAACTTGAAACGGTGCGTCAACTCTGGCTATGGCGTGAGAATCGGGCCAAGACCATTGATCGATTGCCTCGGCGTGTTCTTCGAGATGACTTGATTGTGGAACTGGCGAAACGGGGATCGACTGACCAGAACAAAATCAAAAACATTCGCGGTATGGAACGACGCGGTTTCAACGACCACTACGGCGATATCGCAGCCGCAATAGAGACGGCGTTAAACACGCCCGAAGATGACTTGCCGCGACGCCCACGGGGCTCGCGAAGGGTAGTATCACCGATGCTAAGTCAGTTCCTCTCCACCTCTATCGCCTGCATCAGTCGACAACAGAAACTTGCCCCGCCCATCGTGGGCAATGCTGACGACGTCCGCGAACTCATGGGTTATGAACTTGACCGCCGCAAGGGTGATCCAACCCCTGCATTGCTGAAAGGATGGCGCGGCGATATCGTCGGGAAGACTTTCCGACGCTTGTTGGCTGGCGACTTGGCAATTCGAGTTGCCGACGTCAAGGAAACACAACCGCTCGAATTCATAGAGCCCTAAGCTTCGTAGTGCGATTGCGTTCTTCCAGTAACGGCCGCAAACGCTCCCATTGGTAGACCAAACTTAGAGTCACAGATTGGTAGACCAGACTTAGCGGCTACCAATGCCATTTCGCGTTGTTCAACAAAGAGTCAAACTCTGGGGATCTCATACCCTTCACGAGGCTTACGAGCGAATAGCCCCTGTGCTTGATCGTCTCCAACAATTTGCTCGGTCTCTGGGTTCCAGCGGATTTCACGCCCAAGCCGCGCAGCAATCGCCGCCAAGTGGCAAGTATTCATTGCCTGAACGTGAGTGTAGACATCCGAAACGGGCAAGCCACCCTCGCTGATGCATCTGTAAAAGTTGTTCTTGTGTCCCTCTGCGGGCTTCTGCTTATAAAGCCGCTGTAAATCAGAGTCATCGAATTCATCCGCATCCCACTTTTCTTCGATCGGCTTGCCTGTAATTTTGCCGCGATTCACGAATAAACGCCCTTTCTCTCCCTCAAACAAGATGCCGTTCTCTCCTCGGCTCGTGACGTTCATCTCGACCCCACTCGGAAAGCGGCACATCACGGCGTAATCATTCGCACTGTTGTACGCGTTATCGACTGTGGGAAATCCGTCTTTGAAGCGAACCGGATGCTTCGCGTCAGTACCATCAATGGTTGTTGGTCCCATTCCATCAGCATCGGCGCCGATCGCCCACGTAGCAATATCGACATGATGGGCTCCCCAATCAGTGAATTTGCCACCGGAATATTCATACCACCAACGAAACTGACCATGACAGCGTTGCTTGATGTAGTCCACCATGGGTGCCTGCCCCAACCATGCATCCCAATCCAACCCGGCTGGCGGATCTGTTTTCTTAAAAGGGCCTCCGACACTCCCCCCATTGATACCGACAGTGATCTTACGAATATTTCCAAGCAACCCTTTCTGGACCATATTCACAGCGCGCAAAAATCGGCCGCGATCACTTCGTTGCTGAGTGCCAATGAAGAACACCTGATCGGGGTATTTTCGGCAGGCATTCCTGATCAGTTGATTTTCCTCCAAGGTGAGCGTGAGCGGTTTTTGGCAAAACACATGCTTACCGGCCAGCAATGCCTCTATCGCGATTTTGACATGCCAATGATCTGGTGTTGCGATGCTTACAACATCAACGTCGTTTCGATCAAGTAACTTGCGATAGTCGGCGTATAAGTCAGCCTTCCCCTTGCCAATACGTCCATCTGCGTTGGCTCGCTCTGCATGTTGTTGATCCACATCAGCAATGGCAACAATATCACCAAACCCAGCGTGTTGACGACAATCGCCACTGCCCATGCCACCAAGTCCAATGCCCCCGATCCGTGGCCGATCATTCTTGGCCGTGTTCGCAAACACTTTTTCGGACCAAGGAAAATAAGCGGTGGTCGCTGTCGCGGAAGTTGCGGCCACCGTTGTCGCGAGAAATGAGCGGCGGTTTTGATGGCGAGGGGATTCTGACATGGCGTTGGCTCATTAAAAGGGTAGGTTGGGCAGGGCAGAACTGTAGAAGGCAAATTGGAAAGACCACATGCTCGCTGCCACGAACCGACCAATGATTATAGATCGTTTCCGAGCATGAGATTGCAACAGGAACCCGGCATGCCAACTGCCTGAACACTCGACAGACCATCGTCTTAAACGCAAAACAGCCGATTCAGCTCAATGGTGCTGAACCGACTGTTTGAATACTGCTACCGGTCAATGCTCATTCGAAATGCTCATTCGAAATGCTCATTCGAAATGCTCATTCGAAATGCTCATTCCAAATGCTCAACCTGCAAGCGGATTTATCGCGATCCTGCCTCGCTGCTGCGACGACTCACACGGTCACTTTGTGAACTCATGTAGTGGGTGGCTTCTTCTGCAACCAACATCGTATCACCCGAATGCACCTCAGCTCTGAATCGATGATGCCCAGCTTTTTCAGCTTGAGCAATCACACGCAACCGCACCTCAGCTCCAGCGCCGATTGATGGGATGGCGTTGAACATCACTTGGCCGGGAACCACTTCACCAGTATGCCCTTCGATGCGTTTTGGCTCAATTCCGTGCCCAAATTGTGCCACAGCTCGGACATTTGTCGCTTCCTTGCTACCACGATTTCTGATCACGATTTCGTAAGTCACATTGCTTCCGATTGGTGCAGGAGCAGGTGGATCTGAAACGGTCAACACAAGATCCGCGATGGACTCAACTCGAGTGGCGATGGAAACATCTGTCATACCAGCTGCTGTGCCGGCACAGTCAAAAGCGAATGCATGATCGCCAGTTGAGGTCATTTGGCAGCGGAACTGATAGTTCTGCATCGTGCCAGGCTTGAGAGAACTCAAACGCCATTTGAGAACATTTCCTTGGGCAACGACGCCTTCCATCCCCCCCAGATATTTAACGCCTGCAGGCAGACGAAGCGTAGCAATGATATTTTCACTCGCAGCGGATCCATTGTTCTGCAATTGCAGACCGTACATAGCCTCAGCATTTTGGTACTTGAGTTGTGGTCCACTCAGCACTGCTTCGAGCTTGGCCGCAGCAACACGGATAGTCTTGGAAGCCTCTGACCTCAGTTCAAGGTCGGCAGATGCCAAACCGTGTATTTTCAAGTCGCCAAGATCTTGAGCAGTCAACTCAACATCGAACTGTGCTTCCTTACCCGCTGGAATATCGCCAATTCGCTGAGTCTGCGGAGTGGCTGAGTTAGGCGACAGCGTGAAGACAACATTTGGTGCTGTCCCATCACCAGGGTTTAGTACACGCACTTTGTAAGTCTGTGACATACCGTAAATGACCTGATCAGGACCTTCGATGGACAAATCGAGTCTTGGCTCATGGACGCGTACTTTGGCGACACTTTTCTGGGGCTGCATGGTCCAGTCAACGTCCAAACCGTAACTGCCACTGCGAGCAGCAATCAAACGTATGAACATTTTTTCGGATGTACCCGCAGGCAAACGGTCAATCGTCCAAACCAGATGCTCAAGGTTTGCCTTGGAGTCTGCATTCACATTGCCGGCGGTGACGTTCTGCCCCTTCATGTCAGCCCAATCCGGAATCGAAGCTCGAACAATGACGCCTCGGGCATCAATTGCGCCGCGATTCTCAACCCGAATCTCATATTCGTTGACCTGGCGAATTGTGACTTCACTAGGACCGAACGTTGCAACTCGAATACCGGGCAACTCCGATGTCGAGTTGGTCAAACCAGTTGCTGCTCCTGGATTACGCATCATATTACGACTATCAGATGATCGGTCAAAATTGGTCGCAATACGATTTGGATTCCCACCAAAATTTTCAGCAGTCGGTATCTCACTGACTGGCTGCCGAAGTCGCGATGCATTCAATCCGAACGATGGCGTTGACGCTTGGCTACTACGGTTCTTCGCATCATTATTTAAAGCAGAACGATCAGACGGTGGATTGACATCGACTCCGTTGGTGCGAAGCGGCGTCCGACTGCCAGCAGCAATACCCGATCCAATTGGTATCGAGGTTGCGATGCGACTACTCGGTAGTCTTGCCCCTGGTGCTTGTGACTCAACTTCGGTTGAGTCAAAAGCATTGCTTGGCGGACCGGCACGGTGTGATGCTGCCGCAGTAGGTGGCCCAAGAACAGGTACAGAGGCAATATTGTTTGTCGCTTCAGGCGAACCGGGAACCGTGTACGCCGGCTTTGGATTCGCCACGGCCTTGGGAGCGAGCACGGGCTCAGGAAACCTGTTTCCTGAAGTTGAACCTGCATTGGCAGTGATTTTAGGGAACGTGGCGATGCTTGGAACATTTGCCACCCGAGGGTTTTCGGGTAGTGCTGGAACCCGAACTATCGAGCTGGGCACCTTTAACACTGAAGGGCTCACCGGTGTTGGAACTGCTGGCAGTACTTGATCAGCAGACTGATTCAAGCTGGCATCGCCAGAATTTGCGGGCCTCGCGACCAAAGGAGAACCAATCGCCGCTACCGCTGTTTGTGACTCGCCGGTCTGAACTGGTGCTGCCGTGGGTGCATGTACTGCAATCTCCTGACTAGGAACCTTCGTGATTGCTGCTGGTCGGCGTTGCACAACACTTGGGCTCCCGGGCTCGACAACGGGTTTTCTGTCTAGCACAGCAACCTTGGGTGAGATGACCTCCGAGGTCTCCGGAGTACTCGGGAGAGCACCTTTCGCTAAGTCCTTGGAAACAACCTTGCGATTTACTTTTTCGGGTGCTGCCGCATCCGAACTGGCATTATTGGCAGCACTCTTTTGAACTGTTTTGCGAGCCACTCGCGGAACAAGATCATCGGCCGCGGGTGCACTTTCTTCCACTTTCGGTTCGGCGGCCACTTTCTTTGGAAGCAAGGCGGTACTGGCTGAAGTCTTATTACTTTGTTGCGGCAGTGGCTGCAATGTTCGCCGATTACTGCGTCGACTACTGGAAGTGTTTGAGAAATATCGAGTAGCCGGAAGCGGCTGAATGTCGCGAGGTGGACGTGGCACAGCCAAGGTTGCAGAGGACGTATCGGAGTCTGATGCCGATGGCTTTCGTGTCGACGCAGTTTGAGCCGCGATGGTACGCGAACCGCCTCGGATGATTCTCATCCCACTTTCTTCTGCTTCAGCAGCGGTGGGGTCTCGCATGGGCTGAGGTTCCGTGTCTTGACGAACCGCAGAGGCCGAGTGGTACGGGATACCGTCCCAATTGACGCTAGTTGATTTTGATTTTGAGTTGCTTGTCGTCTTGGCAACGGCACTCTTGGCACTCGAGGACTGAGTGCTGGCAGACTTGCTACTGGTATTTGCCTTCGTTGGACTCTTCTTACTACCAAGTTCGAGGGAGAATAACGGACTAACGACGCTGAAACCTGTCTTCAGCGAGCTACCACTTTTGGTCGGGGCAGCGGTCTTTCCGGTTGTTCGCGATTTCGTTGCTCCATTACTAGAACTACTTTTCTTCGCGACCGATTTCGAGTCCTTACTGAACAACACATCGAGCAGGCCTTTTGACTCACTCTTGGACATGTTTTCATGCTGGTGGTTGGCGTCCCCTTTGGGCTTTGAACCTGCCAGAACTTGAAGCAGTCCAGGGCGTGTCCTTCGCGGTTTTGGTTGTTTCCCAACGACTTGCTGGATCACATTCTCCTGAGGAGCAAGAACTCCCACCGCCTGCTGGATGCCTGCATCCTGTGCGGTCTGCTGAATGCCCGCGCCCTCTGCAGCCTGCTGAATGCCCCCGTTCTCCACCACTGGTGCGGAGTTGGGAGCATCTGCTCGACAAAAAGAGAGGAGGGTAACCATGGCAAAAGCCACTAGGCTGGCAGGAAGTCGTTTCCTGCTTTGTTTGACGCGGTCCATGCGTACATCTCGCGGTGAATGCGGAATCGGATTGTCTCATCGGTGTGAATCGGCAGGTCTTGTTGTTCCTGTTGACGAAATTTTGACGATTAGGCAGATTCGAAAAAGAAATCCGATCAGCAAGCAGATTCCGGCCAGCTAATTTCTTCGTTCTAGGTGCAGTCCGCAGGGCAGTTCGCAGGAAAACGGCCAAGAGAATGGCGATGCTGAATGGTACATTGGTCGCTGCTAGCACTGGACGTCGGGCGACAATTCCTAACTCCCGCGATGTTCCCCATGGTCCAAAACGTGAAACCGAGTCAAAATCACGTGAAACACATTATTTGTGGAAATACAAAATGAATCGGCGAGAAAAGATTGAAGCGATGCTCAAGGACGATCCCACAGATATGTTCCTCCGTTACAGCCTCGCGATGGAACTCCGCACTGAGGGAGATCACACAAGCAGCCTTGCTCAGTTGGACGAATTGATGAAAGAACAACCAGCCAGCGTTCCGGCATTTTTCATGGCCGGGCAACAACTGGTTGATCTTGATCGTATCGACGAGGCTCGAACCACTCTCCGCAATGGGATTGAAGAGGCCAGAAACCAGGGTGATGCCCACGCCGCTGCGGAAATGAGCGATTTTTTAACTTCTCTAGGTGATTTGGGCGAATTGTGATTTACTCACAAAGATCCCTCTCGGGTGCAGAATCCAATGCTGCTCCTCACACAGTTCAGTCACTGCTGGGTAGGCTTGGCTGCTTTTCAAAAATTTCAAGCGAGTCTCCACTTGGCTGCTGAACAATCCACGGCAATTGTGCTGAGAACCATTGAATTCAGCGAGACCAGCCTGATTGTCACGCTATTGACTCGTGAATTTGGTCGGGTTTCAGCCATGGCGAAAGGGGCTCGTCGCCCCAAAGGTCCGTTTGAAGGCGCGCTTGACCTACTAGCCGTTTGTCGTGTAGTCGTTCTACGTAAGAGTTCCGATTCGCTGGATCTGCTAACCGAAGCCAAACTTCACAGGCGGTTTCGTGGCGGCGAACGCTCGCTCGAACGTGTTTATGGTGGCTACCACATCGCAGAGATGTTGCGGCTGCTAACAGACGACCATGACCCCCATCCAAACGTGTACGACCTGACAATCCGAACCTTGCAGCAAATTGATGGCATTGGAGAAGTTGCTTCTTCATTGACCTATTTTGATGCGCAAA